>Ga0210017_1000974_pt1 | contig 24875 bp, 23 predicted proteins | sample CryGeyCG2014_020_FD_183966 | JGI IMG/M metagenome (GOLD analysis project Ga0210017, IMG submission 183966) | Groundwater microbial communities from aquifer - Crystal Geyser CG08_land_8/20/14_0.20 (SPAdes) (version 2) | ecosystem: Environmental > Aquatic > Deep subsurface > Groundwater | place... | reverse complement strand
TATGGGGGTAGGCTTATCGAATGCGTCTTTTGTCTGTTGATCCCTTCGCTGCAATTTTAGTCTGTACAGAAGATTTATATAAGGAACGATGAGAAAGAAATTGATGACAAAAGCCATAAACATAACAAAAAGATAGAGTGCCATAGATTATGAAAATAAGAGAATAATATGGGGAATAAATATATATCCAGCCAAAATTGAAGAACCAATGGCAAAAATAAGCATTGCCGCAGCCGCAGTATCTTTCGCAATCTTGATATCAGGACGTATAGCTTCATCAATCGCGTCACAGGTCTCTTCGATAGCCGTATTCATAGTTTCAATTACGAATCCCATGGTTATGAGAATTCCGATGATTAGAAATTCAAAATAGCTTATTCGGAAATAGATACCACCTCCGATGGAAAGAAGGGAAAGGAATATATGAACACGATAGTTCGGCTGTGTGGAAAGGGCCGCAACAAGACCCTCATATGCATGTTTAAATGAAATGGTATGTTTTCGTATCATAAAAAATTATAGTAATTGTACAACTGCCTTTGCAAGTCTATTGCCGTCATGGCGCAATATACTACGCGCATAAGAGGCTATTTTATCCGCTTTATTATGGAGTACGGGGGTGTTATCTGCAATGTCAGCGTGGATAACCCTCGTATCGCTCCCTAAATCATCAACAACCCGTTGTTCATTATGAGATACATACCATTCTACAATATGTTCATCGATTATTCCTTTATGAATGATGATTGAATCGACTGGTCGACCGATATATTTTTCTATATCCGTAAGGTGGTCTCTTGCACTGTAATTTACAGTTTGACCGGACTTAGTCATAAGATTTACCACATATACCAACTTTGCCTTTGTTTTTTGCAGGGCTTCCTGCATTCCATTCACAAGGAAAAGCGGTATGATTGTCGTATATAAATCACCCGGACCGATAACGATCATGTCTGAATCAAGTACTCGCTCTAGTGCTGATGGGTATGCGGAAACTGAGGGTTCTAAAAATGCCGTTTTTATCCTGCTTTTTTCGAACCTATTTTCATCAATTGAGCCTTCGCCTTTTATCACCTTGCCGTTTTCGTACTCAACGCAGAGATGGGTTTTTTCATGGGTAACGGGGAGAACTTTTCCTTTCGTTTTCAGAACAAATCCCGCAGTCTCCAATACCTCTTCATAATTTTTTGACACTTTCTCAAGCGCCGAGATAAATATATTTCCGAAATTGTGACCCTCCAAGTCTCCCGTTTCAAACCGATATAAAAAAAGTCTCCGCCATAAATCTGGAGCCTCTGATAAGGCGACAAAACATTGTCTAATATCCCCAGGAGGAAGAACGCCGAGTTGCACTCGAAGACGTCCTGTTGAACCGCCCGAATCCATCATATTAACAATGACACCCAAATCAACCTCATATTTCTTAAGACCGCTTAACACAACAAATGTCCCTGTCCCGCCGCCCATCGCTGTAATTTTTTTCATAGTATATCTTTTTTGACAACCTCGCCTGGCAAAATCATCGTCTTAGCGGACAGTTTGACTCCCGGATAGGTGGATGCATTAACGCCAATTTTTACATCTCTTCCCGTTATCAGCCCAAATTTCCCTTTTTGTGAATCGACTAACGTTCCCTTTATCGGCGTTTTTACTGTCTGCGCATCAAACCGATAGTTTGCGGTTACTGCACCAGCTCCCATAGAAACTCCTTCTGATAAAACGGAATCTCCCACGTAATTGCGATGTAACATGACGCCTTTCGCTAAATAGGAACGAGCCACTTCGCATCCCGACCCAATAAGAGAATCTTGCTCAACGGTGCTGTTTCGAATTAAGGAATGGTCACCAACTACTACGTTGTCTCCAATATAACAGGGTCCTGTAATTTTGCTGTATGCTCCGACCTTTGCATTCTTTCCCATAAATACATCTCCTTCTATTGTCGCTGTTTTATGAATTGTTGCAGAAGAATCTATTGATTTTGTTAAGTGATGAGCGAAGAAATAATCTTGCATGGAGAGAACATGCCAACTATATTTTAAGGTCGCATATCCCCCATCGTATTTAAAACATGTTGCATATTTCTTCTTGAGTAAGGCTGAAAACGCTCGTTCATAGAGGTCATCTGAAGAAGAATGACGTTCCAATTCTTGCACAAATAAAAGGCAATTGTTGAAATAATGAGTTGACATGTTATAATAATTTGAAGGACGCTTTTCAGGGATAGGTTTTTCCACAATCTCCGCAACCATTTCGCCTTGGAATCGTATATATCCTCCAGGAAAATAGCTTTCCATATATCTTGCAATAATCCCCATATCATTTCCCTCTTCTTTAGTTTTACTAATAGTCCTTTTAATTATTGAAAAATCGTATTGATCATTTCCATTCATAATAAGAGCATCCTTCGTTAAGTATTGTTTCGCTGCAAGTACTGCATCCGCCTGACCACTCGCATCCTTCGTTTGGACAACGTACTGTACTTTGTGAGCAGACAAATCCGATTTTATTGCAGATTCGTTATCAGCACTCGTTACTACTACTATCTGCTCAGTTAAATCTTTTACAGACTCTACAATATGTTGTAAAACGGTTTTTCCATTAAATCGGAAAAGTACTTTCTGTTCCAGTGGATAAAACCGGTCTCCATCCCCCCCTGCTAAGATAAGGACCGTGTGTATTTTCATATTCTTTTAATATCTCCACCCAATTGTGTAACTTTTTCAACGAACCGTTCATACCCTCGCTCTAAGATTGAAACGCCGTTTACGATTGACTCTCCAGGGACCAATAGTGCCGCAATGGCAAGGGTCGCTCCCGCGCGCAGATCCGTAACAGTCAATACACCGCTGTGGAGCTGTTGTGGTCCATATATCTTAATCGCCTGCTTATATTCTTTTTCTGGATTGTGGGCAAAGTGGTAATATTGTTTTGGATTTTTCACTGTTGCCATATCAAATTCAATTTGCGCTCCCAACTTTTGAAGTTCTGATACAAAGGCAAACCTGTTTTCAAATACGCGTTCATGAAGTGTGGAAACTCCTTGCGCTTGTGTCATCAACACAACCCAATTCTGTTGCCAGTCTGTCATAAACCCGGGGTGGGGTTCCGTTTCAATTTTGGTTGCAATAAAAAGACCTTTATAATGAAAACGGATTTTATCCGTTCCAACGAAGTCAACGCCACCGCCACATTCCCTAACTTTCGAAATGAAAACCTCAAGAAGTTTCGGATCGATTGGTCCGACGGTAATGTCCCCCTTCGTGATAAGTCCAAGAACAGCAAATGTCACTGCTTCATTACGGTCGGATACAATAGTATAGGGTTTTTTTTGAGTGAGGAAGGAAACACCTGTTACGATAATTGATGATCCTTCTCGGCAAATCAATGCTCCCCCTTCATTGAGAAAAGAAATTAAATCGTCTATCTCCGGTTCAAGAGCCGCGTTATGGATGTGGACCGTTCCTTCCGCAAATACCGAGAGCATAATCATGAACTCCGTTCCCGTATGCGATGGTTTCTCAAATGTATAAGATCCATGTGCCTTGCCATCGAGCTTTGCATGATAATAGCCGGTCGCATGGTCGTACTCCACGATTCCTCCCAATTCTTTCAATCCATTCATAATACGATCAATCGGCCGTGCTCCAATACGACATCCCCCGGGATTGGGGATATGCGCTTCTTTGAATTTTCGCAATAACGGCGCAAATAAAAGAAATGTCGACCTTATTTTTGATCCATGCAATAAATCCACGGTATTTGTCTTGAGCCCCGCTCCATCGATAATAACAGTATTTGTATCAACAAATTCAGCTGTTGCCCCTAGTTCAGTAAAAAGATGGAGTAACTCATCTAAGTCACGAATACGGGGGACATTGTTGAGTGTTACTTTTCCATCAAAAAGGAGAGCGGCGATTACCATTTTGAGCGATGCATTTTTAGCTCCCGATAGTTTCACGCTCCCTTTGAGTGGTTTTCCTCCCTGAATGATATAGGCGTCTTCCATAGTTATTTTATTTCCACTTCTTCCACTAATTGTATACCAAATTGCGTCTTAACTTTTGCCTTTATGAGGTCTGTTAATTCCTTTAGATCTTCGGGGCGTGCGTCTCCACCTGTATTGATGATAAAATTGGCATGGACTTCAGATACCATAAAACTTCCAATACTATCCCCTTTCATTCCTGCTTTATCGATGAGATATCCAGCTGATTTTGTGGGAAGGTTATGTGCTTTTTGTACTTCTTCGGTTATATTTCGAAAAAAACACCCGCAGGTTGGTTTTCCTGATGGTTGCGTCTTACTTCGATATTCAAAAGCTTCACGCGCACGATTGGCGACTATTTTAGGATTAATTTTCTTCAGCCTGAAAACTACGCTCATTATGTATTCATGGGTATCTTGGAGTTTACTGTAATCATAGGAAAATACAAAATAATCTTTATCTACTTTTTTTTCATTACCTTGTTTGTCGGCCAACACTGCAGACAAAACACAATCTCCCACATAACTTACAGGATGTGTCCATTTCGAGTTCATATACACTCCTCCTCCAACAGTTCCCGGAAGACCTTTTTGATATTCAAGACCTGAATAACCTTTTTCCGTTAAATACAGTATAAGAAGTGCCATACTAGTACCTGAACCAACCTCAACGTCAACCTCCTCTTTCGTTTCTGATATGACATCAATGTCCGCAAAGCTATTCTTTACCACAAGTCCTTCTATGAGGGGTGTATGGAATACCATATTGCTCCCTCCACCGATCATGATTAAAGGAATAGCAAGTTCAAACGAAGCTTGAATTGCGTGGAGAAGATCATTTTTAGTTTTAGCCTCAAAAAAGTACTGCGCTTTTGTATGGAGACGCATGGAGAGATAGGGGAACAAATCTACTTGTCCCCGAACTCTGTCAGCTCCAAGAATATGTTCAAGTTGTTGCTTCATTGATGAGCTCTATTATACCACTTTTTAGCTTGTAAATATCCCCCGCGCCAATGGTGAGTACCACATCTCCCGACCTGAACTTTGAGGCTAAGCTGTCCAACACTCCCTGCATAGTATCAAATGCCTTCACGTGTTCGCTTTTCGCCTCTTTAGAGACGTCAAATGAGCTCACTTTGAACTGGTCCGTATTCTCACGAGCAGAGGGGAAAATGGGCCCAATATAGGCAGCCTGCGCAGTTGCCAAAACGCGGGCAAAATCCTTCTTTAACGCAAGTGTTCGTGAAAATGTATGAGGCTGAAAAAGTACATGGAGTTTTTTCTCAGGAAACCGGCTCTTCAAAGCCTGAATGGTTGCCTCAAGCTCAGCAGGGTGATGGCCATAATCGTCAAAAAGATAGCTGTTTTTATCAGTCCAGGCTAATTCCATTCGCCTTTTTGCCCCCTTGAATCCGAGAAGACTTTGGGCTATTTCTTCAAACAGGAAGCCGTTTTCCAAAAGAAGTGCCACTACTCCCAGGGAGTTCAGTACGTTCTTTGCACCGAACAATTCAGTCTTACAGGTGCCGATGTGAACGTCTTTTTTATAAACGGAAAACTCCGTGCTGTCCTGGTTATAGATAATGTCCTGTGCAAAATAGGTATTCTTCTTTCCCGTTCCATAGGTTATGGGGGACCTATTGGCAAGCGAAAGAAGGAGGGATTGAATAATGGGATCATCCCCACAGAGCACCAGATGTTTTGACTGGGAAAAGAATTTCATGAAGGTTTTTTTGGTCATACCAATATTTTCATAGACATCAGGGTGGTCAAAATCTATATTCATGCAGAGAGTATAGTTGGGACGGAGGAATAAGAGTTTTGGTGTCTTGTCTTTTGGTGGGTGAACACCGTATTCATCAGCCTCAACGACAAAAAATTCCGACTCCGTCATTTTTCCGCCGCCTCCGCCATCAAATGGGGGCGCTCCAATAAGGAATGAGGGATCTTTTCCCAGTTGAGTAAGGGACCACGCAAGAAGAGACGATGTGGTTGTCTTTCCATGACACCCCGCAACGGCCAAAGAGCGGGGGAACTGTGCAAGGAGTTCTCCAATGAGAGCTGGTTGCGATACGATTTCCTTTCCTTTTCGCAAAGCTTCCTGTGCTAAGATATTGTCTTTTCCGCCATGTGCTGCGGAATAGACAAATACGTCATAGTCTTGTACCGATTTGAGGTCACCGAGGTCTGTAGAATAGGTGATATTATTTTTGGCAAGGGTTTTGTCCGTAATAAATTCTTCCTCAAAGTCCACACCACTTACTTGTTTGTCCATTTGCGTGAGCATCACCGCAATATTGGCCATCGCAGCCCCCTTGATGCCAAGAAGAAAAAAACTCTTATTATCCAAGATCATGAATCTATTATACCTCAAACCACATCTAAATTATTCTTTTATATCATTTCCGTGCCAGCTTGCGACCTTCAAGGTCGCGTCTTTTGGCCTTGGCAACCGCTTCGGTTGCCAAAGGGCTTCTATACTTATTTTGTTTCGCCCGCAACATATATGATGGATGAGTTAAAATGAGGATATCATTATGTAGTAAAAAACATTATGGTCGATGCATCACCAAGCGAAACAATAAATAGCTCGCACCCAAGAAGAGATGGTCTGTATCATATTTTATTGCCACATTCCAGAAAGGACCCCCTGTGGGCTCACGCTATGGAAAATGCAACACAAGCTGCAGTTCACGTAATGTAGGGCGGGAGAGCGGGCAAAGAAATAATACTTGATAGTCGGCGAAACATTTTCACCATGATCAAAAGACTATCAAGATTCACTGGAAATAATCAAGATGATTTATTAAAAGCTGTTCAGGAAAGAGTCTCAGAATTTTGTGAACATCCAACCTTAAGAGACATAGCAGATTATATATTGGTCGATGCTCATCATAATTATCATGCAAAAGACCCTGAGTTTATGCCCGTTGAAAATGTGGATGGAAATACAGCATGGATAGTAAATAATTATGGAACACCGAGGGAATTAGAGCCCGCTCTTGAGACTCCGTTTCAAGGAGAATACAAAATCAATCCCTACCAGGGATATAGAGAACGAGCGAAGGAATGTAAAGATACCTATTCAGACTCACAAGGATATATGGCAGCTCGCATCGCAAAAGTTATTCCTAACCCATCAGGTGGCTATATATATGAGTTAAGCGAAGCTGAAGAAATTAAACTTACACAGACAATGGATTCGTACTGGTGGCATACCGATGTTTCATATTTTAAAAAGATATGGGACCATATACAAGTGCTCTATACCGATTTAACGCATTTAGTAAGCACTGACACACACAATAAACTGATCGGGACTAAAACAGAACTTATATCTCAAATTGGATGGTGGTATTTTCAGGTTATGCCTTATACGCGAGGAAGTGGTGCAATTGGTATTTCGTTATTACAATCATTATTCGATTATAGTGGGATAATAAACCCTCCCTATAAAGAGGCGACTGCACCGGACTTAGAGGCTTTTGTAACACCTCTTCCCCACTATATGAAAAATTTTGCAGGTTTCTATTCAGGAAAAATGGGGACTTCTAAAAGTTAGGTTTTACGACTGTCTATGGGATTACTTTACCTCTTCGTGGGCGGGCTTTTTGTTTCCGGTATAAATGCCATTTATCGTTAATTTGAGTTCCTTTATCTGCTTACCTTCGACAGATTTTACTTCGAAGGCTTTATGGGAAATCCATATCTTGTTTCCAATTCGAGGTTCTCTCCCGAGTAATCCAAATATAAGACCGCCAATGGTCGTATTTCCCTGACCTTTGAGGGGGAGATGAAATCTTTTTTATATTTTTTGGAGTTAGCCTCAGTCAACTGAATCGGTTGCCAAAGGGCTTTGTATTTTTACTTCAAGCTCATCAAATTACTTACTATGGGAGTTCAATTAATTAAACAAATGAACTATTCTTGAAACATATGTCAAAAGTATTAAATCCATTGTTTGTTATAATTTTGGAATGGTAGTTCTCATTGAATTAATTGTGTTCATTTGGTTTCTCTATTTTTCCAAAAAAGATTTGAAAAAAGTATTTCGAGTGAGCAAATCGACGATCATTCAGGGAGTTTTGATGGGATGCATTTATACATTGGTAGTATTTCTTTCAAAACAAATTCCGCTTTCAGCAGAAATCATAAATCAATTTATCAATGGGATCCAGTTGCAATCATTTGTGCTTTATCTCATTTATCCATTGGTGATTGCCATTTCAGAAGAATTTGTGTTTCGTTACTTTGTTGCAAAAAAACTGGGAGTTTTCCCTTCAGCTCTTTTATTTACAGCGCTTCACTACCGCCCCACTTTCCCCATTTCTCTTTTCATTCCTATATTTCTTTTGGCCCTCAGTCAATCGTGGTTATTTGACAAAACAAAATCTCTCGTTCCTCCCATTATTGCCCATCTGTTCGCGACATATTCAATATTATTGATGTAAAGTTTCTATTGGCCTTGGCAACCGCTTCGGTTGCCAAAGGGCTGCCAGAACTTATTTCGGCCAGAGGTGAGATATCATATTATCCAGTTTCAATTCTTGTATTTCCCCATGATTATTTAAAAGAATCACCTCCATGGGCACTTTCGACCTTCGCTGACTCTCGTAAAGGAGTTGTTTGCACATGTGACATGGATAGGTAAATTCCCCTTTCGCATTATCCTCATTACTCGTGGATGCAATCGCTACTATTTCTCCCTCTCCGTGAACTGCAGCATGAACTAAGGCACACTGCTCTCCATGAAGTGTCAATGAATATGTATCAGAGAAATACTGAGCTGCGGAATATATGTTTCCTTTTTTGGTAAGGACTGCGGCTGCATAAATCACTTTCGCATCCTTTGGATACGGATTTTTCAACGCCTTTTTTGCCTCCAACAAGAGATTATCTTTTTGTTCTTGGGTCATTTTTCCATTATAGCAAACATCACAATAATCTCCATAAACATAATAGGATGATACAATCAAGGTATGGACTACAAAACAAAAACAGCACTCATCCTTCCTTTCAAAGGAAAGCTTATGGTAAGCAATGGAGGAAGATTGCCAGAAACAAACAATCATAATAGGCCAGTCGACAAAGGGCCACAAAATCAACTCTATGCATATGATTTCAGAACTGATACTTCCGGAAAAGAAAAAACATTGGAAGAATGTGGTGTTTTTGGCATAGAGGTTTTATCTCCTGGGGATGGGATTGTTGTTCAGGTAATAAGTGGGGCAATTGATGTGATGCTTGGCGAGAGAGATAGAAGCGTTGGTGTTGGTAATACAGTTATTATCGATCACCGAAATGGGGAATTTAGTTTACTGTGCCATTTCAAACATAATTCGATAAAAGTCAAGGTTGGGGACGTAGTCAAGCAAGGTGATACTCTAGGTTTCTGCGGAAATACGGGAAACACTTCTCAACCACATATTCATTTCAACTTGCAAGACGGACCATTGATGCATAAAGCAAATGCCCTCCCGGCACAGTTTGCAACAATCCTCGTTAATGGGGAAGTAAAAACAGCTTACGAACCAGTACGAGGACAGCAAGTTTCCAATACGTAGCTTAATGGTGATTTAAATTGGTCTTCCTCCCGTGAATGAGTCTGTTCTTCTGTAGATAACTATGAGGGAAATCAATTGAAGCATAAGTACGAATCCCATCAATAAGGTCCATATACTGAGTTTAACGAGGGCTACGTGAAGGAAAATAAAAAACATTCCTATGTAGGTGAGTCTATGGATACGATACCAATTCAGTTTCAGCCAAACCATACTAACAGTATTGGATGTGATGAAGAGGAAAAAGCAAATAAGAATCGCCAGAGTCCCCATGATTTCAAAAGGAAGAAGAGTCAATAGTTCTTTAACGGAAGTGATAATAAGCAGTTTCTCCAAAGTGACATGAATAAGCGCTAAAAGGTACATGGAGATACCCACTTCCCTCCTATATATTTTGAGTAATACAAGTATTTTGTTCTTTATTCCCAACCGATTGCCAATTCCAGGCAAGAGTGTTGCCACATACGTTAGCAACGCAAGTTTGCCGAACGTGTTTCCTAAAAATTGCACCATTACTTTTATATTTTTATATTACATCATAATATACCCCATCATCTCCCCAAACTCTGCCGGATATTTCTTGTACTGGCGACGATAAGAATAAAAGCGCTTATCATCGCAGGATGTACAGAAGGGGAAGTAGTCTATGTTCCTTCTGGGAAGGCCTGCTTCAAGCGCGAGTTCATAGTTGAGTCGAGCTAAATTGAGGAGGAATTCTCCTCCGTGAGGCTTTAGAATATGTTTTTCAAACCGTTCCATTTCTTCCATAAATAAAATATGTCTGTCCATATCCACCGTGTAACAGCACATGCCAATGGCAGGACCGATACTCATTTGGATATGTATCGGATTGGACCCCAAATCCGTCATTCTCATGATCATGTTTGCAACCATATTCTTTACGGACCCCCTCCACCCTTGGTGAGATGCACCAATAATCTGCCCGACCGGGTCATAAAAAAGAATAGGTACACAATCCGCAGTATGAACGGTGAGCATCACTCCTTTTTCCTGAGTTATCACTCCATCAGATTCCTCTAGAATCTCAACATCCCCCAGGTGAAGAGTGTCTGGAATAGATATGTTGACTGAATGAATTTGTTCAAGCTTGACAATTTTACGGGGAGCTATTTCATTTTGTTGAAAGAAATTTTTTATGATTTGAATCTTTCTCATATCCCCCGCCTTCCGTGTAGTAAAACCGGAGATGATAGATGAAAGAACTGAGGAAGACAGTACATTTTGTTCAGGATAATAGGTGAACATAGCTCTGCACACAATTTATATCACTCCAGGGATATTCCTTTTTGCCTCTACACAGACTTTTTTCATGTCCTTTCCCCGTGAGGACAACAATATCATCAGGTTTTGCTTCATCAAGCGCAGTATGAATCGCTTCCATTCTATCGATTACCACTTTATATTTTTTATGAAACTTCTCAAAACCTCTCCCGATTTCCTCCGCAATATGTTTTGGGTCCTCGGTACGGTAGTCTTCCTCAGTAATAATGCTTATGTCCGCAAACTCTGCGCTCGCTTCTCCCATGAGAGGACGTTTAGATACATCTCGTAGGCCCGCTGAACCAAATACGTGGATTACCCTTCCCCTATTTTTCACGTATATTTTTTTCACCGTTTCTAGAATGCGTGCAATTGCATTTGGCGTGTGGGCAAAATCAACGATTACCATAAATTTTTTGTTGTACACAATATCAATTCGCCCTACGGGAAGTATAAAAGTGGAACATGCGGTTCTTATTTCCTTGTCAGTCAAACCCAATTCCCGACAGACTGCATAAGCTGCCAAATAATTGTACGCATTAAAATCCGCCAGATTTGGGATGTCTTTCCTAAAATCTATGGAATAACTCGCCTTATTGGTAAGTCCGTATGTTTTCAAATTTAAAATTTTAAATTTTAAATTTGAAATAGTCTTTTGTGTCACTTCATCGTCCGCATTTACTATTCCCACTTTTGCCATCTGAATAAGTTTCATCTTTGTCTGTGCGTATTCATCGATAGTTCTATGGTAGTCAAGATGCTCATGAGTAATATTTGTGATTACCGCAACCTCAAACTGTATGCCGGCAAGTTGATTTTGATCTAGTCGGTGAGAGGTTGTCTCCAGAACAAAATATTCTTGCCCTTGGTCTCGTGCCATTTTCATATATCGAGGTATCAAGGTTGCATCTGGAGTGGTGACATGAAAACCGGTGTCGTATTCTTCTCTTCCAATCTTCGCAAAAATAGTTGATATCATTGAGACCTTTTTCCCCGCTGAGGAAAGGACATGATAGATGAGATGAGTGGTAGTTGTCTTTCCATCTGTGCCAGTCACCCCAATCACCTGTAATTTGCGACTGGGAAAACCATACCAATAATTCGCCGATAATGCCCTTATGAAGTGGTATATATTCTTAAGTTTTTGTATCATATTTTCTATTCCGGAGCTATATTATAATACACTATAAGCTCTTTTGCGATATCGAAAAAGATTGGAGCGGCCGTTTCTGAACCCCACTGTGATGTTTTTGGCTCCTTGACTATTACAAGACCTATAAACTGTGGATTCTTTATGGGCGAAAACCCTATAAATGAGGCAATTGTCTTTGTGGCGTCATAATGGCCTTCAATAGGTATCTGGGCAGTTCCCGTTTTCCCTCCAATCTGATACCCCTTGGGTTTCAGGTATTTTGTTTCCCCATTCTCAATGGTGCCCAGTAGCATTTTTTTCATTATGTCGCTTGTTTTCTTACTAACTACCTGACGGATGAATATCGGTTCAACTTTTTGAATTGTCTCTCCCCTCAATTCCTTAACGACATACGGTTTCATTAACTTCCCTCCATTAATGACTGCCGAAAAAGCGGTAATCATTTGAATGGGAGTAACAGCCAATCCCTGGCCAAATGTTGCTGTGGAATAGTCAATGGGGTACCACGCTTTTCTTGGTTTCAGGAAACCTGAGGCTTCCCCCTCCATGTCGATGTTAGTATATTCGCCAAATCCATACTGTAGTATGGATTGATAGAGACGGTCATTCCCCATTTTTGATCCAATAAACACCATCCCAACATTTGAAGATTTCTCCAATGCCCGGATAAGCGTAATTCGTCCTTCATATGAGTTGTTCCATGTCCGTATTGTGTAATCTCCAACCTTCACGGGTCCATCTTCGTTAAAAAGAGTGTCTGGCTTAATGACTCCTGCTTCGATTCCTCGGGCCATGACCAACGGCTTAAAGGTGGATCCCGGCTCATATACATCGGAAATAGCGGCATTGCGGAAAACGCTATTATCGAACTCATAGTATGTGGTAGGGTCATAATCGGGTAAACAACTGAGTGCTACTATTTCCATAGTATTGGGATTTGCGATAATTGCACATCCTTCCTTTGCCTCGAATTTTAAAAGGCCAGCCTTCAATTTTTCCTTTACAAGCATTTGCACTGATTTGTCTATAGTCAGATATAAATCCCTCCCGTTCTCAGGATCAATACGTTCCTGCGTCCCAAGAAAAATGGGCCTGCCCTGGAGATCTAAATCAGAACGTATTAAACCCGGTAGTCCCGCTAAGTCTTTATCATAAAACCCCTCAGTACCTGACCTTCCCACATTAGTACCGTCATCGCTTTTACCCACGAATCCTGCCAAGTGGGCTGCAATTGAAGCGTCAGGATAGTAGCGGCTCCATTGTTCATCAAAACCCATCCCAGGAAGACTTAGTTTCAGAATCGCGTCTTTTTCCATTTTAGTAACACCGTTTGCAACCGAAGTCCATTTTTTTGTCACATCGATCCGAGAAGAAATGGAGGCTTCCTCCACATGTAAAATTTTTGAAAGAGAAAGAGTGGTTTTTTCTTTATCTTGGATAAGTTGTGGCTCGAAATATAATTTATAGAGAATTTGGTTCATAACAATAGGTTGTCCATTCCTGTCATAAATCTTGCCTCGCTCAGGGTCCAATCTTCGCGTTGAGAGATAGTCTTGTTGAAGATCGGGATGAAGGATCTGGATAAAAAACAAACGCAAAACCACTATGCAAAATACTGCAAGAAATCCGAAAAGAAGCAGTCGCAATTTTGTCATTCTAAAGTTATTTTTTTGTATTTAAAGCATATTTTAATTCCCCGATATACACGGGTTGGGCCGCACGTACAAACCCCCAATTTTTTTTGAATTCCTCAGCGTGCAAAAATGATTCCGTGTCGGCCATTTCCTTTTCAAGTTGTGCATTTTCCTGTTTTAGCACGAATGTTTTTTGATCAAAACTATGTATTTCCGTACTTAGTTTCATGCTTGATATAAAGATTGTGATATTCCCAATGATAGCAGCGATGAATATTCCTATAATGATTTTTTGATATGAGTTTTTCATACGTGAAATACGCGTAATACTGCTGACCGTTCAAATCGTAAACCTTTATCTCCAAATATAGGTTTTTTTCCTATTTGGATATATCCGTGTTCTCGTATAAATCGCTTTACTATCCTATCTTCGAGTGAGTGAAAACTGATAACGGCAACCTTACCCTTTGGCCCCAATAACGAAAGAGCTCCTTTGAGTGCCTGTTCCAAGTTTTCAAATTCATTGTTCACTTCTACCCGTAATGCCTGAAAAACCCGTGTCAAAGTTGGCCGGGGATTGCTCTTTGCGACGGAGTTTACAACTCCCACAAGCCATCCGACGGTAAGTTGCTCTTGCCCAACTCGTTGTATAAGGATATGTTTTGCAAGGGGGGCTGCGAGAATTTCCTCCGCATTATGCATGAACATATGCGCAAGATTCTTTTCAGTATATTGGCGTAAAATCTGCTCTGCTGTTGTAACACACGAGTCGTCCAGCCGCATATCGAGAGGTTCGTTCATATTTTTATATGAAAGCCCCTTGCCTCCTGTTTTGAGTTGTTCGTATGAAAGACCCAAATCAAATAAAATACCATCTACTGGGGCAAAATCTGCCGCCTTTGCTATAGCCACGATGTCCCTGAAGTTTCCTTGCTTCAAAATGAGGCTCCCTTTTGAAATTTGTAATTTAAAATTTGAAATTTGCGTTATGTCTCTATCTATCGCCAGCACGTTCGCACCAGCCGCTAAGAGAGCTTTCGAGTGTCCCCCTTCACCGAATGTTGTGTCGATTATTTTTTTGTCTGGACCGGCCTCAAGCAGCTCTACGACTTCTTTTAGTAAAACAGGTGTGTGCATGATTGAGCGACTAGTTGCTAGTGATTAGTGGCTAGCTGTAACTGATAATCAGCCCATTTTTCGGGATTCCAAAGCTCAAAATGGTCTCCAACACCAATAATGAGAACTTTGTCTTTGAGTTCCGCAAAGGAAAGAAGTGGCTTTGGAATAACAATCCTTCCCTGTCCATCAATCTCAATGTGCATAGTGGAGGAGAATAATAGTCTTCGTTTATTGATATCGGTTTTATCAAGCAGCGAAACGCTAATTAGTTCCTTCGACCGTGCTTCCCAATCTTCTTTGTCATATCCTGCAAGACAAAAATCAAATCCTTTTGTTACAATGAAACTGTCACCCTTTAGTAGTTCACGGATTTTCTTAGGAATAACAACACGGCCTGGAGCAGTAAACGAAACAAGATATTCACCAAAAAAAACCATATATAGCCATTTAACGCCAATATGTTTCAAAAGTCAATACGATATTTATGCTCTGTCATTCCCGCCTTCGCGGGGATGACAAAGGAAGCGAGAATAGTAGTTCAAAAAAACAGACTTTAAGATATGAATAAATTAATCCAACAAACGAAAAAACTTTTCCTAAGCGCCCAAGGAGGGATGTTTTCCTCAGCTATGATCTTGAGTTTTATGATCATTATCTCCCGTGTCTTTGGCTTTGCAAGATATAGAATTTTGGCAAGTTATTTTTCTAAGGATCAGCTCGATATATTTTTTGCCTCCTTCAGGATACCTGATTTAGTATTTGAACTACTCATCACTGGGGCAATAACGTCGTCTTTGATTCCCATTTATATTCGCTTTAGCAAAGATGAAAAGGAACGCGCAAACATCATGTCGTCCATTTTTAATATTATTCTTATATTGCTCATTGTTTCTATTTGTGTCCTCCTTCCCCTTATATCAATAATAGTTCCCGCCATTACTCCAGGATTCCATGGGGAAAAGCTGCGGCTCGTTATCCTCTTCTCACAGATTTTGCTTATAGGGCAGCTCCCGTTTTTGGTTCTTGGTAATTTTTTTACCGGCATGGCACAGGCAAAGAAGCAGTTTTTGGTTACTGCAATTCCCCCGATTGTCTACAATGTCTCAATTATTATCGCCACTCTTTTTTTTGCTTCGACCTTGGGCCTTTATGCCCCCATATTCGGCGTGATTGCGGGTGCTGGCCTCTTCGCACTTATCCAGCTTCCCGCCGTCATTGATGAGTTGAAGGATTATCGACTCCGGATTATCTCTCATCTAGGGGTGAAAGATTTCTTTAGGATGATGGGGCCACGGCTTCTTACGATAATGGTCTCTCAAATTGACGCGACAATCGACCTGACGTTAACAACGTTGCTTGGGTCAGGTGCATACACTATTTTTTACTTCGCTCAGCATTTACAGCTTCTTCCCGTTTCTGTCATAGGCATGTCGTTTGGACAGGCATCACTCCCCTATCTCTCGGAAATGATTGAGTCCAGGAAAAAAGAGGATTTTGCTCATATTGTGACCGAATCCCTCCTCAATGTTCTTTTTCTCACTACTCCTATAGCAATTTATTTTATTTTTGCAAGAACTCCTCTTGTGCGTATGTTTTTTGGAGGCGAACAGTTTGATTGGGAAGCCACTGTTCAAACCGCTTTTCTTCTCTCTTATTTTGCACTATCCATCCCCCTTCATTCTATATACTATCTCCTTACCCGTTGTTTTTATGCCCTTCTTGACAGCAAGACACCTTTTGTTGCAAGTATCATTGGGGTCGTGGTTAATACTGCCCTATCTCTCGTTGCCATTCTTGTTCTTCATCTTCCTGTTTGGTCACTGGGAGTATCGTTTTCACTTTCAATTGGCTTACAAGTAGGTATCTTATTTATGCTATTGCATAAAAAAGCTCCGTTCAATATTGTGGCATTTATCTATTCATTTATAAAAATCATCTTAGCAGCTGTTATATCGGCTCCCATTCCTTACGTACTTATAAAACTCATGGACAATCTTTTACTAGATACCACGCGGACGATTAATATTTTTTTGCTTCTCGTTATCAGTGCGTGTACGTACTTTTTGTTATACTTATTTGTATCGTGGTTTATTGGTGTGAGAGAGCTCTACATCATTACTCAACTAACGGTAAAGGCAAGGGAATTCCAGAAGAAAATTACTGAAATGTATACCTCATATGATTAATACAGGTCAAAAAAACGCTATTCGTTCAATCCAACGAGAATTGTTGGGAAAGAAATTGAGTTATCACGAAATATATAATCTCATGGACCAAATTTCCCACCATAAGCTCAACGATATACTCACCACATACTTCGTGGCCGCATCTTTCAAAGAGGGATATGAGCAGGAAGAGCTCTACCACTTTACGAAAGCCATGGTCGAAACGGGGAACCGACTCAACTTCAAAGGAATTGTCGCTGACAAACATTCGGTTGGGGGGGTTGCAGGTACTCGAACCACGATGATATTGGTCCCTATTATTGCTGCCGCCGGATTTAAAATCCCCAAGATATCCTCTCGTGCTATTACTACTCCCGCCGGTACCGCCGATGTAATGGAAGTCTTTGCGGGCGTTGAGTTTAATTGCGAACAATTAATAGATGTCGTGAATTCTGTGGGAGGGTGTATTTGTTGGAATGGAAAGTTGGGGATTGCGCCCGCTGATGACGTGCTTATTCACATTGAAGAACCTCTCGCCTTTGAGTCGTTCGATAAAATAATAGTTTCCATTATGGCTAAAAAAATCGCAGCCTCAACAACTCATCTTATCCTTGATATCCCCATTGGAAAAACAATGAAGATTGTTCATGAGAAGGATGCACAAAAAATAGCTCATAAATTTCAATTGTTGGGGAAAAAATTTGGCATCGAAGTCATAACGACGATAAATAAAACACAAGAACCTGCTGGAAACGGAATTGGACCTGCCCTTGAAGCGCGAGATGTCCTTAAAGTATTGGAACAAACTGAAGATAGACCAATAGAACTTGAAGAAAGGGCACTCTACTTGGCAGGAATGTTACTCGATATGTGTTTTAAGGAATCAAAAATCAACAAGCACGGTATTGAAGAAGCGCGTGCCCTTCTTAAATCAGGCGTTGCGCTTCAAAAATTCAAGGATATAGTGAAAGCCCAAGGAGGGTCTCCTCATATTTCCTCTCATACAATGAAGTTGATGAATAAAAAACACATTATCCATAGCCCAAGGAGGGGATACGTGAAAGATGTCAACAATCATAATATTAATAGTATCGCAAAGCTTTTGGGAGCTCCCCATGACAAATACGCAGGTATGGTACTCCTTAAAAAAATAGGGGATATTGTTGATTTAAGAGAACCAATACTTGAGTTTTATACTAAGAACACCTATTTGCTCAAAGAGGCGGAGTCAACGTTACAAATGTTTCCAATATATACATTGGACACCTATTTATGAAAAAATTTAAAATTCTTTTTTTGCTTGTCATGCTGATAGCGCTCTCTGTTTATTTTATGTACACCGAAGGCTCCCTTCCCGTGGACAAAACAAACGAGGGGGCTACTATTTTTGTCATAAAAAAGGGAGAAGGAGAACTGAGTTTGATTACTAAAAGGCTTGCGTCAGAAGACCTTATCAGAAATAAATTAGTATTTTTTACCATAGCGTTACAGAAAGGAATTGAGAAGAAAGTACAAGCTGGTGATTTTATACTTTCAAAAAAAATGACTGCTCAAGAAGTCGCAGATACCCTCACCCATGGGACTGTGGATGAGTGGATTACGATAGTGGAGGGATTGCGAAAAGAGGAAGTGGCCCAAAAACTCACTGAACAATTCACTCTGTCTGAGATTAGTTTCATTGAACAGGCCAGGGAGGGGAGATTATTTCCAGACACCTACCGGATTCCAAAAACTGCTTCTGTTGAAACGATTATCAAAATAATGGAGTCCAATTTCCAAACTAAAATGGCAGAAGCACGTCAGCAATACCCATTTGAAAAAAGATCTGATAAGGAAATATTAATATTGGCTTCATTGATAGAACGTGAGGCAAAATTTGCGGATGATAGACGTCTTATTGCTGATATTATCCTAAAACGAGCTCAAAGCGACCGGCCATTACAGCTTGACGCAACTATTCAGTACGGGCTTGGGTATCAAAGGAAGGAAAAGACATGGTGGAAGAAAGAATTAGCTTTAGAAGACTTGAAGGTGGATAATACATATAATACATATGAGCGAAAAGGCTTGCCACCCGCTCCCATTTGTAATCCTGGATTGGATTCTCTCAAGGCTGCGCTAGCCGCAAATCCAAAAACCTCATTCTGGTACTATGTTTCAGATAAGAACGGAAGAATCCATGCCGCAAAAACACTTGAAGAGCATAATGAGAATATTAGGAAGTATGTACAGTAAGGTGATTTGATTGTCATTTCTATAGTAGGGACAGGTCGCGACCTGTCCCTACATCGGTAATTTATATTATTCGGATTATAAAAATATGAAAAGATCTGCTTTTAAGATTCTCTTTATTCATGGATATACCGCCTCCTCACAAGTGGATTTTTATCCTGCTTTATGTTCTCAACTGAACACATACGGAATAGATTATGTTGTTCCCAATTTACCAGGTGGAACACACCCCCATGTGAAAGAATGGCTTCATATTTTACATGAGACGATAAAGAAAAATACCCAACCGCTCGTTATCGTGGGGCATAGTTTAGGAACACGAGCAGCATTGCTCTATGTAGAAAAATATCAACCAAAAGTTGAGGCTTTATTTCTTATTGCAGCTTTCGCAAATAGAGTGGAAAACGCACAAAGAAAGGGAGGGAATGCATATTCTGATTTTTTCTCACATAGAATCGATGTTGAAAAAGTAAAAAATATGGTTAAGAAAAGCTACATCTTGCACTCTCGTGATGACCATTCCATTGCTTACGAACAAGGAGTGGAAATTGCAAAGGATTTAAATGCTGAGTTGATTACCTTCACAGATAGAGATCATTTTTCTAGTTCAAAAAACGCTCCTTTTATCTTTACCGTCCTGAAAGATAAACTCGGATTTTAATACTATAGGAGTTCAATTAAATAAATAATTGAACTTTTAAAATCCTTGTTGTTTTTGTTCTTTAATTCTTCGCTTCAACTTCCATCCAGTCTTCCAGTTACTTCGCGAAATGCCTGGCTCAAGTACCGAACTTAATAATTGATTAAACATATTTTCCAATTTATTTTTAGAAGAAATAACAGAAAGTGAATATTTTATATGAGTACTTCTATCAAGCAAAAAGGCGAACTTGGCAATTGTCGCTCGAGAAACCTTTACAACATCACTAATAATACAGTAATCGACTCCGACAAATACCATATACATAACTAACAATCTTTTACCAACCATAAGTCTTTCAACTGGAGACAGTACTTCATTCATTGAATCAATAAATTTGTCTTTGCTATTTTCCCTCCCAAGTACTTCAAACATCAGCTCACTTATTTTATTGACAACTGAATCTTTTACTTTGTATTTTGACATTCGTACCATAGTTCATTTATTTAAATAAATGAACTCCTATAGTACAAGGGATTATAAACAACATTATTGAAAAATATAGTGTTGTAGTAGTCTGAGAAGCGATATTAGCGGATATGTGCAGGATTTTTTACATCGGCTCTTCAGGTAATACGTCGGAGGAAGGGGTTCGTTTTAAAATCTCCCTCGGTTTACCACTTCCGGTTGCTGCCCCGATATATCCGGCCGCTTCCATCTCGTCGATAATTGCTGCGGCTCGAGAATAGCCAATTTTAAGTTTACGTTGGAGAAACGAAGTTGATGCTTTTCCCGATTGAATAACGATTTCCAAAGCCTGATTAAAAAGAGCGTCCTTTCCATCGGTGCTTCCCGGCATTCCTGGAATTCCCCCCACGGTTATTCCCGGATCCGTTTCCATTATTTCTTCCGTGTAGTGGACTTCGGGAGACTGGGCTCTGATAAATTTTGTCAATTCTGTTACTTCCCTTTCAGTTATGAAAGGACCTTGAATGCGTCGTGGTTTTGCCTGGTCCGGTGGGAGGAAGAGCATATCTCCCTTGCCGAGTAATTTTTCCGCTCCCGGCATATCAATAATGACGCGCGAATCAATCATCGAAGAGACGTTAAAAGCAAGTCGCGCCGGGATATTTGCTTTCATGAGGCCCGTAATGACATCAACTGATGGTCTTTGTGTTGCAAGGACTAAATGAATACCAGTTGCGCGAGCAAGTTGCGCTATACGGGTAATAAGGCTTTCCACATCATTTCCTGCAAACATCATGAGGTCGGCCAATTCGTCAATCATAAAAATGATATAGGGCTTTTTTTCAATACCGGGGATGAGGTTATAACTATCTAGATTACGAGCGTGTACAGCGGCAAATTGCTTATATCTCTCCTGCATTTCGTTCACAGTCCAACGTAATGCGCGGAGTGTAACCTCGGGCTCATTTATTACAGGAGTAAGGAGATGAGGAATATTATTATATTGGCTCATTTCCACCCGTTTTGGATCAACAAGAATGAGTCTCAATTCTTCAGGGCGAGTCCTGAAAAGCATAGTACTAATCCACGCGTTGATGATGACGGATTTACCCGAACCTGTCGTTCCTGCAATTAAACAGTGAGGCATCTTGCCGATGCTTGTTGCGACGGGTTTACCTGATACATCTAGACCCAACGGCATGAGGAGCGGATCGGGATTTTTCGTAAATATATCGGCTTCAAGAAGACTTTTAAGGGTGACGATTTGAGATCTAATATTGGGAATTTCAATACCTACCATCGCCCGACCTGGTATCGGAGCCTCAATACGGACCTGACCTGTTGGGGCCGCAATCGCAAGAGCGAGGTCGTTAGCAAGCGCAGTAATACGGGACAACCTCGTTCCACTCTTAATCTCGATTCCATATTGAGTAACGGCTGGCCCTTTGTTCTGTTCTGCAACGCGTGCCGAAATACCAAAACTGTCCAACGTTTTCTCAATCGTATCGGCAATATAATGTACGTCCCCTCTATCTGCCTCTGCCTGTTTAACGTTGCTCAGGAGGTTAAGCGGTGGAAAAATCCATGTTGATCCCGATTGAGTAAGGGGTTTGATATACAAATCTTGATTGACCTGTGTCTTTGTTATTTCGCTTTGGACAAACTGTTGTTTTTCTCCATTCTTCTTATCAAGAAGGGTCTCTTTAGCCTTCTTATCCTCAATATAACTTTTCTTGCCATCCATCTTCTTATCAGTAATAAAATTGCTCTTTTTGTCGGAAGTTTTTATTCTTTGTAATGCAGGGTCAATCGATGCCTTTAGAGATTTAAACAAAATAACGATACCTCCCACAAGTCCAGAAAAAATAACGTCAATAGAAGTGTCAAGAAATAGGATAATGCCGATACCTAAGAGTGTTAAAAAAAAGAAAGTGGCTCCAATTAATGAGATATTGTCTTGTAGGAGATTGTAAAATGAAAGTCCCCATACACCACCTTTAAATAATCCTCCAAGTGAAAGGAAAATGAAAAAAAGGCCAATGGTAATTGTTGGTCTTAAAAGCTGCTTCTTTGAATGGGTTATGGCGTGAACCGCACTCAAAATAATTAGTGTGGGTACAAAAAAAGCAACCATGCCAAATCGTTCCGCTAAAAACTGACGAATGACAGACAAAAGCCTACCATCTATCCTTTCACCCAATGGAAGAAGAGACAGCAGCAAAAGAAGTCCTGCCAGTAATAGGATTAAGCCAAACAAAAGAAACACTGTTCGAGCATTCACTTTTGCCTTGATGAAGGGAATTTTGATTTTGCTTTTTTTTCTTGCCATATCAACTCATTCTAGTACATTTGATACGCTCAAGTCAACACGGCTTACACTCATTCCCGCTCATGTCCTCAGGACATGAGTTCTTTCAAAAAATCATCTTCTCTATTATTCCCCATGGGCGGACGATTGTTTCGATCGCTTCTGTTGTACTGTGGTCTGCCTCCTCTGGCTGGTCCACCTGGTCTATTGCTATAGGAAGGTCGTGGTCGCTGCTCGTATCGTGGAGGTGGAGGCGTTGCTCCTGCTTGCGGCTCTTTTCCATCTTCTCCAAACATCTGAAGATTTATTCTTCCCATATTGTCAATTTCCATAACCTTTACTTTTACCTTCTGACCAACGGATACGACTTCGGCTGGATCCTTCACAAATCCGCGTCCCATTTTTGAAACATGGACAAGTCCGTCTTTTCCGGGAATACATTCAACAAATGCACCAAATGGGGCAATTCGCTTTACTTCCCCTTCGAAAATCTCTCCTACTTGAATTTCACGGGTCATATTCTCAATCATCTTAGCTGCCATTTCAACATTTGCTTTATCTATTCCACTGATTGTCACTCTTCCATCATCGCCGACGTTAATGTCAGTATTTGTTTGGGCGATGAGAGCGCGAATGTTCTTTCCTCCCGGTCCGATGATTTCTCCAATCTTATCTGGAGGTGGAGTGATGACAACAACTTTTGGAGCAAATTGTGAAACTGAAACTCGTGGAGTTGCTATTGCAGCCTTCATGTTCGCAAGTATTTTCATTCTCGCTGCTGTTGCACGAGTAATCGCTTCATGCATCATGGGAGTCGTTAGGCCCATATTTTTTACATCAAGTTGAATTGCCGTCACTCCTGTCTCAGTGCCCGCAATCTTAAAATCCATTTCTCCTGAAAAATCCTCAACTCCAAGAATATCTGTCAGAACAACAAAATCATCATCGGTCTTGCAAACAATTCCCATTGCAATACCCGCAACAAGTGCCTTGATAGGCACACCCGCATCCATAAGAGCCAAGGTTGAAGCACATGTTGATGCTTGGGAAGTTGAACCATTCGAAGATAAAACCTCGGAAACGACTCTAATTGTGTAGGGAAAATCTTTCTGCGAAGGAAGGACGGGCTCAAGCGCTTTTTCGGCCAAGGCTCCATGTCCTATCTCTCTTCGAGAAGAAAATCCAAAACGGCCCGTTTCACCCACCGAGTAAGGTGGCATGTTGTAGTGATGAATATATCTTTTTGACTCTTCTCCTTCCGGACTTTCGATAAGTTGCTCCAAACTTGGCGCTCCCAAAGTTACGATGGTGAGTACTTGCGTGTCTCCACGAGAGAACAGTGCGGACCCGTGGATACGAGGAAGAATGCTCACTTCTGAGGAAAGCTCTCGTACCGCATCGATGTCACGACCGTCAACTCGTTTTTTGATTAAAATATTGTCACGAATTACCTGTTTTGTCATGTAATCGACACCTTTTGCAATTGTTTTTTTGTCAAACTCGTCCACGTATTTTTCTGAAACAGCATTCACCACTTCTTCAACGGCGGCTTTGTCTTTGAATTCTTTCTTAGCTTTTTGCTCAACAAGAGCCTCTATTTCTTTTTTGAAATCTTTTTTTAAAATGGCAAGTAATTTCTCATCAACGAGCGAGTCAGAGGCCTCATCTTTTTTATTTCCCACTGCCTTTGCAAACTCGTTGATGAATGCGATGAGTTTCTTATTTTCAACTTTAGCAAGTTCAATTCCCTTTTCGATTAAATCTTCCTTTAGCTCTTCTGCACACGTTTCAATCATGACCACTTTCTCTTCAGAGGATGAAACTACGAGATCTAACACTGAAAATTTCTGGTCTTCTTCTGTTGGATTCACAATAAAAGTGACTTCTCCATTTTTCACGGCTCCTACGCGGGACGTCGCAATAGGTCCTTTCCACGGAATAGGAGAGGCTTGTAATGCGGCGACCACTGTCAAGGCGGCTAGGATATCCGGTGAATTAACGCCATCAATTGACATCAATGTAATAATAATTTGGACATTTTTTTTATAGCCTTTTGGAAAGAGTGGTCTGATAGATCTGTCGATAAGACGACCTGTTAATACGGCTTCATCCGATGGTCGGCCCTCTCGTTTTACCCATCTTGACCCTTTGATAATTCCACCTGCGTACAGCTTTTCCGCATACTCTACCTGGAGGGGGAAATAATCCAAATCCTCTCTCTCCGCACCAGCTACTATGGTGACTAAAAGACTCGTATCACCCATACGACCAAGGACTGCGATTGTTGCAGCTTTTGCTAATTTCCCTGTCTGAAAGGACAGTGTTCT
>Ga0210017_1000971_pt1 | contig 24890 bp, 31 predicted proteins | sample CryGeyCG2014_020_FD_183966 | JGI IMG/M metagenome (GOLD analysis project Ga0210017, IMG submission 183966) | Groundwater microbial communities from aquifer - Crystal Geyser CG08_land_8/20/14_0.20 (SPAdes) (version 2) | ecosystem: Environmental > Aquatic > Deep subsurface > Groundwater | place... | reverse complement strand
CAAGCGTAAGTATATCCGACATAGAGGTCGGATATAAAGACAGTTTGTGGAGATATATGACAAAATTGTCGTATATGAATAAGTTAGGCGACAGCTAACCATAAGAAAGGAGTAATAACTATGCCAATTTTTTCTAAATGGTTTAAACGCTCCCAATCTGATATTGAAAAAGAATTAGGAGAAATGTATTCCCAAATGCTCTCGCAATTGCCTACTGGGATGACATTGGAATATGCTCGCAGGGAAGTGAAGAAAGCAATTGAACTTTGTAAAGAACAGGCAATAAAAGAAGGCACTATTGACCTTCCTAATAATTATGGTGACTTACTGATACGAGCTGCTGAATCAGGAGATCCAAATGCTAAGAAGATAGTAGATAAAGCACGCAAGGAAGGAGCTACAGACGAAGATATACGAGAATTTTGGAATTTGAATGATTTACAAAGAAGAATGGTTATATGGTCAGAAAATTTGCATCGGGTAGCAATGGCTTCGTATTTATTAAGACCAGGACTTTCAAAGGATGAAGAAAAAAAGGCTGCTGCAAAAATTCGAAAAACATTTCCAATGTATGGTGACCCTGATAATACGAAGGTCACTTCTGGTGATGATAGACCTTTGCCTCATGAATTAAGAGGCAAGGTAGATAGATGGAGAATAAAAATAATTAATGAGGAAGGTGAAGAAAAAATAAAGGAAAGACTGGACAGATATTCTACATTCAATGCCATGGTCAGAGATGAAATTCGTAAAGGCAATTTATAGCCGTCGCCTAACAGCGGATAAAAGGCTACGGTGCTTCGCATCTCCGCCCAAATTGACTTCGGCAACTTCTTTTATCCGTAAACCGTTATATGAAATTCCGAACCCCCAGGAAAAGAATATTAACCAATATTACATGAGGTATAATTGATGAACAACAAAACTAAGATTATCATTGGCGATAGCCGAAAGATGACTGAAGTTGAAGATAACACTATCGGCCTTGTAGTTACATCTCCTCCTTATTGGAACATCAAGGACTATGGAATAGAAGGACAAGTGGGATACGGGCAAACTTTACATGAGTATCTGAAAGATTTGTACGGAGTATGGAAGGAATGTTATAGGGTACTAAAACCCGGGAGAAGATTCTGTCTAAACATTGGAGATCAATTTGCAAGGTCTATTATATATGGACGATATAAAGTAATCCCGCTTCACGCCGAATTTATAGCTCAATGTGAAGAGATTGGCTTTGATTATATGGGTTCTATAATATGGCAGAAAAAAACAACGATGAACACTACCGGTGGAGCAACTGTGATGGGGTCATATCCGTATCCCCCCAATGGTATGGTAGAAATAGATTATGAGTTCATATTGATATTTAAAAAACCAGGAGATAACGGACAAATTTCTAAAGACATTAAAGAAAAATCCGCACTTACAAAAGATGAGTGGAAACAAAATTTCTATGGTCATTGGTATTTCGGTGGCGCAATACAAATTGAACACGAAGCCATGTTCCCAGATGAGTTGCCAATTAGATTAATAAAAATGTTTACTTTTGTGGGAGATACTGTTCTGGACCCTTTTTTAGGAAGCGGTACCACAGTTAAAGTGGCTATGGATTTGAATAGAAATTCGATAGGATATGAGATTAATGAAAAGTTTTTAGACATAATAAAAAACAAAATCGGTTTAAATGAGAGTTTGCTAAGTTTTTCTAATGGTATTGAGGTAATAAAAAGAAAAGATAGAAATTGAGAAGGTAGACTACATACCTCGAATAAAGGATGCGAATCCAAAAATTGAGCCAAATAAGTTAAATTTTAAAAATGGTGGATTGTATAGGGTTGTTGATATAATAAATGCTTATACGATTAAATTGAATACGGGGCTAATGGTTAAATTGTTAGGTGTAAAAATCAATGATGAAGAGGCGGCAACGAAATATTTAAAGGATTATGTATTAAAAAAAGAGGTGTTTCTGAAGTTTGATAGTAGGGGTTTAGTAAATAGGGAAATTGTTGAAGCATATGTATACCTTAAAAATAAAATATTTATCAATTCATATCTTATTAAATCGGGAATGGCCACAGCAGATAAACTGAACCAATATCAATACAAAAATAAATTTATAGAACTGGAAGCGGAGGTATCCTAATGGCGAAAGAATGGATTCTTAACAGTGCAATGAATCGTTATCAATTGAATTATAAACGTAATGTTGGGGCTGTATCAGAAGAAATTAGAAAATGCCGCCAAAAGCAATAGATGAATGGAGAGAATATTATTTTAGAAATGTAAGGTCAAAGGAACACATCGAAGATTTAGGTAGAAAATTATACGTAAAAATTTCTGAGGTGCTCGCAGCTGAAATTGAGGAAGTTACAGAGAAAGACTGCATTGATTATATGTTCAATATGGTAATAGACCGAACATTTGACGGCTACATGACTGAAATAAAGACAATTTACGGACAATTAGAAAAAATACTGAACGTCAAAATACAACCCGCTCCAGATGAGTGGGATAGATTGTTTGCTGTTGATTTCTTTATTAAAATCAATGAGAAGTATATCGGTTTACAGATCAAACCAGCAGGGGGGTATCTCATATATCTCAAATATTCAAGGAACACACATTTCAAGAAGCGACACACAAAAAATTCACCGATAAATATGGTGGTAAGGTTTTCTATGTCATCTCTATAAAAGAAGGAGACAAAAAGAAAATACAAAATACTGACGTAATTGAAGAAATAAAAAAAGAGATCGACAGATTGAAAGGAGGATAACATGGGGCTTCGGGCAACTCTCCGCTTCGCTTCGGTGCTAACGCACTCGGACAACAGCGGATAAAAGGGAAATCAAAAATTTCCCAAAATTGTCTTCGGCAACTTCGTTTATCCGCAAGCCGTTATATGGCATTCCACTACTTTACTGCTGGAAGATATATAAAAAGTCATTAATATAAAGTATGGAAGAGTTAAACAAAATTATTACCTATCGATATGAATGTATAAAAAATTCTAATATTTATGAAAGGGAATTGAACTTATTTGATTTTCATGCCGTACCTTCGGGCACATGCCTCTTTGTCGCGGTTCTTGTTTATGCAAGAACACGGGCCAACCCTTCGGGGCTAGGCACATTGCATATGGTTGAACATTAGGTGAAAAAGAGGTGAAACTTGCTAAGGAGAAAACCTATGAGAGCTTTAGTAACATATTTTAGTAAAACTGGTAATACAAAGAAAATTGCTGAGCATATCTATGCAATACTAAAAAATAAGAATCATCAGGTAGATATGTGTAGCTATGATAAAATAAATGAGATGGATTTATATGGATATGACCTCTACTTTGTTGGATCACCATGTCATTCAAACGATATTGTTAAGCCAATAAAAAATGTTATTAATAGATTAACCCTTGTAAAGAAGGCAAAGATATTTGGTTTTGTTACACATTCAACTGAAACCGATGGTGAATACTATCAGAAATGGGCATATAATTGTGAAAAATATTATCTCGAACTATCAAATAGTGGGAAGATAAATCTAAAAGGGTATTATCATTGTAAAGCAAAGCCAAATTTCTTAATAAAATTGTTCATTAAAAAAATGGTTGTTACTGATAATAAAGCATGGGAAGAATATAGAAAGGACATTATGGACCATCCCAACCAGGATGATTTCAATAAGCTGGAAGCAATTGTTGAAGAGGTACTTACAAAATGGCAATAGTTATAATTTACTATGAAGTAGAACATAGGGGAGAGGAGAATAATGCAAACAACAGATAAGCAAATTAGGAAATCAAAAGTAGTTAACTGCCCCTTGGAAATTGTATGGTGGAAGTGGACAACGCATGAAGGATTGCTGACTTTTTTCGGTAAGGATAACAAAATTGAACTTACGCCAGGTGGCGCTTATGAAATTTATTTTCTTATGAATAATCCAGTAGGATTAAGAGGAGGGGAAGGTTGCAAGGTGCTCTCGTTCTTGCCGAAGGAAATGCTTTCGTTTACCTGGAATGCCCCACCTGAGTTTAAAGAGATTAGAGACTCAGTTTACCACACCTGGGTTATAGTTAATTTTAAAGCTGTATCTCAAGGATAAACTAAAGTTGCACTAACGCATTTGGGTTGGCCTGATGAAAAATCATGGGAACCTGTTTATAAATATTTTGAAGAAGCGTGGGATATAGTATTGAATTGTCTTTATGAAAGTTGCTAATAGTAAATTTGGGAATCTATTTTTTTGCCCAACTCAATATTATTCTTAGCAAAAGTCTTTATTGTAGTAAATTTCTTGCATACACTTTTTCCAAATCCTGCTAAAATATCCTCGTGAAAGGAGAATGGTATGACGATATTTAGAGCAATTATTCTTGGAGTAATACAAGGGGGAACTGAATTTTTACCTGTAAGTAGCTCTGGGCACCTCGTCCTTATCCCTGCACTTCTGGGATGGCAAACACCTACATTGTCTTTTACAATGGGGCTTCATATGGGGACTTTCTTTGCAGTACTATTTTACTATTTTAAAGATGTCATTAAGCTCGTAAAAGGGTTTCTTTCAATATTTAAAAAGGTGCGTACTCCGGAGGAGATTTTTTACCTTAGATTACTTGTTTATATTATTATTGCTGCAATTCCTGCAGGGATAATGGGAGTAATATTCTCAAAGAAGGTTGAACAACTATTTTCAAGTCCACACCAAGTTTCATGGCTGTTCTTTATCACCGCTTTTATACTTTTCCTTGCAAGTTTCGATTTTTCAAAAGAACAGACTTCCCTAAGAAATATTTCACTCAAAAACTCTATATCTGTTGGGCTTATGCAAATTGTATCACTTCTACCCGGGGTTTCGCGTTCTGGCTCAACGATTGCAGGAGGCGTTTATTCGGGAATGAAGCGTGAAGATGCAGCAAGGTTCTCCTTCTTGCTTTCTATTCCCATAATTTTTGGGGCAGGTATTTTTGAGCTAAGAGACATGCTTAATGCATCCGTTTCAGGAGTATCCAATGTTGAACTTCTGATAGGTTTCTTGGTGGCTTTTATCGTAGGTCTTCTTTCTATCAAGCTTTTCTTCTCGTTAATCAAAAAAACCAGGTTCTATGTTTTCGCAATTTATTGTGTTATTATCTCAATTATAGGGTTAATTTTTACATAAGGAGGTTCTGTGTTTAAAGTTATCATTCTTTCGTATGATTTTTCAAAATTTAGTGAGATGGCTATTCCCTATGTTAAGGAATTTAGAAATTTTGGGACAGAGAAAGTAATTTTAGTGACAGCTTTGGAGTATGAGGGTTTGTCTGCAAGGCTTGTTTCGCGAAGTGTTGAATTAAGCGAATATAAAGAAAATACAATTAAACGTTTAGAACCCGTTAAGAAAGAATTTGAAGAGGTGGGTCTTGATGTCGGAGTGTTTGTGGAATATGGAATAGCTTCCGAGATAATAGTTAAGGAAGCAATAGAAGAAAAGGCTGGACTTATTATTATGGGGGCTTTAGGGTCGGGTCTTGCATCAAATTTACTTGGCAGCACTGTTCAGAATGTTCTAAAAATATCTCCAGTCCCAGTTTTTATAGTTCCTGCAAAGTAGTAAGACCGATATACATAGAGAAAAGATTATAATAAATATTTAACTTAGTGGTTTTTGTTAAGAAGTTTTTCAATTTCTATTATAGCCGACACTTCAATAGCTGCTCCGAGCGGGAGAGAGTTAACTCCTGTTGCTATCCTTGAATGTTTTCCTTTTTCTCCAAAAATTTTTACAAGTAAATTGGAAACTCCATTAATAACTTTTGGCTGGTCTATGAAATCGGGTGTTGAATTCACAAAACCCTCAATTTTAACGATTCTCTTTACTTTATCAAGGTCCTTTATAGCATCTTTTATGTTTGCTATTAAAGTGAGAGCAACAATTTTTCCAAGCTCTTCAGTGTCTTCCAATTTCAAGCTGTCACCAAATTTACCTGCTTGAGGTACCCCGTTTCGTGAAGGAATCGTACCTGAAATAAAAAGCAAGTTTCCTGAAATTACCCAGGGAACATATGAGCCAACAGGTTTAGAAGGCTCAGGTAATTCTAAACCGAGCTCTTGTAGTGTTTTTTCTACCTTCATTTTTTCCTCCTTATTACACACCTTTCGATCAGGTCTTGCGGAATCTTTTTCTACTTGAATTGTATCACATTTTTTTATTTCTCTTCTATATTGTAGATTATTCTAAATTTCACTTATAAGGGTTTTGATTGATCCTTAAATATTTACGATATTGCTTTATCTGGCAATGTCGTAAGTGGATATCAAAGACTTTACTTATTATCCTGATTTAGCGAGCAGTAACAATCACCTGATAGCTTTTCGTGTCAATAATATTTGAGGGTTCCCAGCTTCTGAACAGTTCGAATTTCACTGTAGTTGATCCTTCTTTTATACCCTTGATTTCCCATTTATGAATGCCACCGGAGCCAAGAAGATCACCTGTTTGCGTATAATCATCCTTTGCTATCTTTAAGATTTCAGGATTTGAGATGGTAACATGCCAGGAGTAGCCTGTGGAAGGGTTTTCGTCAAATTCTTAGCATTGGAAGAAAGCGAGAATTTTTAGTTGTGTTGAAACCCATATTCTGGACCTGCATGTATAGCTTGGAATCAACAATAACTCTTTGAAATTGACAAAAATCTGCTTTTGAATAAACTTTATTTCGGAAAGGCTTAATTATTTCCATGGAGGAACGAGGAAAATGTTTAAAAAAATAATGATTATGGTTGATAACTCTTCCATTATGGAGGATGTAGTTCAATATGTGACAAACCTCTTTCCCGATGCTTTTTATTATCTTTATGGAGTAATTAACCTTGGGGCGTTCTCCGGGTACTATTCCAGAATAGTATCTCAACAAATGCGAGAAATCAGCTCAGAAACATTAAAAACTCTATCTTTACTATTAGAATCAAAAGGTATAAAATTTAACTTATTCCTTGATGAGGGAGATCCTGTTAGTACATCTCTTGCCTTTGCAAGAAAGAATGAAGTTGACTTATTTGTACTTGAAACTCATGCTGGACTCTCAGTAAATAAAATTAAATTAGGCAAAACTACTCTTTCAGTAATCCAGCATTCTCATATACCCTTGTTCCTTGTTGGCGAAGATCTCTCCCCTGTTAAAAGTCCAAGGATCCTTCACCCTACAAGTGGAAGTAAATATTCGGAAAAAGCCACTTATATTGCAGGAGAGCTTGCAAAATTTTGGCAGAGTAATTTAACAACTTTAATTTTTAAAAGCAATAAGGAAATAGCTGAAAAGAGAGTGATTGAAATCTTCGATCAAATTGAGGTTAAGAGTGAATTTTATTCCTCCGAAGAAGATGAAGTTCCTTCGCTAATTAATTTTGCGAAAAGTAACGATATTATTATTGGAAGCAGGGGCTCGCCGAGGCCTACTTACAAATTTAGGTTTTTAGTACACTCTTTTGCACTTGATCCAACTGTTAGACTGGCAGTTGCATTTTTACCAAAGCCGCTTCTTCTTGTCTGCGACTAACTTTGTTTTAGGAGGACTGTATGTCACTAAGGCTAATTTCTTTAATTGTTTTTATTGGAGTTTATGTATTTATTATTTTTAATATAATTCCTCGTACGATTATTGCTCTTGTAGGTGTTGTTATACTTATTTTGTTTGGGGTACTAACGCCTCAAGATATGGTAACTTACGTTAACTGGGAAGCACTTGGGCTTATATTTGGAATGTTTGTTCTTGTGAGAACTCTTAACGAAAGTGGCTTTTTTGATTTTTTAAGCGTAATAGCACTTAAGATAGCAAAAGGTATACCAATTTTGATGCTTTTTTATTTTGCGATCCTTTCGGGACTTCTCGCCATGTTTATGGATAGTATTACAGTTCTCCTTTTTATGAGTGCTTTATCATTAGAGGTTTCCAAAAAACTTAAAGTTAGTCCTTTGCCGTTCGTTCTTTCTCAAATTACAGCTGCAAATATTGGTGGTAGCGCAACTTTAATGGGCGATCCGCCAAATGTTATTCTGGGAACAGGTTTAAATATTTCTCTTGCGCAATTTATAAAACACCTTGCTCCTATCTCAGTTTTTATTCTCCTTTTAAATACTTTATATTTTGTTTTGTATTATAAGAAAACCTTTCTTTCGGCAAAGCCAATGGAAAAGAGTTACCTCAATAACCTCAATCCACAAGAAAAAGTAAAGGATTTTTCGCTGATGGTCTCTACCCTTATAAGCTTTTTAATTACTATAGTTTTGATCTTCATTCATAGAAACATAGGTTTACCAATCGGACTTGTTGGCCTTATAGGTGCCTCTCTTGCACTTATTTTGAGTGGTAGAAAAATGGAGCATGTGTGGGAAAGTATAGATTGGGAAGTACTTATATTTTTTTCTACTCTATTTGTAATCATTGGCGGACTCGTGAAAATGAATATTTTTAACGATTTAAGTAATTTCTTAGTGAAAATTATTTCTGGTAACATTGGCTTTTCGAAAAGTGTTTTCCTCTGGTTTTCTGCTATTTTATCTGGATTTGTAGATAACGTACCATTTGCAGCAGCAATGGTGCCTTTATTAAAAAATTTTACTTTAATTACAACAAATATAACTCTTGTTTCTCTTGGCCTTTTAGTTTCATTTGGGACAGATGTTGGCGGTAATTTTACTCCTATTGGAGCGTCTGCAAATGTGGTGGGTATTGCTACTCTTTCAAGAGCAGGAGTTGAAGTGTCGTGGAAAGATTATCTGAAAGTTGTTGTACCGATTACTTTTTTGGATTTATTACTTGCCGGGTTTGCATTTCTTATATTTTTTAAATAAATATTTTGAACCTTTTTTGGATTCCCAGTATCTAATATATGGAGGTGAATAAAGAGTATGAAAAAAGTATTTATTGTTTTACTCGTTGCTATTTTAGTAGTGGTGATTGTATTCTTTCCCAGGACAATTGCTGCGTCTTCAAGCTATGACGAAGCACTTTCAAACTACAAAAATACCGTTTTAGACTTGAATTCCGAATTAGAAAAAGTTAAGGGATTAAGCGAACAGGTGCGTTCATTATCAAAAGAGACGTATGCGCTCGTTAAAGAGAAAAAGGAAAGTGGTGCTGATTTAAGCGCAGTGGAAGAGTATTTGAAGGAATTGAAATCGATAAGGAAAGGCGTTGAAAGACGTATAGACATAAGAAAGGCGAGGTTTGATTTTGCCAGGGACAAATTTAAGGAATTCAGGGATCTAAGAAGTCTTATTAAGGAGATGAAGGAAAAGGGTGCATCTAAGGAAGAACTTGAACCTCTTGTAAGGAGAGCGAAAGAGAAGTTTAAAGAAATGAGAAATGCTATGCCTTTTTCTCCATTGAAAATGTCTAAGAATTCAGATAAGGTGATTTTAGAGTCAGAGAAGCTCAAGAATGGCGGCAAAGAAGATACGGCTATTCAACTCCTTGATGGTGCGACCAAAAAAGTACAAGGAGCTGTAGAAGTACTTAAGAAACAGAAGGAAAATATAAACAAGGTTATAGAACTTTTAAACAAAATAAAGGCTGGTTTAAGTTGATGAAACTTCCAAATCTCACGCCATTGCAGGGGCTTCTCACGATAAGACTTGTAGTATGGTTTGCAGCGGTTTTGATTGCCCCCTTTGTAGTTGAAAAGCTTGTTAAAGAAAAAGAAATTAAGGGAGAGGCAGGTTATCTCAAGAGCCTTGTGCTCTCCCTCCTTCTTTTTATTGTTGCTTTTTTACCGTTTTTTCTTCCACGGGTTTTTGCTCTAATTTTTGGTAAAAGGATATTTTTCTTTGGATTCCTGTGGCTTATTATTGCAAGTTTCCTGAATGGTTTTATCACTTCTCAATTCACTAAAACTTCTTATGTTAAAGGTCTCCTCTTATGGGTCCTTACGCTGGTAGTTTCTTTCACTGCAGGTTTTGTCCTTTCCACTTTTTCAATTGCACTTTTGAGATTGGTTAAATGAAATGGGATTTCGAGAGGATTGTAGATACTTACTATAAGGCAGTTTATCGATTTGTTATCTCAATGGTAAGGAATTCAAACGATGCCTGCGATATTACCCAGGAAACATTCCTTAAGGTTAGAAAATATTTTAAAAATTTCAGGGGAGATTCCTCAGTTCTTACCTATATTTACAGGATTGCAGTTAATGAAACAAAAAAGTTCAGTTCTAAAAAAAGAGATTTTCCCGAGAGAGTTCTTTCTTCAGTGTATTCTTTGACCACTGAAGATTATTTAGACTTGCATGATGTATTGGAATCTCTTGATAGAGAAGATTACGAAATAATTTACTTGCGGTTTTTTGATAATATGAGTGAGGCTCTGATAGCTTTTATCCTTGATATTCCAGAAGGGACAGTGAAATCAAGACTTTTTAATGCAAAAAGGAAATTGAAGGAGTTGATGGAAAGTGGAAGAAAAAATTAAGGAGTACTTTAATATGGTTTACGGGGAAATTGAGCCGCCGAAAGGACTCAAAGAAAAAATACTCCACCCCGAGGATAAGAAGTTTTTAATTTTTGCTTTTACAGCAACAGCTTTATTTGTTGCAATCGGACTTTCAATTTTTATAGAGATTGTCCCTATGTTAGAACCAATTATTTTGGAGATCAGTCTGCCGTAAGTTTTATTGCGTGAGTTTAAATTTGAATCACAATTAATAATAAACATGAGAGAAAATAGACACTTTTTGTTTGCCTATGTCCAATAAATCATAAAGAAGCGCTTATGATAAAGTTTATAATTTAAATACATCTCCTGCAATTTCTACACAAAAATAACACTTTATACATTTATTTTTATCGATTAAATAAAAACCTTCTTTTTCAATAATAGCTCCTGTTGGACAAAAATCCATTGATTTATTAATCTTGAGTTTGTCTTCTTTAGTAATTTTTGGAATTGGTTGGTTTCTTTTGCCAAAAACTTTTGAGTATCTCAACATCTTTGTAGCTTCTTTTCTTATTTCAACAAAGTCGTCTCCATAAAGCGTTATATGGTTAAAAGTTCCACTTCCAAATCCGAATATATCCCCTAACCTGTTTGTTTCGATTTCGTTTGATCTGAAGCCAATTAAGACTGAAGTTACTGAGTCAAGGGATAAAAGGTCATCGGAGAAAAGTAGAACTTTCATTTGATTGATTTCTTTATTATTGGAAATAGAAGCTTTAACGCCATCAACAACACCAAATAGAACCTTGTTTTTCATTAGCGAAAAGATTTCAAGTAAAGATTCGTGTTGTTTGTTTTGCATTGCATTTACAAAAATTTCGGCCCTCGTTTTTGTCGTTATAAGAGATGTCATTGAATTTACAAACCCACCTAATTTTGCTAAAGGCGAATCTTTCATTTTTGTTATTGCAACAACATAGTCATTTTCCGAGAAAGAAGCGGGAAGGAAAACGCTCTTTAATGTTCTTATGCTGGGTGTTTCCATTTTTGTTATTGCTTTTTCCGTTGCATACTGAACTGGCGACAGAATGGCAAATCCTCTGAAATGTTCAAGATTTGGAGTTTTTCTAAGCGATACATCTGTCTTTTCATAATTGTCTTTCCTGAAGTCTATAAATTTTATTTTTTCATTTTTAAAGAGTGTTTGAATTGATTCAGGCAAGTCTTTAATAAATATTGATGTTCCTGCACTGATTTTTGTCGCTCCATTTTCTTTTAGGAACTCGATTACTCTTTTTAGAATTTCTATGTCTGGCTGAGGAAAGTCGAAAAAAATGATAATTTTCTTTCCGTATATTTTTTCTTTATCAAAACCCGCAATTAATTCGTTGAAAGACTCTTTTATATCTCCCTCTGAATAACTTTTGCACTTTTTAATTCCAACTGTACTCATTTTTAACTCCTTTTCTTTTGCATGAAGAAAATAAAGGGCAATTATTGCATATTGGATCTTTTTTGCAGTAATTTTTTCCTAATTCTACAATTAAAGCATGCATCTCTTTAAATTTATTAATCGTATTCAAATGATCTTTTTCTTTTAAACTATTTTCAAATAATTCTCTTAATTTTTCATAATCATTTGTGTCTACAATACCAAGCCTGAAAAAAATTCTCTTTGTGTATGCATCTATTACAAAAATTTCTTTGTTTAATGCATAAAGTAAGGTTGAATCGGCCGTCTCTTTTCCTATTCCATTTATATTAAGAAGCTCTTTGCGAATCTTGATTGTGTTATCTTCAGTCATTTTTTCAGTTTTACCATTATATTCTTTGAGGAAATAATCCAAAAAATTTTTTAATCTTTGTGCTTTTATCTTATAAAAACCAGAAGGCTTTATGAGTTGCTCAAGTCTGCCCAACTCGATGTAGTTAAGAAATTCTGGATTTAACCCCCCTTCCTTTTTAAGGCTAGATATAGCCTTTTCCACATTTTTCCAGGACGTTTGTTGTGTTAGTATCGCGCCTATTATTACTTCAAAAGAAGAATCCGCAGGCCACCAATTTTGTTTTCCAAAAGCATCAAGCATTAGTTGGTATACTTTTTGGATTTTCCTCTTCACTTTCTACTTTTATCATATCCAAAAACTTTTTAAGTTCCTCTCCCTGTAAGGTTTCTTTATCCTTAAGCGTTTCAGCAATCAGCTGCGTTACTTTAATCTGGTTCTTTATTACCCTTTTTGCCTTTTCATAACAACTTTCTACAATCTTTTTAACTTCAGCATCAATAAGATCTGCTGTTTTTTCGCTATAATTTCGCTCTTCTCCAAGCTCTTTTCCAAGGAAAATGAGTTCATTTTCCTTGCCGAAAGTAAGAGGGCCAAGTTTATCGCTCATTCCATAAGCCCTGACCATTTTTCTTGCAATATCTGTAGCTTTTTCAAGGTCATTTGCAGCTCCAGTTGAAATCTCTCTTATTAGAACTTCTTCTGCTGCCCGTCCTCCTAACAAGCTCGATATACGATTCATAAGTTCTGATTTTTTTTGCAAGTATTTATCTTTTTCTGGAAGCTGAAGATTATAACCAAGCGCCATACCTCTTGAGACTACTGAAATTCTGTGAACGATATCTCCAGTTGGCAATGCTTTAGCCACTACTGCGTGACCTGTTTCATGGACTGCTACGATATGCTTTTCTTCTGGAGATAGGACAAGAGATTTTCTTTCAGGTCCTGCAATTACTTTGTCAATTGCTTCTTCGACTTCTTTTTGAGTTATTTGATCAGTGCCTTTCCTTACTGTCAAAAGAGTTGCTTCGTTTAAGAGGTTTTCTAAATCAGCTCCAGTAAAACCAGCAGTTTGTTGTGCAATAGCGTTTAAATCAACTTCGGTTGCAAATGGTTTACCTTTTGCATGTAATTTAAGAATTTCTTCTCTTTCTTTTGTATCAGGAAGTCCAACGACGATTCTCCTATCAAATCTTCCAGGCCTTAAAAGGGCTGGATCTAAAATATCAGGTCTATTAGTTGCTGCCACAATAATTATTCCGGTATGTGGATCAAAGCCATCCATTTCAGATAGAAGTTGATTTAGTGTTTGTTCCCTTTCGTCATTCCCACCGCCAATACCCGCGCCTCTGTGTCTTCCAACGGCATCTATTTCATCAATAAATACTATACATGGGGCATATGTTCTTGCTTGAGTAAATAAATCTCTTACCCTTGAAGCCCCGACTCCTACAAACATCTCAACAAATTCGGAGCCAGAAACAGAGAAGAATGGAACATCAGCTTGACCTGAAATAGCTCTGGCAATTAATGTTTTGCCACAACCAGGAGGTCCTACAAGCAGTACTCCCTTTGGCATTTTCGCACCATATTTTGAAAATTTCTTTGGGTTTTTCAGAAATTCTATTATTTCTTTAACTTCTTCTTTAACTTCTTCGGCTCCTGCAACATCTTTAAATGTTATTTTTGGCTTAGTATCTACAAATAATTTTGCTTGGCTTTTTCCAAATTTAAAAGCTTGATTAGCTCCACCACCTGCACCCTGCATCATTCTTTGCATAATGAACCACCAAAAACCTATAATTAACACCCAGGGAACTATGCTCCAGAAAATTGACCAGAATGTTGAATTAGAACGTGGAACACTGAAAGTAATGTTTTTATCAGTTAACAGTTTTATCAGCAAGTTTACATCTCCAGGAGTATTTGCTTGGATACTTTGGCCATTTTTTAATACTCCAATAACCCCAGAAGGAGAAGTATCTTGCATTTTTATTATAACAGATTGCATTTCTTCATTTTTAATATCTGAAATAAATTCAGAATACGGAACAGTTTGAGCCTGCGGTGTTTTAGAGGATGTAAAAATCCTGGAAATTGCAAAAAGAAGCACTAGCATTATCCCCCAAGTTATGATTTCTCTTATTATCAATTTTTTGTTGTTTTTATTATTTTGCGCCATTATATATTAATACTCCCTTCTTTATAAATTTCTTCCTTTAATACCCCGATATATGGAAGATTCCTATATTTTTCTTCGTAGTCCAGTCCATATCCCACAACAAATTTATTTGGAATTTTGAACCCAAAATAATCTATATTTACTTTTATTCTTCTTCGCTCGACTTTATCAAGTAGAGTACAAATTTTTAGACTTTTAGGCTTTCTCGTTTTAAGCAATCTTGTTACGGAGTCCATTGTAAGACCAGTATCAACTATGTCCTCAATTATAAGTACATGTCGTCCTTCAATTGATGTGTCGAGGTCCTTTAAAATTTTAACCTCTCCACTTGATTCTGTTTTCCCGGCATAGGTTGAAATTGCCATAAAATCTATTGATAAAGGGATTTTGGTCTCTTTTACCAAGTCTGCAAGAAATAAAAAGGCACCTCTGAGAATACATATAAGCAAAGGAAACTTTTCTTTATAATCCTCGCTTATTAAAATCCCGAGTTCTTTAATTCTTGCTTTAATTTCGTCTTCGGTTATAAGTATTTCTTTTACATCCTCATCCATTTTATAATTATATCAGAATTTTAGTTTTTGTTAAAATTGGCTTCTAAAATTACTTTATTTTTGGTGTCTTTCTCGATTTTTGAGATAGAACTTCTTCTAACACCTACAACCCATAGAATTTCGTCATTACCATCCACTAAAATCGGGGTCTTATATCTTTGGTCTTTTCTAATCTTCATATCTACGAAAAGATCCTGTAGCTTTTTAATCCCATTTTCTAATCGAATTGTATCTCCTTCTTTCCTGAATCTTATTTTTAAGGGCAATTTAAGTTTGTCTAAATCAAATGCGACCTTGAAATTATTCAATTGAGGCAAGTCTCTCACAATATATGTTTTTATTTTTACTCCTGCTTCTTCAATTAAAGTATCGCCAGGTATATTTATCGTACTTTCATATTTTATTGAGAATGGCGACTTTCTTTCAAACCAGAAGCTAGATAAATCTTTCTCAATAAAAATATCTTGAGCAATATTAATTCTTCTTTTGCTTGATTCGAGAAAATTTATAAATCTTTCGACCCTGTCAAAATTTGCTTCCTCTCCTAAAATATCTTTTATGACTCTTTTTTTTAAAGCAACTGGCAATCTTTTTAAAAGGACAAGAGAGTAATGATCATTATTTTTTACTATTCCAAGTTCTTCTTTTGCGATAGCATCGATAAAGTTATCTTCTTCCACTGTAATTAAAGAGAGATGAAGCAGCTGTTTTTTGGCTTCAGGGAAAATTGACTCAATAAGTGGAATAACCTGATACCTCATTTTATTTCTCAGGTAGCACAAGGAAAAATTTGAAAAGTCAGTTTTGTAAGGTATATTATTTTCGGTTAAATATTCCTCTATTTCTTTTCTCTCTATATAAATAATAGGATGAATTATCCCATCGAAGCTTAAAGGTTTAATTCCAACAATGCCAGAGACTCCGCATCCTTTGAAAATGTTAATAAGCATTGTTTCTGTAAGGTCATCTAAATTGTGACCAAGTGCAATTTTATCAAACCCTTCCTGTTCTTTAATTTTAAATAAAAATTTGAATCTTTCTTCTCTCGCCATATCTTCAATTGATCTTTTCGTTTCTGATGATATTTGTTTTACATTTGCCTTGCCTTTAAAAAATCTTATATCTAATCTTTTTGTAAATTCTTCAACAAACTCGACTTCAGAATCGCTTTCCTTTCTCAACATATGATTGAATGTCGCAACTGCTATTTCAAAACTTAACCCTTCCTTTAATTTGAATAGTATATTTAATAAAGCCATTGAGTCTGGCCCTCCGGAAACACCAATCAAAACTTTCTCTCCTCTTTTGATTAGAGAGTAATTTTGTATTGTTTCCTTTACTGTTTTGACAATATCGTTGCTCATTTTGCCCCTTTGAATTTTTTACTTTTTTACTTTATTTTGTTTGATGATTTTTATCAGTATATTATACTATAAACCAATGTTAAACTTAAGCGTTATTAAAAAACGTGTTGCCTCATTTAATTTTCTTTACTCCTCTGTAATCTGTGAACCTCTCAGCAGATTCCTCTTTTCTTACTCCTCTGGAATTGCAAAGACGGCAATTAGAGAAGAGTAAATCCGAGATCCTTTTCATCGGATTTACCGCAAAAGCGATTAGAAAGGATTAAGATTGATTGATGAGGTAACGATTCAATTTCATATATAGATCTTCAATGATTCAATTCACTCTCAAAATTGATAAGATTTGGACAGTTAGCAATCATAAATAATAGCCTAAAATCAAAGTTTTAAAAGATAAATTTATCCTAAGTTCAATTATTAAACAATTTATTTACTTAATTGGTATCTATCTCCATACCTATTTTCTACTTGTAACCCCTTGGGAAAGTGTAAACTTAAAAAGAATTATTAATGTTCCTGAAAGAAGAATTGGAAATTTTTCTTTGCAGTTAATTAAGAAAGAGACTTACTTTTATTTTAGCTTCTTCTTCAGATTAACAATCGGTTGTCTAATGTTTTAGTTTTATAAGTTCGATCAGAAGGAGTAATACTAAAGATGAATTCGTTAGTTTAAAAAATCTAATGGCTAATTGACAAAATATATTTAAATATATAAACTTTAGATATGGGAAAGGGGAATATACAGTTCATTGCATTTATACAGATGAAGGTGAATTCAGGAACTTCCTTGAGAGGTATAAAGTACCTTTTGAGGGAGATTTTTAATTATAATCTAAAGAGAAAGGAGGTAAACGCTAATGGCTGTACAAACTGCAATGGCACCTCAAGGGTTAGCCGATGTGATTGACCGCATCCTGGACAAGGGCATCGTGATTGATGCCTGGGTGAGAATTTCCTTAGTTGGAATAGAGATTCTTACCATTGAAGCTAGGGTAGTTATCGCCTCAGTAGAAACCTGGCTGAAGTATGCTGAAGCGGTAGGTTTAACAGCTCCAGCAGCTTAAGGGCAAAGGAGGTAGGGTTTGCCAGGGTACCCTTGAGTTTAAAGTGTGCTTTGCCAAACCTTCCGACTGTTAGGTGGAAGAAATGGAAAAAAATAATGAAATTATGAATTTAATTGACTCTTATGAAAATAGAATCTCAATGGTGGAAGGGTTAATTACCGCTGTTTATCATTCTGCAGTTATCTTCAAAGAGAGTTTAGATAAGTTTAGTGGGGAACGAGAAACGTTAAAAAATAGTTTACAGGAAACTCTTGCTAAGAGCTGCTCTTTACGAAAAAAAGATTTTAACTTCTTGATAGAAAAGATTCTTGCTGATTCTGAGAGGGAAAAAAAGGAAATCGAAGAAGAACAAAAGCAGGTTGGAGAGGGACTTGAAGAATACTTAAAAGAGCAGAAGAGATTAGCCACTTCCCTAAGAGAGAATCTTACAAGAGTTATCCAGGGAGAGAAAGATGGAGAGAGCCTTGAACAGATAATAAATGAGATTAAGGCTACATATCAGAATAAAGGAGAGAAAATCTTCGGCCTGCTTCGTAGTTTCCAATTGCACTTAGAGACTTTCCAAAAAGGACAAAAAGAGATAAATCATAAACTGCAACAACTTGTAGATAGAGGTGAATCTTTGAAAATAAAAGACTTAAGAGCCATTGAAGCAGCTAAGAGTCGCCAAGAGAGAGAGTCTGAAAGGGAGTTGCGGCGAGAAGAAGTGAAGCATCTCTTATCGCATTTTAAACAAGAAAGATTGGATAGAGATGTAATGGAAGGTAGTGAAAAATTTATTGGTAGGAGGTGAAAAAGTGGGAATTGATTCTGGGATGAGAGAATTAGCACAGGAGATAATTTCTTCTCATGAGGAGAGGACCAAAATGCTTGGTGGCGTAAAGGAAGAGACGAAGAATATTATCGAAGGGACAAGGAATTTAATCGGAAACTTTACGACCCTTCGCAAGCAAGAAAGTGTTCAATTACGGAAGGAACTATCTCAAGGAGTAGTTGACCGGAGGAAAGAGGTCAAAGAAATGCGACAGGGGACAAAAGAAATGCGACAGGGGATAAAAAGAGATTTGAAGGAGGCAGCATCCGCCTGGCAGGAATTAGTTAGAACCCCCCAGGTAAAAAGAGCTAAAGCAGAAGTGCAACATCCACCAAAGGTGGAAAAGGAAGAGAAGAAAAACTTTACTTCCCAGTAATGGGTGAGTGAGGAGGTGCTGAAATGGAAAAGAGAATAGCACGAAGGCTTATAAATGATGGGCTATGCTCAAGTAAGAGTCACCAGGAGAGAAAGTCTGATTTTAGTTCCTTGGTTAAGTAAGTTAATGGGTAGTTAAAGTTTTTTAAAAATCTAAAATAAAAGGAGGTAGTAAAGATGAAAAGAGCTGATGAGATGAAGAATCTTCGCGAAGGTATCACCGAATCTCGTGATGCGCGGGCAAAGGCGGGTGGTGAGCGAGTAAAAGATACTCACGATATGCTCAAAGGATTTCAAACTGAGCATAAGGAGATGGCTGATAGATTGAGCGCAGATCTTGCGAAAGGAGAAGAAGATAGGTTGAAGGACTTCAAGGCGATGGTGGAAGGAATTCAAGTGGAACAGAAAGACCGGAATGAGGCAGTGGCTGGCCTATTAGAGAAGTTTGCAAAAGACTATGAGGTTGTGGCAAAAGACTATGAGGTTATGGCAGATGAGCAAAGGAAAAGTCTTGCAAAGGGGGAGACTGGAAGGATTGAAGACTCAAAGGAAATGATGGAAGGGATCCAAAAATTTGTGGCTGATGTGGTTAAAGAGACCAAGAGATTGATGGAAGAGACCAAGAGGTTGATGGATGCAATTCGGGCAAGGCAAGGTGAGAGAAACAAAGAGGTTCTTGATCTATTGGAGGCCTTCAAGACCGAAAGAGAAGAGGCAGCAGCTAACTGGCAAGCCTTCACTGCGACTATGGCTGAAAAAAGAGGAATTATGCCAAAGGCGGGGGCAGAGGTAAAACCAAAGGTAAAGCCAAAGGTGGGGGCAGAGAAAAAGGTAGAGGTTCCTGTAGAAGAGGAAGAGGAAATTCCTGATTTGGAGGGAAAACTTTTAGCAGTTATCAGAGAATATCCCAATGGAATAACCCTGGCAGAAGTATCTGAGAGATTAGGAGTTGCTACTGTCGTCCTGGGACGAACAGCAAGGAAACTTATAGAAAAGGGAATGGTCCGGAGAGAAGAAAAACTTTACTTCCCAGTAATGGGTGAGTGAGGAGGTGCTGGATAATGAAGTCATGTAGTGATCTGCGAGGAGTAAACGATATCAGAACTACTGGTACCAGCTCAGTATTCATGACTGATGAGCAACAGAAGTCCTTCGAGCGTGTTGTAAAATCTCACATGGAGAAATCGCGCAGTGATCTTCGGGGGCTAAAAGATATCCGGAGCGTAAACGATATCCGGAGGGTGAAAGATATCAGGACTACTGGCACCAGCTCAGTATTCATGACTGATGAGGAACGAGAGTTACTTGAGTCGGTTATGGACTTTAGAGCCCTTGGGATTGATACAAGCAAAGAGATAGATAGAGTTGTCCGTCAGAATAGATCGGTGGAGAAGTCCCGGATGAACTTACTCAAAGCTCGAGTGAGGTTAGCCGCTAAGGTAAACAAGAACCGAGCTCTTATGAAGTTAAAACATGAGTTGCAGCGGGGAAGGTGGGAAAAGATTGCAGGGGAAAAAGCCTGACCCAAGAGGGTGAGGGTGTAGCACTAAAAAAGTGGAACTGTCTGCCAGCCAGAAACCCTCCAATGAGATAGAACTGAAGTATTGAGAGGAGAAAAAAATGTATAGTATAAAGGAGAAGAAAATGTATAATCAAGTTGATGTTTTTACTCCCCATAAGGACGAGGATTTCGTCGAGACGCCTTATATTAAGGAGCTGACTGAGCGTGCCGTTAGTTATATCATAGCAGGCTTCCCAGTCAACTTATCCGGGCCAGTGGGAGTGGGCAAGACAACCTTAGCCCTCCATATAGCTGCCCAGTTGGCTCAGCCATCAGTCTTGATTAGCGGTGAATATGAATTTACTACCTCTGATCTGGTTGGTAGATATTATGGCTACCACAGAAATTATCTGCGGGATAATTATATTAGCTCGGTGCTTAAAATAGAGGAAAAGATTAGCCCAGAGTGGATAGATAACAGCTTGACCACTGCTTGTAAATATGGATTCACCCTGATTTATGACGAGTTTACCAGGTCACGACCAGAGACAAATAATGTGCTACTCTCCGTCCTCGAGGAGAGAATCTTACCTCTCTCGGCATCCAATGGTGAGGTAAATTACATTAAGGTTCATCCGAACTTCGCTGCTATCTTTACTTCTAATTATGAGGAATATGCCGGTGTGCAGCCAAGCCAGGATGCCTTGCGTGACCGCATGATAACCATGGAGCTGAGTAATTTCGATGAAGAAACAGAAATCGCTATCACCCAGGCAAAGTCTAATCTTCCCTTCGAAGATGCCCAACGTATTGTTAACCTCGTGAGAAAGGTCAGGGAAGCTAAATCAAATAAGTTCACGCCCACTGTTCGAGCTTGTGTTATGATGGGGAAAGTACTAAAACTTAAGGATGAGTCTACTTTTAGCTATGATCGCGCTTCTAAACAAATCTTTCTGGATATCCTGATGCCAGGGGTCCCTAAAGAAGAAAAGGAAAAGGTGAGAGAAGTAATAGAAGAAGCCCTTACTGCTGAAAGACAGTAGGACAAATACTGCTAAATTAAAACCTGATAAAATTACACTCTGACAGGAGAGTAATAAATATTATGAGATATACTAAAATCTATCATTTAGGCAAGATAGGAATTTTACCTAAATGAGGAGTAAATTGTTACAATAAATGACGACAGTATGTCTTTTGAAGTTCACGGTTCTGAAAGTTGGGATTTTGTACAGATTGCTGAACTTGATGTAAGATAAAGATATTGAGGAGTGAAAAATGAAAAAAACATTTGAGGAAATAAAAATGAGCTGGAGAGTCTATCTTGTTATCTTTACCGGAAAAGAGGAAAAAATTATAGCAGATGTAGGCAATTATCCTCATAATGTTTCTCCTATGTATCACAAGGCTATGGGGATAACTTTAAGTAATTTAAAAAATATGAATTGTGGTGACGCAATTTTAATTTTAGAGAAAGGCATAAAAGCCATGAAAGAAAACAGGGAAGAATGCGAGAAATTGAACCCTAAAAACGGTTACGGAAACTACGAAGGGGCATTAGATTTTCTTTGTAGAATTCTTGAAGCTTGTAAAGAAAATCCATTATGTAAAATATCAGTTTGTTAAAGAAGGTGAGAGATGAAAACATACAGGATATTTAATAGGATCACGAAAGAATATTCACAGGAGGATAGATATGGAAAAGGAAAAAAAGGATAGAAGTGAAGTAGACTTTGGCATTGGTAAGATAAGTTTCGGGGGGTTATTCAAGGAGATAGGGAATCTCCTTGAATCGGTCTCTAAAATGGGGGAGGAGGGATTTGAAAGGAGAGGAGAAGTAGAACTTCCTAAGAGAGGTAAAGTGGTATACGGCTTTAGTATAAGGACCTTGGAAGGTAAACCGATAGTAGAGACCTTTGGCAATGTAAAAGAGACTTCTAAGGGACCGGTGGTGGAAGAAGTTAGAGAACCCATGGTGGACATCTTCGATGAAAAAGACCATATTTTGGTCATTGCTGAATTACCTGGAGTATCAGAGGAAAATATTAAAATTGAAGTATCTCAAGATATGCTCAACCTTACTGCTTCTAATAAAGATAGAAAATATGCTAAGGAAATTCTTCTACCATGTAAAGTAAAAAGAGAACCCCTTAAGACTTCTTACAAGAATGGGATTTTAGAGGTCACGCTGGGAAAGATAGAGAGCTAACGTGAATGAAAATAAAAAATTATTAACCCTCCGTGTTGCTGAGGCAAAACCTCGGGACGTTGGGAGAGGTATTGCTCGAATAGACCCGGGAGACTTTGAGAAGATAGACGTAGATGTAGGAGATATTATTCAGATTGAGGGGAAGAGAAAGACTGTAGCTAAAGTTATGCCAGCTTATCCTGAAGACCGGGGGAAATCCATTATTCAAATAGACGGACTTCTAAGAAGTAATGCTCAATCCTCACTGGATGAGAAAGTAACTGTGCAAAAAATCAGTTATTCCCCGGCAGAAAAAATAGTGTTGAGCCCATTAACAGTAACGAGTCTAATCAGCAGAGAAAGTGACATTAAATATATTGGTACTCTCTTAGAAGGGTTATCCTTAGTAGAGGGTGATACTATCAGGGCAAATCTCTTTGGAACTCGTAGCCAGGAGTTTATGGTTATTAGTACTGTTCCTCAAGGAGCAGTACTAATAAATCCTAGAACTAGAATTGAAGTTAGAGAAAGAGGAGAGGCAAAACCTAAAGGAACTAAAGTCTCCTATGAAGATATCGGTGGCTTGAGTAAAGAATTACAGAAGGTCAGAGAGATGATTGAACTTCCTCTTAAATATCCTGAGGTTTTTAAACGATTAGGAATAGACCCTCCAAAAGGAGTACTTCTCTATGGTCCCCCAGGATGTGGTAAGACATTGATTGCCCGTGCAGTGGCTAATGAGACTTCTGCCTATTTTACTCACATCACTGGACCAGAAATTATGGGAAAGTACTATGGTGAAAGTGAAGCTCGCCTTAGAGGAGTTTTTTCTGAAGCAGAGGCTAATGCTCCTGCTATCATATTTATTGATGAGATTGATGCCATTGCTCCTAAGAGGGAAGAAATGGGAGGAGAAAAACAGGTAGAAAGGAGAGTAGTTGCTCAACTTTTGGCTCTTATGGATGGGTTAGAGTCACGTGGTAATGTAATTGTTATTGCTGCAACTAATATTCCTAATTCTCTTGATCCTGCTTTAAGGAGACCGGGAAGATTTGACAGAGAGATCGAAATTGGTATACCTGATCAAAAAGGCCGTTTGGGAATCTTACAGATTCATACCCGTGGTATGCCTCTTGCTCAGGATGTAGACCTGGAAAAGTTATCTAAGATTACACATGGTTTTGTAGGGGCTGATCTGGAAGCTTTATGCCGTGAAGCAGCTATGAATGCACTAAGAAGGATAATGCCGAGCATTGACTTTCAATGGAGCGAAATTCCTTATGAGACTTTACTACATCTTGAGGTAACTATGGCCAATTTTGAGGAAGTATTAAAAGAGGTAGAGCCTTCAGCTATTCGAGAGATTTTTGTGGAAATACCAAATGTAAGATGGGAAGATATAGGTGGACTGGAAGAGATAAAGCAGAAATTGATTGAAGCTGTAGAATGGCCACTCAAATATCCCGATCTATTTCGGAAGGCGGATGCAAAACCCCCAAAAGGTATTCTTTTCTCTGGACCTCCAGGGACAGGGAAAACTTTAGTAGCCAAGGCATTAGCTAATGAAAGTGAGGTCAATTTTATCTCGGTTAAAGGTCCTGAGTTAATGAGTAAATATATAGGAGAATCAGAAAGAGGAGTAAGAGAAGTATTTAGAAAAGCAAAGCAAGCCAGTCCTTGCATTCTTTTCTTTGATGAGTTTGATTCGTTAGTCCCTGAGCGTGGTCTTTCATCAGATTCCCAGGTTACAGAGAGGGTAATCAGTCAGTTCCTTACCGAACTCGATGGGCTGGAAGAGCTTAAAGGAGGGGTGCTGGTTCTTGCTGCTACGAATAGAAAAGATTTGATTGATCCTGCCATCTTGAGGCCAGGAAGGTTTGATTTTGTCCTGGAATTTCCCATACCTGATGAAAAAACACGACAGGGGATATTTAATGTCCATATGAGAAGAAAGCCGTTAGCTCCCGATGTTAAATTAGAAGAATTAGCTAAAAAGACAGAAGGGATAACTGGCTCGGATATAGAGGTTATTTGCCGAGAAGCTTCTATGATAGCAATTAGAGAATCTATTAAGAATAAACAAGAAGGAGATAAACTCCAGATTCTTAAAAGACATTTTAATTTAGCTATTGAATGGTTAAAGAATCAGAGAGGAGAGAAAGGAGAAATAGATGTCTTGTCAAGGTAGATATCTCTATGGAATTATAAAGAAGCCTCAATTTAAAAATTTTGGTTTTTTGGGATATCTCTATGGAATTATAAAGAAGCCTCAATTTAAAAATTTTGGTTTTTTGGGAGTAGAAGATGCTGAAGTATATATTATCAGTTATCAAGATTTATCATTAGTAGTAAGCAACATTGAGATTAAAGAGGTAGATCTTACCCGGAAGAATATACTTGCTCACACAGTAGTTCAAGATAAACTTTTAAAAATCTACGACCTTCTTCCTATAGGTTTTGGTATGATAGCCAATAGTGAAGACGAAGCTCTAAGGTTATTAAAGGAAAATTATCAGGCTCTTGTTGAAGAATTAGAAAGACTTTCTGGCAAGATAGAAGGCGACGTAAAGATTTCCTGGAACCGGGAAGCTGTAATAAAAGAACTTCAGAACGAGCATCAGGAATTCTCTAAACTTAAAACGAAGATAAG
>Ga0210017_1000970_pt1 | contig 24907 bp, 21 predicted proteins | sample CryGeyCG2014_020_FD_183966 | JGI IMG/M metagenome (GOLD analysis project Ga0210017, IMG submission 183966) | Groundwater microbial communities from aquifer - Crystal Geyser CG08_land_8/20/14_0.20 (SPAdes) (version 2) | ecosystem: Environmental > Aquatic > Deep subsurface > Groundwater | place... | reverse complement strand
CGGGTTAAAGTTTTTAAGAAACTTTTCCAGTCCGCCGATTTTTTCTTCCACATACTGGGTGATGCTCGGCGATAATTTTATATTGGTCGTCTTAATAATTATTTTCATATAGTCCCATTGTATCACATTCGCTAAAAATTAAAATCCTAAATACTCAATTTCTTCTTCCAATTCAATGCCGAATTGGTCTATCTATAAATATCTTTTCTATGGGCTACTTCAACCAATTTTATTATTTCTGGTTCAATAAAACAAAAAATTACCCGCCAATCGCGAGTAATCCGAAAAGAAAAAAATCCCGACAGAGTCCCTGTTAAAGATTTAGTATGTAAAAATGAATGAAAAGGATTTTTCTGAAGCGTTTCCAATTTGACGCTCAAGTTATTCTGAATATGAAAAGGAAGTTTTTTAACCGATTTCAAAAAACAATTTGTATAGACCAATTTGAGCATTAAACCTTAACTTTGTATTTTTTTGAGAAAAGACTGTTTGTCTTTGAATATCAGAACAGCGTCTTCGGAATTTGCCTTAATAACTTTTTTAACAAAATTTGGACGATATTCTCCTTCCTTATCTTTTCCCAAGCATCCAATAACAAAAGAACGAAGCGTTTTTAACTCCTTTTGAAGGTTATAAATATTTCTATTTAATTTTTCCAAATTATCTTGGGCCATATAATTTATTGTATCTTTTGGTAAGCGATAATGTCAAGTTATATATCTACAAAAGTAGAAATTTAATATTGGTTGTTTTGATAATTATTTTCATACCTCTCTATTATACCACGCTTAATTAAAAATCAAAACCCGACGTATTCAATTTCTTCTTCTAATTCAACGTTGAATTTTTTACTGACGGTTTCCTTAATTAAATCAATCAGCCCGACGACATCTTTGGCGCTGGCATTGCCGGAATTGATAATAAAGTTGGCGTGCTTTTCCGAGACCTCCGCCCCGCCATTTTTCCTGCCCTTCAAACCGCACTGGTCAATCATTTGTCCGGCAAATCGGCCGGCCGGATTCCTGAAAATACAGCCAGCTGAAGGATACTCCAGTGGCTGGGCGTTATTTCTTTTTTTAATATATTCTTTGAGCAGGGTTTTGCTTTTTTGTTTATCGCCCTTGGTTAACTCCAACTCCGCCGAGAGGATGATCTCGTCTTCTTTTCTGATATTCCTGGTTAAATCATAAAAATTGGAACCGAAAGCGTGGGCGTTGACTTTGACGGCGCCGCCGACCGTGCCGGGAATGCCGACCGCCCATTCCAGACCGCTTAATCCGCTTTTGATTGAAAATTTGACTAAGTCGCTCAATTTCATCCCGGCTTCGGCAATAATTTTTGCGTCACGCGCTTTACATCCGTTATTTCGGGCCGCAATCACCAATCCGTCAAAACCCCGGTCGCTGACCAAAAGATTGCTCCCGCCGCCCAAAATAAAAAAGGCGATGGATTTGTTTTTGGCAAATTCCGCCGCCTGAATCAAATCGTCTGTTGTTTTAGCGGCAAAAAAATATTTGGTCGGCCCGCCGATGCAAAAAGTCGTATAAGGCGCCAGTAAAACATTTTTTTGGAGTTTAGCGTCGATTTTTTTTATAAGTATTATCCGATCTCCTCTCTGCGGCCAAAAGAGTTACCCTTTTGTTTCTAATCCTGTAAATAATTCTGATGTTTCCCTTTCTAACCCGATAGATATCGTCTCGGTCTTTTAATTTCTTGGTCTCTAAACCTTCGACTTTACTCTCTTTTAGTTTCCTTAAAATCTCCTTAACCCATTTTCTTTCTTTGTCAGAAAATTTTTTAAGCGCCTTTGATATTTTGTCCATAATTACAGGCGGGATAAGATCTCGTCAATGTCAACGCCGCCTTTTTTGATTTTTGTAAAATCAATCACCTCTTCCCATTTTGTCTCATCCTCAATCGGAGAAATCTTGAATAGCGGCTTGGATCTTTTAAAAACAATGAAAGAAGAACCCTTGGCCACTTTTTTAGCATACTTGGACACATTTAGACGCAAATCTTTTAAATTAATAATGTTTTCCATAAATTTATCACAATTAAGGTTATCTAAAGTTTAACTAAAGTTCATTTCTATGTCAAGAGCTATTTAAACATCACATTGGCGCCGGTCCGGTAATAGTCCCTTTCCCAGGCGTTGACGATATAGACCATGTCCCACTGGCGGCCGGTCTGACTGAATTGTTCGGCAGTCATATTGAGCCAGTGTTTGGTCCCGTCGGCGTTGACTTCATAGACGCGCGAATCGCCGGCGGCTCTAATCAACCAAGATTCCTGATATTGAGCCAGAACGCCTGGTTCAACATCAATAATGTCTTCCCAGTCCAAATGGCCGTAGCGATTAAACAGTTCAGCGGTTTGTATCCAGCGTTTATAATCGCCGTTGATAATATAGACCTTGTAGCCGCCTTGGGCCCGAAGCAAAGCTCCATCGGGATAATTGGCGGAAGGATTGCCGGCGCCGCTATGATAATTAAAGGCGTTAACCAAAATTGTTTTCTCGCCTTGGTCGTCGGTCAAAACGATATTAACCGAACCGGCGGCGTGAGCCGGAGTGATAAAACTAATGGTCTTGTCGTCTTCTATGATAAAACCGGCAATGTCTATTCCGTCAAAACTGACCTGCTTGATATTTCCAAAGTTGTCGCCGCTGACAATCACCTTGGTTCCTCCCCCAATTGGACCGCTAACCGGAGAAATTGAATTAATCACCGGTGAAGAAACCGAAACGCTGGAAGCGGTAAAATAGAAAGAAACCAATGGTTCGTTAGAGTGAAAATCGGCCGTTTGATACTGATTGAATGGAACTATCGTCACAGTCTTTCCTTGGCTGGAAAAATTAGGGATGTAAGCGACGCCCTTTTTATTTTCTAAAGGAATGGAATAAACGGCGCTTTTGTTTTTTGAATCGGTAACAATATATGGAACGCGCCAATTGGCTTGCTCATCGGAGGAATCAAATTCCAGCTTCAGGGTGTCGTTACCCGTCTGAGTCGGAGCCCCTTGAGCAAAGCGATACCAGTGGGGCGACCAATCCTTGGCGGAGCTGCTGCGAGAAATTATCAGATTCGGAAATCCGCCGTAACTGGCCGAATAGTCAACTTTAATCCAGGATTGTTTGAGATTTTGATTCAAATAGCAATATTGCCCAGTCCCGACGCTGCAGTCATTTAAGTAGTTAGCAACGCTCCAATCGGCGAAAATATCGGAAAATGTCTCGGAGTGCCCCAAAGCGGCCAAGGCAGAGTTGATGCTGTCTATGCCGACTTTGTCGCTGGTGGTCATTTTGGTTAAGATATCTTTTCCGTAATGGTCAACTAAATAATGGATAAACAAATTAGCCACCCCATAATCAGAAACATTGTTTTTCCATTCCATTAAAGGATCGGTTGGAAAATCCAAAAAAGTATTGACCCGGGCGGACAAATAACTCTGCGCGTAAACATTGTCGTAGCCGCACAGAGTCGACGCGTATTCGGAACGCGCCTCGTTAAGCCAAACGTCTTCTTCTAGCCCATAGTGGACCGTCTTCTGGTAAAAACTGATTAAATGTTGAAATTCATGGGCTAAAAGCGCTTTGTTTTTCGGGTCAAGAATATTGACGGCGTTAAGGTAAACCATTTCTCTTTGGTTTGAATTGGAAAACTGCGAACGAGGAAACTCGTCATAGGTGTTGAAATAGCCGCCGGCATTACTGGCTAATTTTGTCACTAAGACAGTAATTCTGACATCATTATCAATTCCCGGCGTCCATTCCGAACCGTAGACCGCTCTTTCTTTTGGATAAATAACCGTGTCAAACTCCTTAGCCAAATCCTCCAGCGCCTCCCTGACTCCGTTTTTGTAAGTTCCGCTCAGCCCCTCAAAATACTCGTCCTCAACATAAAAATAGACAAAATCGCCCGTAGCGCGCAAGGTCGCCGTCAGAGAAGTTCTATTGGTGGAATCATAACTGGAATCAATAAAAAATCTGACCTGCTGACCCAATGAATCCGCCCGGACAATCGCCGGAGAAACAAAAACCCCTCCCGCGACCAAAACCAGCCAAAACAATTTTAGGCCCGGATAATCTTTCATTATCATATTTTACTTCAGCCGCCTTGATTTATCAAGCCAAGATGATAAAATTATCTTAATGACTGTCCCAAGCATAAAAAGGGTTTTTCTAATCTCGGGAGACATTATCGTCTTCTATCTTTCGCTTTGGTTGACCCTGTTTATCCGCTATGGGAATAATTTTGACTACCAAAAATGGGAACGGCACTTCTGGTCTTTCACTATTATCTATTTGCTCTGGCTGATTGTTTTCTATATCGCCGGCTTTTACGAATTAACCATCGCCCGAAACGACCTGAGGTTTTACTCCACCTTGTCCAGAGGACTACTCATTAACTTCGCGCTGGCAATCGCCTTTTTCTACTTCATCCCCTACTTTGGAATCACCCCCAAAACAAACCTTTTTCTGGATTTAGCGCTCTTAGCCGTCCTTTTTTCCGGTTGGCGGCAACTCTATAATTATCTCCTGACTTCTTCAACGCTAACAGACAATGTTCTAATTATCGGTAAAAACAAAGAGATTGACCAGATCCAAAAAGTTGTCAAAGAAAATCCTCAACTTGGCTACCAGATAATCAAACAAATCAGAGTTGAAGACATTAAGACCCCTTTTGACATTTTGGAGATGGTTACCCAGAAAAACATTAAAACGATTATCACCGCCATTGACCCGCATCACGACGCCAAACTGGTTCGAAGTTTGTACCAGTGCCTGCCCTTAAAAATAGGGTTTAGCGACCTGCCGTCTTTTTACGAAAGAGTTTTGGGCAAGGTTCCCGTCTCAAGCATCGGCGAGGTTTGGTTTCTGGAAAATTTGACCGAAAACCAAAAAAATTTTTACGAGGTGATTAAGAGGGTTCTGGATTTAACCAGCGCCTTGGTTTTTGGAATAGTCAGCTTGGTTTTCTACCCTTTTGTTATCTTGGCGGTAAAAACGAACAGCCCCGGACCGATTTTTATCAAACAAAGAAGAATCGGTCATGACGGCCAGATTTTCACCCTGTATAAATTCCGGACAATGTATGCCACCGCCAAAGACGGCAGCAGTGAACCGGGCGGCAAACCGATTTACGCTAAGATTAACGACCCCCGTATCACCGGCATCGGCAAGTTTCTGCGCAAAACCCGCCTGGACGAACTCCCTCAATTATTAAATGTCTTAATCGGCCAAATGAGCTTTATCGGTCCCAGGCCGGAAAGAATTGAATTTGTCCAGCAGTGCGAAAAGGAAACTCCCTACTACCAAATCCGCCATATCGTCCGGCCGGGCCTGACCGGCTGGGCGCAGATCAATTTCCGCTACGGCGCCTCAGTGGAAGACAGCATCGAAAAACTCCAGTATGAACTCTACTACATTAAGCACCGTTCCTTTATCCTTGACTTGGGTATTCTCTTAAAGACCATCGCGATTATCCTGAAGGGCGGAGGGAGATAAATTTTTCTTGTCTTAACTTAACAAAAATCCGAGCGTTCTCGCTCGGATTTTTCAAATCTACAAAAACATCCAATATTCCTAAAGTTCGTAAAAAATATTATTACCTCCCGAAAAACGCCCGGATGACTTCGATATTTTTTTTAATCTCCGAATCTGGATAGCGAGTATAGGTCGGCAGCAGGATAACTTCATTGGCGGTTTTTCGGGCTACCGGACAGTCACGGTAAAAAGCGGAGAAACTTTCTAAGTCAGCGCAATTTTTCAGGTGCTGAGCGGTAACGTCCCTCTTCTGCCGCATCAGCCATTTGAGCAATTTTTTTCTGTCCTGATATTGAACCGCAAAAACCGGGTAGATATATTTTGAATCGTTTTCCTCCGGCGGAAGAACCAATTCTGAAATGCCGCTTAATTCCTTGCGGTAAAGCGCCGCTTTTTTGGCGCGAAGCTCAATATCGGCGTCAATCTGATTTAACTGCGACAGCGCCAGCCGCGCCTGAAACGGAGTGTAGCGGCGAAGATAATTTGCCGGCATCTCTTTTTTCAACTCTAAGTCCAGCTCTATCTCCACTTGCCGATTAATCCAGCCAATATCGTGAAGAAACCCGTAGCGAAAGAGCCAATAGGTTAAAGGTTGAAAGATTAGCGGGTAGGTCAATAAGTCAGTCGCCAATCCTTTGAGCATCTTCTTTAGGATAAAAATGGGGCTTTGAAAATCATACTGAGCAAGTTCGGCTCTAAGTTTATTGAGCAGAGCGCTGTCTTTCGCCACCACCGCGCCGCCATACCAGCTATTAATATTCTTATACATGCCAAGGCTGTAAATTCCGACATCGCCGATGGTTCCCAGCCGTTTTCCTTTGGCTTTCCCGCCAAACGATTGGGCGGCGTCTTCTATTAAAGGAATATTATGCTGGCGGCAAAGAGCCAGAATTTCGTAAATGCGCGCTCCGACGCCGTGCAGGTGCGTCGCGATAACAGCGCCGGTATTCTTATCAATCAGTTTGGCAACCTCGGCCGGATTAAGATTGCATGACCGCTGTTCAATATCGGTAAAAACCGGGACGCCGCTAGCCAGAACCACCATATTGACCACATCGGCAACAGTATAGGGGGACATAATGACGTTCTGTCCGGGCTTGATTAAATTTTTCAAAACCAAATAGATGCCGACTCTGGTCATTGAGACGCAGACCGCTTCTGGAACTCCGAATTTTTCCGCTAGCGCTCGTTCGAATTTTTGGACATCGTTTCCTTTATTGAAGCGGCCTAAAAGCAAATCGCTCCAAAACGACCAATAACTCTTCGGTTTGGTATAAATCCGGGAACGGGGATGTGGCGCGCCAAAAATATTCATCTGATTATATTAAAAAGATTATTAAACGATTCCTTTCCCGACCGCCTGGCTGATATTAGTAAACCCATCTTTTCTAAGTAATCGGCATAAGCCTAAATTAATTTCCGAAATAACCTGCGGTCCCTCAAAAATCATACCAGTAATCAATTGGACGAGAGAGGCGCCCAGTTTGATTTTTTTGTAAGCATCCTCGGCGGAAAATATGCCGCCGCAGCCGATAATGATTTTATCGCCATTGGTCTTTTGATAGATATGAGCAATCTGGCTATTGGCCAATTCCTCGGTCGGCTTGCCGCTAATGCCGCCGATATTGGCCGAAACAAGCTCGGCTTCTCCTGGTTCAATTTTCATTCTGCTTCTGTCTTTTGTCAAGTTGGAACAGACAAATCCGGAAATCCGCCGCTTCTCGGACAGTTCAATAATCTCGTCAACCAAATCAAAGGGAATATCAGGAGGCAGTTTCAAAAAAACCGGTTTTTGAAGGTTAAGATTGTCAATTTCAGACAAAAGATGATTGAGGCGCTCCAATTCGGTAAACGGCTGTCCGCCGTAAACATTGGGACAACTGATATTCACCGTTAGATAATCGCCAATATCGGCAAACGCGCGGGCAACCTTCAGGTAATCCCCGACTTCTTTTTCAACCCCAATAATTTTACAAGAATTTGTTTTGGCAATACTAACGCCAAGCGGAATAGCGCCAAGATATTTTTTCCCCGCCAGTCGTTCGGCCACCGCTTCGGCGCCATCGTTGTTGAGACCATAATTGACAATAATACTTCTTGACTTGGGCAGGCGCCAGAGGCGCGGCCTGGGATTGCCCGGACACGGCTCGCCGGTAATAGAGCCAATCTCGGTAAATCCAAAACCAACTGCTGGCGTAATTCCGATAATTCTGGCGTTTTTATCAAAGCCGGCCGCCAGTCCGACCGGATTTTTAAAATCAAGGCCGGCAATGTTCTGTTCTAAAGATTTGTCTGAAAACCCGAAAAAAAGAGTGGTGGTTTTTCTGAACAGAAAATTACTCCCTAAAATTTTGCCGATGGCAACAGCGTCATTGTGTATTTTTTCCGGGTCAAATCTAAAAAATATCGGTTTTAATACTTTCTTATACAACCAACCGATAATATTATTCCTTAATTTGATAAAAAAAATTTTCATATTGCCTTAGCCGCTATCCGGCAGGCATTGGCCATAATGGTAAAGCCCGGATTGATTGCCGGCATCTCCGGAAAAACCGATGAATCGCACAGGTAAACCTTCGGCATCACTTCGCCCAAGGAAGAGACTTTAATTTTCTCCCCGTTATATGGAATAGTGCTGGTATAGTGGGAATTAACTCTTTGGCGGAGCGGCGGAATGGGAGGGAAATAAAATCCGTTATGATTGATGCCGGAGCGAAGGCTTGAAATTAAATCCTTTAAATATTTCCCCGGTTTAGCCTGACTGAGATGTTTCATTACCAATTGATTGTCTTTTAATTGAACTGAATAGGACTGGGAATAGTCGCTGTGAAGATAAAGGCGGCCCCAGAAAATATGGGAGCGTAAAAAGCCGAAGACTGGCCGAACTAATTTCCAAAGCCAAGCCGGCAGATTATACCGCCAGAGATAATCAAAATTGGGATAGACCTGAACTTGAGCGAAATGAGCTTTTTCGTTTTTGGGCAGACAGCCTAAAACCAAATTGCACAGCGCGAAATATGACTTATTCTCTTCTTTTGGTTTCCGGCCGAAGTAAAAAATGGGGAAAACATAAACGGCGTTGTCAGCCATAGTCAATTTATCCTTAAAGCCGATACTGCGCAGGATAATTTCAGTTGACGACGGGCAGCCGGCCGCCAGAAAAACTTTTGAAAAGCCTTTTTCTAATTGGCCGTCCTCAAGCTCAATTTCAACTAAACCGTTTTTCTCTTTGAGCCGGCTGACTTTGGCGCCGGCGCGATACTTTACCCGGGGATCTTTCAAGTATTCTCTGATTGTTTTTCTGGCGCTGTAGATTGAATCTCTAAAACAGCCAGCCAAACATTCGCCGCAGTAAACGCAGCTGTTGGGATGGTTCTCTCTGGTTTCAACGCCGCAACGATTGATTCCCGAGATAATTTTAAATTTTCCTTTGCTTGGATTTTGATTAATTGATTGACCCAAACGGTTCAAGGCGGCCGTCGGACGGAGCGGCGGTCGAGTGGAAAAATCTTTCTTAAAATACTGATTAAGTTCATCCGAACAGGCCGACAATCCGACTAGCCGGGAAATTTTTTCGTAATAAGGCCAAAGTTCTTCTTTTTTAATCGGCCAGTTTTTAAGTTCTTTGTCAGTAAAGGGAAGCATGGTCGCGCCCCAATAATTAGTCAGTCCGCCAAAGGTTTCGCTTTTGAAAATCTTAAACTTCTTGCCGACCGGCTGGCGGGCGATTTGCTCGCCAAAATGAGTTTTAGCCGGCGGAAATTTGAACGAATAGCGCGAACGGATTTTTTGGTAAATCTGGTTATAGAAAGAAGCAATCCAATCTTGAGTGGGATTATCTGCCGCCGGCGCTGATTCTATTGTTTTGCCGATATCATAAACAAAAATATTAAAATTGTTTTTTTTATCCAATAAAGCAGTTAACGCGCCTAATCCAGCCGCGCCGGCGCCGACCACCGCTATTTTAACTCTGTCTTTCCTCATATCTAAAAATTATTTTCTTTTACTGAGCATATCGGCTAGAAGCCCAATCACGCCGAACTGCATTCCCCATAGAAAAAGCATCATTGTCTTGTCGGTTATATCCTTAGCAATAAATACCTCATAAGCCAAGAGAATGAATCCAGCTGTTAGAAAAAAGATAGAAACCGGCATAAACACTCTCAACGGGTTAAAATAGAGCGAAGTCCGAGTGATTAAAGAAAAGAAATTAATCGTGTCGCGGATCGGTCTGATTTTTGATTTTCCTTCTCGTTCAAAGTAATCGATTGAAATATATTTAACCCGGTAATTGTTGCTTAAAAGCGCCAGCGTAATTGTCGTCGTGAAAGAAAATCCATCCGGCAAGAAATTTTGAAACTTCTCAAAAACGTCTTTTTTAAAGACGCGCAGCCCGGAGTTGAGGTCGGGTATTTTTCCCCGGACTAGATAATTAGCGTATTGGCCCAAAATCCATTTAGCCGGCCGCCTAACTAAAGGTATTTTGACATGGCCGCCATTTCTGGCGCCGACCACCATATCATAGTCGCCGATAAAATTAACGAATTCGGGAATTCGTTCCACCGGATAAGTGCCATCGGCGTCAGTAATAGCGATGAGGTCGTATTGCGCCTGGCGAATACCCTCTTTGAGCGAAGCGCCATAACCTTTGTTTCGCTCATTTTGAATCAGACAAGCGCCGCTGGTTTTAGCAATTTCAGCCGTCCGATCGCTCGAGCCGTCATCCACCACGATAATTTCGCCATTTTGGCCGATAACAGCCGCTAATTTATCCAGCACCTCTCCGATTTTTGATTCCTCGTTATAGGCGGGAATAATCACGCTTACCCGCCGATTTTCGTTATTTAACATGATTTTAGTATAGGATAAGACCGGCAACCGGTCAATTTAAAAAGTGTCTTTTCTATTCCTCCTTTTTTGCCTGATTAACCAGTCGGGATTCCTTTAAATATGGGATTAGACCGAAGGAAATCGCCAATAATTCAAGGCTTAAAATTAGAAGAGAAAACAAGAGAGCGGTTTCTTTATTCAAAGAAAACAAACCGAAAAGATATATCACAGCGGCATCGCGCGTGCCGATTCCCGCCATTGATATTGGAAGCATCGTCGCCACGGCGGTCAAAACCGATATCATTGACACTTCCAGAAAAGAAAGCTCGAGCTCCAGCGCTAAAGAAATCATGTAGCGGGAAGCAAAATAAAAAAGCCAGCTGAAAATGAGGTAAATAAAAAAAATAATAATTTGAGTCTTTTTCAGCCCCTTGATGCCTTGCCAGAGTTTAAGAAAAGAAAACTTATTGTATTTCTCCAAATCAATGGAAAAAAGTTTTTCGACTAATTTTGAAAATCTTTTATGTAAAAAGCTCCGGTTGTCAAGCAAGAAAAAAACAAAAATCAAAAAAAGAACCGAAAGTAATCCGACAATAATAATATAACTGCCAATGCCTTTAATAAAAAACAGAAAAATAAAAAAACCAAGGAAGAGCAAAGTCAAAACATCGGTCAATCGGTCAAAAAATACGCTGAAAAAAGAACGAAAAGCGTCATAACCTTTTTCTTTCAAAAAATAAACTTTGACCAATTCGCCCAGCCGGCCCGGCGTCGCCGTTCCGATAAAAGTCCCCAGCCAGTACAAGTTTATCGCGTCGGACTTGTTTAGATTAATTCCCAGGCCAGTTAGTAATGTTCGCCACTTCAACCCTCTTAGAGCAATTTGAACCGCGATAAAGACAACCGATAAAATCAGGAAATAAATGTTGACTTTCAACAACTTTTCCTTCAGGAATCCGAAATCAATCTGGGTCAGGATATAAATAAAAACAGCCGGCCCAAGCAAATGAAGAAAGATTTTAGTTTTTTTCGCGCTCATTACTTTTCCAATCTCAAAAATAATTTAGCGCCATTGTATAAATTCAATAAATCCACTTTATTCCGCAGGCCGAATAATTTTTGGAGAATATATCTCGGCCGCAAATAATATTCGCGGTAGGCCCGTTTTTGCCAATAGAGAATCTTTTTCGCCGGCAGGCCGGGCAGATTAAGCGGCGGCAGATTGTTAGACACTAAAGTAAAATCTTTCCAAGTGACATCTGGCCGGAAATATCCTTTTTGCTTGGCAATTTGATAAAATTCCGTTCCCGGATAGGGGCTAGCAACAAAGAAAGCCATGGTGTCGCAATTTAATTTTTTAGCTAAGTCAATACTCTGCCTGATAGTTTCCTCGGTCTCGCCGATATTGCCCAGCATAAAATTACCAGCGGTCTTGATACTGATTTTTTTGACCAGCCGGACCGCCTCTTCGGCTTTTTCCATAGCGACATTCTTTTTCATCAAGTCCAAAATCATCTGCGAACCGGACTCAAAGCCAAACATAATTTTCCGGCAGCCGGCGCGCTTCATCCAGCGTAGTGTTTCCTCATCGGCGAAATCCACCCGAATCATGCACACCCAAGCAATCTCTAAATTCCTCTTAACCACTTCTTGGCAAAATTCAATCGTCCTTTTCTTGCTGACGGTAAAAAGTTCGTCATGAAAATTGAATTCTCTGATGCCATATTTACTAATACACTCCTCAATTTCAGACATAACATTGGCAATCCCCCGGAACCTGACTTTTCTCTGCCACATAAAGCTGGCCATACAGTAGGTGCATTGATACGGACAGCCGCGGGAAGTAATCATATTGCCGGCTTTCCAGGGGCTGATTCTTTTAGTCGGCGGCGGAAAGTATAAATCGGTGTCGAACAAATCTCTGGCCGGAAAAGACAAGGAATCTAAATCTTTAATTGGTTCTCTCGCTTCAGTTTGAATCACCTGGCCGTTTTCATCCTTGAAATATATTCCTTTAATTTCTCTTAGGGAGGTTTTTTTATCCAGGGCGCCAACTAATTCGGCAAAGGTGATTTCTCCCTCATAGACAACGCCAATATCAATGTTTTTTTCAGCGACGGTTTCTTTGGGCAAGGCTGTCGGATGCGGCCCGCCTAAAATCGTTATGATATCTGGTGAAATTTCTTCTTTGATGAGCCGGCAAATTTCCAGAACCTGGGTAAAGGCCGGCGTCGGCGTCGTAATCCCAACAATGTCCGGACGGATTTTGATAATTTCTTCTTTGATTTTAGGATAAGTCAATCCCAGCCCTTCGCAGTCCAAAACCTTAATTTCAACCTCTGGCTGGTCTTTTCTTAAATATGAAGCCAGATAAGCCAAATTCAAAGGCAGGGACTTGCCGCCATGGCCTTCTAGTCCCCCGTAATCGGTAAAGGGCGGGTTAATTAGTAATATTTTCATATGACATATTTTAATCAGTCAAATAGCGCCTTGCTAGCCAAAAAATTTCTTTGGGCGTCAGTCGGTGCGGCATTATTTTAGTCACCAAACAGTATGGCCGCCAAATACTATAAAGTAAACCATAAAACAAAGTCAGTCTTTTCCGGTGAATTAAAAAATATATAAATCTTCTTAAAAAAGGAAAAGCTACTACAATGGCAAAAAGCCGTTGTAGGTTTACCCTTTCTTCTTTATTTGGAATCTTGAGCGCCGAATTCTTAAAAAACGATTCTATCTTATCAATATCCTCTTTTTCAAACTGATTATTGGCCAAAGCAATTTTAAAAATTTCTGTTTTAGGATAGGGCTGAAGAAGAGAAACTGTCGGATAGTCCGGCTGGCAAATTAAATTTAAATCAAGCGTTTCAATATCGTCAGACAGCGCTGAAGTTGGATTGGCTAAAATATTCTCGGTGATAAATCTTATCCTATATTTCTTAAGCAACCAGGCGCAATTGATAATTTGCTCTTTGGTCATATTTCGCTGGAGAATTTTGTTTCTAATTCTATCATTCCCAGCTTCTATGGCAAAGGTAACGCTGATACAGTTGGCTTTTTTTAATAGTCGCGCGGTTTCTTCATCGGCTAAATTTCCCCTAATATTGCATTTGAATGGAATTTTCGGATACTTGGCGGCAAATTCACTCAGCCAGTCCTTGTCGATATTAAAGGTATCGTCCTCAAAATGGACTCTTTCTAAATTGTATTTTTCGGCAATTTGTTTAACTTCCCCGATGACATTGTCAACGCTTCTTCTCCGGACATATTTTTCCCCGGGATACATTTGTTTTAATTGACGGTTAAAACAATAACTGCAATTGTAGGGACAGCCGCGGGAAGTAATCAGATTATGGATCCGGGAAAGGCGAACTTCTTTGAAGGAATCCAATAGGGCTCGGTCGGGAAATAAAATCTTATCCAAATCCGGCTCTAATTTTTCTAATGGATTTTTGACAATACCAGCGTCAGTTTTAAACCAGAAGTTTTTTGTTTCAAGATAATTTTTCTTTCGTTCTAGCCGGTTGGCCAAATCAACCAGCGAACTTTCGCACTCTCCCAGGCCAACAGCGTCAACGCCGTCCTCCTTAATCATTTCGGGAAAAAAAGTAGCGTGCGGACCGCCAAAAACCGAGAGAAACTGAAACCGCTTTTTTAATTCCCGGTTTAAGTCCAAATAATAGCGGTGAAATCCAGTCCGGAGAGAGTAAGCGACAATGTCGGGAGCAATCTCTTTGATTTTTTTAGCCAAGATTTCTCTTTTTGGTTCGCAAATAAAAACCTGATGACCGGCTTTTTTTAGAGCGGCCGAAAGATATAAAATTCCCAACGGCGTCCGATAAATAGTATGCTTATCTAAAAATTTATTAATAAAAAGTATTTTCATCGGAGTATTTTAAAGCCGGTTTTGACTCTTTTGACGAAATCGCCCCAGGACCTAATCTTGAATAATTGTCTTAAAATAAATGACGGCCGGGAATAAAACTGGCGGTAAAACTTTCCTAAAAGTTTAAAGAGCTCCTCTTGGTTTAGTTCTTTTTCCCAATACCTAGTTTGAAGCCCTTTTTTTGGCTGGCGGGCGAATTCTTTCCAGTAGTCATTTTTTATCACTCCTTCGCTCAAGGCTTGGCGGTAAATTAAAGTTCCCGGATAGGGAGTCAAAATGGTGATATGGGCGTAATCGGGATTTAGTTTTTTGGCAAATTTAATCGTTTTAAAGATATCCGCTCTGGTTTCGGTCGGAGCGCCAATCATAAAGTACGCCAGAGTTTCAATGCCTAATTTCTTGGCTGCTTTAAAAGCGATTTCAACTTGCGTCAGATGAATCCCCTTATTCAAGACCTTAAGAATTTTTTCGGTACCCGATTCAACTCCAAAATGGATTCTGGCGCAACCGGCTTGTTTTAAATTTCTTAAGACTTCTTCGTCAACGGTGTCAACTCGCGCCCGGATATCCCAGACAAACTTCAATCTTCGCTTGATAATCTCAGCGCAGATATCCAGCGTTCTTTGCCGGTCAACGGTAAAAGTGTCATCATAAATCAAAATTTCATCTATCCCTAATCTCAAACACTCCTCCATTTCGTCGACAACGCTTCGAGCGCTTCTGGCCCGGAATTTTTTCCCCAGATGAGGCCGGTCGCAAAAAGCGCACTGAAAAGGACAGCCGCGGGAAGTAAACATCGTCGTCACTATCCGGTCAGAACTTAAAATTGAGTTATACTTTTCAATCGGCAGCAGCTCCCTATCAGGAAAGGACAAATCGTCCAGATTTTCGAGCAACTCGCCGACCGGATTGTTGATAATTTTTCCTTGGCTAAGATAGACCAGGCCATCAATATTGGACAGCTCGCCCCGACCCTCCAGAGATTCAACTAATTTGTAAAACGGAATCTCGCCCTCGCCCTTGATGACAAAATCTACTCCTTTTAAATTAATGGTTTCTTCGGGAAAAAGATGGACATGAGGACCGCCTAAGACAATAGATATTTTCTTATTCAGAACTTTTCCTACTTCCCTGACTAACGCAATCGTTTTAATTACATCAAGTAAAGTAAAAGTCATAGCGGTGATGCCGACAAGAGCCGGATTAGCATTTTTTATCCTCTGTTTGAATTCATCGTTATAGTCCAACCCCTCCGCCTGAGCATCTAGTCCAAAGATTTGATGCTCGCTTCTACTTTTTAAATAACCAGCCAGATAAAGCAAGCCCAGCGGCGGATTAAATCCCCTTTCTTCATCAATAAAGGCCGGATTATCGGCCAGGATTTCATTGTGGCGAGGAGGATTAATTAGCAGTATTCTCATTTTTCTATTCTAAACTTTTTATGCCAGTTTGTCTTACTATTTCTTCGGTTAAATTATCGTCAAAACCAATAATTTTAGTCACGCCAAATTGCTCAAAAGCCCAAGAAAGATTGTTTTGGTCAAGAAGTTTTCTTATCGTCGCCGGATTAAAATAAATTAAACTAATATCGGTATAGTAATTCAATCCTTGGAAAGTCGGATGGACGTCGATGGCGACAACATCGTTTTGTTTATCTAGGTGATTTTGATTGATTGTCCCCGCCATTTCGCGAAAAAGAGCGATTTGAGAAGTATTATATTCTTCGTGAAGCATCCATTTATTTGCTAAAACAAAATGGCCAATCAGAGACAAAAGAAAAATCCCAATAATTAGATATTTAGTTCTTTCTTTAAGAAAAGAACGCAAAATAAAATTAATCAGCCAAGTCGCGCCTAAAGCGGTTAAGAGCGTTATTAAAAATCCGATTTCTAAGAAATGGTCCCAGTTGGCCGATTTAAAAGATATTAAAAGAGCATACCAAACGATTCCCCAAATCAAGAAAAAAGCAAAAAGAGATTTTCTTTTCCGGTATAAGTACACTAATCCAGCAATTAAAAATAGGAGTATCAAGGGGCCGCCGGAAACAATTAATTTTACAATTTCTTTCGGATAGAACTTGATGACGTGCCAATATCTAAGCATTTTATTCTTAAAACTAACCGGATAACCGTATTTCTCCAAAAACCAATTATAACCAACATTGTCAGTTCCAGCAACGCTTTGGAGATATTCTTCTTTCTCAAAATGATAGGTATAGGGATCGGGATAAAGATGTCCATATCGGCTAAAATCAGTGTCTTCCGCGGAAAGATAGGCGCTTGGCAGACCGGATAAATATCCCCAAATAAGAGAACCGCCAAAAATCAAAACGAACGGCAAGGCAAGAACCGATGCTCTTTTAAGCGACCGGTTTTTCCAAAAATCATAAATAAAAAAGGAAGGAAAAGAAACAACAAATGAGTTTTTTGCCAGGGCGGCCAAGGCAAATAAGACACTGGCCAAAATTAAATTAAACCAGTGTTTTTTATTTTTCTTTTTTGACAACTGCGGCCAGAAATAAGACAAAATGCCAAGAGAGAAAAACAGAACCGGCCATTCATAAAACCCGCCCATTAGCGCTCCCTGGGATAGGACCGGCATAAAAGCATGAATCAAACCAAAAACTGCCGCTGTTTTCAAATTAAACAATTTCAAAACGACAAAGAATAGGATTAAACCGGCGATAGCCCAAAGAAATATGGAAAGATAAAGAGGCAGTTCTTGCTTAAAGCCAAAATTCTTGAATATCCAGCCGTAAATATATGTATTTAATCTGTTGCCGGTATTAGAATAAATTCCTTCCTCTTTGACTCTTGCCGAAGACAAGACCACGTTTTTCTCGCTTTCCATTTTGTATTCGCCGGTTAAAGCCAAATTCCGGGCAATAGTTAAATCGCCCCCCATTGGATTAAAAGAATATCCCTTTTTGTGAATCGGAAAATAATGAACAGCTAAAGAAAGAATAAACAAAGTTATAGCAATCAGAATAATTTTACTTTTCATTTGCTTGTTTAATTCCTTTGACCCGATGATAATCCATTATCTTTGAGTAAAAGATGTTAGGCAAAGGAACCATTAATTTATCTAAGAAACAAATGATATTAACTAACACTGGAACTGAAAAATCGTTAAGAATCGTTTTTTTAAAAAAATACCTGAATGGGTTTTTAGTTTCTTTATAACTAGCCTTTCTTTTTAAGACCGGAACTTTTTGAACAAGAACAACGGCTGATTCTCCCCGATTAATCACAGTTTTCTGATAACTCTTAAAATCTATCGGATGATTATGATAGGCAAAGGCCTTCTTGTTTAGAATCATCTTCATTCCCATTTTGTGTAACCGGTAACTAAATTCAGTATCTTCGTAAGCGGCATAAGGAAAGGTTTCATCAAAAAAACCGCCTTTAATTAGAAAACTCTTGTAAGCTGAAATATTGCCAGTATAGAAAAATCCGAATTCAACATTATTTTCATCTTTGATTCTGGGGTAGGCCAGGTGATAATTAGCGATATACTTTCTAAACGGCGTTAATTTAATCCGTGGGTCCCATTCCATATATCCTAGCACCGTTAGATTTTCTCCGCCTTTTTTATGGCTTTCAAAATGCTCTGCCAATAATTCCGGGCAGGGGATGATATCAGCGTCAGTAAAAAAAATTATTTTATTTCTAGCTTCTCCTATCCCTCTGTTTCTGGCTGCCGCCGGTCCTTTGTTTTCTTGTAAAAAATATCTAATTTTAAAAGAAAAATTACTTTTATCTATCGCTTCTTTCGTTCCATCGCTGCTACCATCATCAATAATAACGACTTCAAAATCTTTGAAAGTTTGCCTGGAAAATGCTTTTAGCGTCTCTATCAGCGATTTTTTTCTGTTGTATGTTGGGATAACAACGCTGAACATTAATATTTCCCCCTAATAATCTTAGTAATCATTTTAGGACTTAAATAAACATTGGGCGCCTGATAAGCCGAATGGGTACAATAACATTCTTTTCTTTTAATTGATTTTCTTATCTCTTTGGCTTTTTTCGATTGCCAAATTTTATTCAGGTCATAATCAAAATCCCTTAAATTGCCGATTTTTTGCCTTTGTTCGCAAGAATAAACATTTCCCGAGGCATCAATCACCGGACAAAAAGACGACATCCGGCAAGGGATAAGTTGTTTTTTCTTTTTAAGAATATCAAGGAATAATCTTTGGATTATTGGACTGGTTACTCTTTTATAAAAATTTATTTCGTTTTTATTTTCTCCCTCTATTATCTCAATAATTTTCTCAAATTCTGCTGGGCTGACTGCTTTAACTTTTCCTCGATCGTAATCGCCCTTGAGTAATTCTAGTCCATGATAGTTAATCATCGGCAAATTCTCTTTAACATATTTTATCATTTCTGGAATTTGTTTAACGTTAACATTAAGAATAACACTACAAATTCTTAATCTTAACTTTGGATATTCTTTTTTTAATTCGACCAACCCATGATAGGTCTCAAGAAATTTCTTAAAATTTCCCCCTACTCCCCTAATCTTATCGTGCGTCTCGCCGATGCCATCTAATGACAATCCGATTTTTAACTGACCCTTGAACCTTTTTAGTATTTTTTCGGTATCGGATAAAATATTTTTTGTTGAAAGACAGTTGGTTGGAATAGCAACAACAGAAACACCGTTATTTCGCTTAAACAAATCAACTATTTTCGGCAAATCTCTTCTTGAAAATGGTTCGCCGCCGCCAATTGTCACCGTGTCTAATTTTCCGATTTTCCGAGTAATCTTGTCAATTTCTTCCAAAGTCAATTCTTGGTCAATTTCTTTGTTTAATATTTTCCAATTAAAACAGGTGATGCACCTGGAATTGCAAACATTGGTTATTTGGAAAATTAAATCGTAAAACGGCTTAGATCTCTTAAAAAGATATCGGAAAAAAAACTTGATATATCCTGGATTGTTCTTGTAAAAACTTAAGACCGGCTTGATATTCATAAATGTTTTTTAGCGATTTTAATCAATGATAGCGGAGTTACGGCCAAAACTGACCATAAAAATTTGGGAGTGAAAATGAAAGCGAATTTAATCAGAAATATGATTTTGTAATAGAATCCAGCGTGCCGGATAAAAAAAACAAATCGGTTTCGGTAGTTTTTATATTTTAACCTGATTACCGTAAAAAGATATCGTCCCAGCATCCTGAAATATTTTCCCCTGATATCGTTTAAATACACCTGGCTGGAGGTCGCTGATTTAATGTGCCAAACGCCGCCAAAGGGAACATAGACTACGGCATAGCCGGCCTTAATGGCTTTCCGGCACCAATCAGCGTCTTCGTAGTAGGCAAAAAATTTTTCATCCAAAAGGCCGATTTTTTTAATTACTTCCTTTTTAATCATTAAGGCGCAACCGGTAATAAAATCTGCTTCCTTTTTAACGTCATTTTTCAGCTCATTGTCTTTCAGTCCTTTTCCTAAATTATACGCTTCTCCCTTTTTCCAATCAATCTTCCCGCCGGCAAACCAAATCTTGTCAAACCTTTTTCCTTCCGGCGACATAAAATATATTTTCGGTCCGACAATTCCTATTTTAGATGAACTTTCCAGCTCGGCTGTTAAAATTTTCAATAAATCTGGATGAACTACAGTATCGTCATTTAGAAGAAAGATAAATTCCCCCTTGGATTCTTTTATGCCAATGTTATTCCCGCCGGTAAACCCTAAATTCTTTTTATTGATAATCAGCTTGACTTGGGGAAATTTTTCCTTAACTAAATCTGACGTTTTGTCTTTTGAGGCGTTATCTACAACAATAATTTCATAATCAGAATAGCTTGATTCCAAAATTGACTTAAGGCAATCCAAAATATGTTTTTCCCCGTTAAAGGTTACTATAATAACTGATATCTTAAGATTAGTTCTGGGTGTCATATAGAAATACTGCCCCAAAGTTTAAATACCGTGGGGCAGTAAAAATTGCTATTTCGCTTTATATTTCTTAAAAATCCTCTCTTTTTCATTTTCTATTTCTTCGGCAGACAGAGCCGAAGTCCTAACAACGGCTTCAGCCTTCCCGAGTTTGCCTTTATAATATCCAATTGCGCTACCCTCATCAAAGAAAAGATCATACTCGTTTATTCGGTCTCTTATTCTGATTCCTTTGTAAGGATAATAGATAGCTAAATCAAAATCATCAACACCGGAATTCGCGATAAACTTTTCCGTTTCTTTGATAGTTTCTCTGCTTTCGCCTGGAAGGCCAAGCATAAAGAAAGCTTTCACTCTGATGCCGCAACTATGACAGATTTCAATGTATTTATGACTTTCCTCTATGGTTGGCGTCGGGAACTTAACCCGGTCCAATATTTTTTGAGAACCGCTTTCCATCCCTACGCCGGTCTCTACGCATCCTGCTTTAGCTAAAGATTTAGCTATTTCAGGAGTCATGCATTTAACATGACCAAAACATCTGAATTTGACGCCAAATGACTTAATTACTTCGCATAAACTGTCAACTCTTTTTTGATTAACAGCGAATAAATCATCAAAGAACATTACGGCTTCGTAGCCAAGTTCAACAACCCGAGCTAGTTCTTTTTCAATTCTTACTGGATTATAGTACCTGACTTTGGTTTTCGCATGCTCGCAGAAACCGCAATTAAAAGGACACCCCCTTGAAGTAATCATAGTTGTGGTTTTTAACCCATCTAAAGAATACTGATACTTTTCCAAGAAATCACCGCTTCTAAAGGGCAGAGGCATTGAATTCATTTCCGACGCGCTAAGATTCTTGTTAATAATTTTATTGCCTTGTCCCGATAAAATGTCAATAATTGCCTTTTCTCCGTCTCCAACTACGATATGGTCGTAATCAAGAGTCGCGCAGTCGTTCGTGTAGAATATCGCGTGAGGACCGCCGATAATCACTTTTTGGAAAGGAAAATGTTTTTTAACTTTGCTTAATATCATTTCCGCTTCGTCCTTTTGGGGAGTCACGCAAGAAATACAAATATGGCTGAAATTTCCGTACCTTTCAATGTCTTTGAAATCAAATTCATCATCTATCTCGGAATACACGCCCGCTTCGTCTAGAACCCCCTTCAAATACAAAATACCCAAAGGAGGGAAGACTCTGTCTGAGTCCAAAAACACGCTTCTTGGAGTAATAAACAAGACCCTGTTATTCATTAGAAGACCCTCCCTTGTTAGTTTTGTTGTTAAATATCTAAATTCACAAACTTAATTATTAGAATAACAGTTTAGTTAGTTTTTTTCAAGATATAAGTCTAATATAGGCGTTTTTTAATCTTTCAGCTAAAACAGACCAATCATGATTCTTGACCGCAAATTTTCTTGATTTTTCGCCCATAATTTTGATTAACGCCGGATTTTTCAAAAATCTCTCCATCGCCTCTGCTATAGAACCCGTTTCTCCTGGTTTAACGCAAAAACCAACCTTGCCATCAAGTTTCTCTGAATCATGAGCTTGATTAACAATAATCGGCTTGCCGCAAGCCATGGCTTCAATAACCGATTTATTTATCCCCAAGTCCAAACCAATCATCGGAGAAACAAAAACATCGGCTTTATTGGTATATTCAATAATTTGTTCGGTAGATAATTCTCCCGCAAATTTTATTCTTTTAGGAAATTTAACCATTGACTTAAAGAATTTGACTGTTTGGTCGGCGCCCGGACCGATTAAAATCAATTCTGTATCTTTATATTTTCGGCTGATAATATTAAAAGCTCTGATAAGATACTCGACTCCCTTTCTTTTAGAAATTGTTCCGGTAAAAAGAAATGAAATCCGATTACTTTCATCATTCATTTCTTGTTTTGGCCTAAATTTATCAATGTCTACTCCAACCGGAATATAAACAAATTGACATTGATAATTCTTTTCTTTTAGTTGGTAACTTAATTTTTTATGACGATAAGCGCAAAGGTCAACTGATTTTGGCAATTGTTCATTTAACCTAAAAATTTTAAAAAACCAGACAGCTAATCTTCCTAAAATTCTATCTAATAAATTTGGTTTTTGTTCCAATAAACCAAATTCCTCCACCTTAAGAAAGCGATCGTAAGATAGCTCTTCTTTAAATCTGTGGCTGTCATAATTCCATTGTAAATCCACCGTTGAAACAAACGGCCTTATTTTCCAATAAGCGAAGGGATGAGGGCCTTGAGTATTGATTAAATGTATTACATCAATTTTCTTAAAAAATATAATCGGAATAGCGTAAAAAAATGTCTTAAACATGCCTAACTTATCAAAAGAGCGAGTTTGACGAGAGAGGGGTAAACAATAAACTTTAATATTAGAATTTAACTTCCGTTGGTTAGTTTTGAAGAAAAGAGTAACCACATGTATTTTAACGCCTTTTTTAGCCAAAGCGTTGGTTATTTCCCAAGTTGCCTTTGTTTCTCCTCCGGTAACAACATCGGAATATATGTGGGTCAGCATCAGAACATTCAATTTTTTATCTCTTTTTGCCATAAAAATAACAGACTGGTCCCCAGTATTTAATTATTGGGAAATTTTTGAAATATGAAAAAAGCTTTTCTGTTTTCGTTTTTGGCGAAGAAAGCCAGGTTTTAAAGTCAATCTGATATTTTTTTCTCTTAAAATAATTGACAAATTCAAACATAGACGGTTCATTGGCGGCATCCCAATCTTCGCCGATTTTATTAAAATCAATTAATGATTCGTCAATTATTTTCACCTTAAAATCTTTTTTTCTTAAAATCCAAACATTAAATATTCTCCCAAGCGATAAAATCATTTTCTTTAAAATTTTATCTTTGCTATACCAGCCATAAACCGGCGCTCCGCGGAACGGACTGGCGAAATTAGGACATAAAATAAAGATTTCCCCGTCTTTTTTTAAAATTCTGTCCGCTTCTGAAAGAACTTTTTCCGGATTTAACAAATGTTCAAAAGTAAAAAAAGAAGTTATGACATCGGCTGATTTATTCTCTAATGGCAAATTTTCTAAATTTGATTTTTTGAAATCGGTATTTTTAATTTTCCTGGACTTGGCTCTATTAACAGCCAATTCAGAAATATCTATTCCTAAACAAAAATTATCATTGCTAACCATTTTTGAAACATCCAGCCCTGTGCCACAGCCCAAATCAACAATTAATCCTTTTTTCTTCTTGCATTTATTTAAAATTTTTCTATGGATAGGAAAAATTATTTTCTCTAAATGGCCTTTTTCAGTCAAATCAAAATATTCTTGGTTCTGATTGTAATAATCAAAAAGTTTCTTTTGGCAATTTCTTTCCATACTATCTAAAAATCTTTTTAAATTTATATATTAATATTTTTCTAATCTTATTTAAATTAACCCTTGTCTTTTCCCAGTCGCTTTTGAATAATCTTTGACAACAATTAACAGTTTTACACGGTCCGCCAATTTCGCCAAATTTTTTGTTTTCTAACATTTCAATTAGTTTTTTCTGATTCTTTCCCCTCTGTCATGGGGGCAGAAAATACAATCTGCTCCACAAACCGATGCCAGTGATAAGTCAATTGCTTTTAACATAAATTATTTTAATATTCCTCTGTATAAAATTTTATCGGCTCTTTTAATTTCTCTTTGCCATATTTTTCTATATAGCCAATCCAGTTTTAAATTAAGCAATATCGGTAAAATTGGGCGCAACCAAGAAAAGCGACTAACAATTCCAAATAATTTTTGGAGTCGCAATCTTTGCTTTTTTTCTAAAATATCCAAAACTGAATCGTCGTAAAAATTATTCCCAATATCATCAACGGAAACTTCCGGAAACATATCTCCTAATTCCGTTCCAGGATATGGCTGGAAAATACTTGACCAAGCCAAAGTCGGGCGGCATTTTATATTCAAATCCAAGGTTTCTAAGTCTTCTTTTAAGCCAACTTGAGGCAAGCCCAGTATATTCTGCAAAATAAAGGTAATATTGTACTTATGTAGAAAACCGGTTCCTTCAATTATATCTTCTTTTGTCATTTTTCTTTTGAGAATTTTTTCTCTGACGTAATCGTTGCCGCTTTCCGCGGCGCAACGGACGCAAATACATCCTGCCCGACTAAGATTGAACGCAATTTCTTCGTCTAATAAATTTAACCTAACTATACAATGGAAGGGCAACTTTATTTCTTTTTGATACATTTCGCAAAATTCTAAAATCCAATTTTTATCTATAATAAAAGTATCATCTTGAAAATAAACCAATTCTGTCGGATATTTATTAATTACTTCCTTAATCTCAGCAATAACATTTTCTACCGACCTGATCCGGCACCACTTCTGACCCTGATACATTTTAAAATTAGCGCTGTTATAGCAATAGGAACAATTATACGGACATCCACGGGTAGCGATAAAATGCTTGATTGGATAGTTGTAATGGAATTTATCCTGATAGAGTAAATCTCTATCGGGAAAAGGAATTTTATCCAAGTCTTTCACTAATGGCTCAAAAATAATCTTTTCTTCGGGTTTTTTTATAATTTTTAGTATGGCCATTTCTCCTTCTCCTCGGCAGATATAATCAACTCCGTCTTCTTCAATAAATTTTGGGAAATATGTTGGATGCGGTCCGCCAAAAACAGAAGTAAAATCCATCTTTTCTTTAAGTTCTCTGATATATGCCAGATATTCTTTTTGGGAA
>Ga0210017_1000965_pt1 | contig 25004 bp, 20 predicted proteins | sample CryGeyCG2014_020_FD_183966 | JGI IMG/M metagenome (GOLD analysis project Ga0210017, IMG submission 183966) | Groundwater microbial communities from aquifer - Crystal Geyser CG08_land_8/20/14_0.20 (SPAdes) (version 2) | ecosystem: Environmental > Aquatic > Deep subsurface > Groundwater | place... | reverse complement strand
TACTTCCTGATTGCATCCAACTGCAAAAACCAACAAACTCAATATTAATATTATACCAATATAATTTTTCATTTTTAATTCCTCCTCTTTTCAATACACTATTTGATTATATAAATTTTTCTGTTAATCAGGGAGTGTTTAATATTTCAACATTCTTCTGTATTGATGATGAATATCCATATTCTAAAGTAACCTGCAATGGAGTGGTATATGCTGATCTGCTCATTGTTGGTTTTGGAACAGTGCATATAACACTTCCAATTCTATTTATCAACATGATTGGATTATTTGGCCTGCAGCTAAGGCTATAGCCAGAAACACGGCCGCTTACATAAACCTTATCAAGGTTTGTATAGTCCAGTGAATACGGGCAGTCAATATTAAGCCTGTTTTTGTCAATAACATAACCATCACCAAGATTTTTTATATATATCTTAAACTGTATTTTGTTTGATAGCACAGTTTCTTCTACTTTTGTTACAGCAACAGGAGCTCCCTGCCCTCCTGATAAAGTATAACTTGGTGGGACAGTGCAAACCCTTGTCTTTTGCTTTGTTGAATAAGGCTCAGGATCAATACACACTGTCTGGGAGGCAATTGTTTCATAACTATAACAGGAAGTAACCAGAAAGTTTGCAGTATAGCTGTCAATATTCCTGCTGTCAAAATCTATTATATTGCCCCTAAATGAAACTACATCATAGCCTCCTTCAGAATTGTAAACATTTTTTCCCTCCATTGATGGGATGCTTATGCTATTTGGCATACCCATTATAAAAGCAGTGTCAAAACCGCTGAGATAAAGAGTGCCTATTCCTTTTGAATTTGGGCTAATTACATTAATTGCCCAGCCGGTAAGAGGGTTTGGCTGAGGGTATGCTCCTTTGTTTTTTATTTCTACAACAAGGTCAATTGGCATGCTGTCATACATCTTGGCTGGAGGCATATCTGCCATGAAATTCATAACAATCCCCTGAGTTCCTGTTCTGTAATCAACACTTGTTTCCTCTGTTGTAGGGCTGCATCCAAAACCAAAAAATAAGAGGAATATAATCACCATTAATGCAATCTTTTTCATTTTATTATATAATCCCTAGATTTCTATTTAAAACTTTCTATTGAAAACTATTTTTTTATTGTAATTTTTTTTGACATGGAGTAAGTATAGCCATAGTTTAGTTCAATTGTTAATGGAGCAGTATATGTTGCCTTGTTTTTTGAAATGCCTTTCTCAAGAGTACACCTGACCTCATCCTCATTATTCCTCAGCTTTAATGGCTCTGGCTTGCACTCAAGCTCTTCATTTGAGAGCATAACCTTTATACCCACTGTATTTAATTCCTTGTAATCTATTGGATCTGAAGAGCATATATCCGATATTTTTCCCTTATCAATAACCTCTCCATTACCGACATTTTTTATGTAAATTTTAAATGCAGGTTTTATTAGATTATCATCTTCTGCCGGAAGCATATCACTCTCTATTTTGGTTATTGCAACAGGAGCTCCCTGGGGAGTAAGGGTTATGTCCTTAACTACGCATACTTTTTGCATCTTTTTAAGGTCATAGACATCTGTGTCTATGCATATCGTAACATCTTTTTTTGTCTGATACTGATAACAAGTACTTACTAGTATTGTTGATTCATGCTGTTCACTCTGTTCATCTATCTTCTTTGTTTCAGCCTTTACCAGTTTTATCAATTGGTCTCCAGTTGGGATTGAAACAGATTTTCCCTTTAAACTAAAGCTGACAGCTCCCTGGTTCTGGTTCATCAGCTCCATATAATCCTCTTCAATTGTGAATGAAACAAAACCATTTTTAGTGTCATATGCTCCGATATTCTTTAATATAATCCCTATCTGGAAAGGGTATTCCTCGTATATTTCGCTTGGAGGGGCATTAGTCAGGAATTCCATTAATATTCCCTGGCTTCCTGTTCTGAAATCATCCTGAGTTGTTGTTGCTACAAAAGGGTTTGTAACACATCCAGATATAAACAAAACAAGAATAATAGTAACTGGCAAGATAATTTTAATAATTTTATTTGATTCCATTTTTTAATCAATTAAATTTTAACTTATTAATTTTTAAATACATTTGCACGTTCTATAACATCTTCCACATAATTAACATTTCCACTACTACATCCAAATCCATTGTATGCCCTTAATGTCATATCCCAATTACTTGCATATGCTCCTTTATCAACATAAGATAAATACTTATCCCTCAAAATAGGGTCATCACACCTCACATCAACATTTTCTCTGAATTCAGAAGGATGGTTCATATAATATTCATGAAGCTTATTTAATATTGTTAGCCCACATTTAATGTTGTTATTTAAATCATATAAATCACTTTCACTTCCTATAAAACTACAGTACATCTGGCAATAACTTTTCTTGCTTGGATCTTCACTTGTACTGTACCTTACCTGCATTACTCCAATTTCCCCATACTTTCCGGTTCTGTCCTGATTATATTCACTTTCAATAAATGCAACAGCAAGTGCAATTTCTGTTGGAACACCAATTTCAGATGCTGCTCCTTTTATCTTTATTTTTATTTCATTTTTTTTGTTTTCATCGCTGTATTTTTCCCAGTCATCTATTTTTTCAACTCCTTCAACTCTTGCACACACATTTACACTTTCCTGCCATTCACATATAAGATTATGCTTACTCGAAAATTCACAGGAATCTTTTTTACAATAATCTTCACTAAGATAAATCCCACAATCCTTAATTAAACCAGTATAATCTTTGAGTTCTTCTTCAATGTCTGGACATTTCTCACAAGAATCATAAGAAATTTCATCACCACTTTTCTCGAAAGCTGAATAACAATCTAAATTACAAGGGTTTGTATCACACCAAGTCTGATCATTAAAGCCGAGCTTGTTATAATAGTTTGCATCATAATCCTTACATTTTGATATATTTTTACATATTTCATTTATTTCTGATTGGCTTTTCAATTCCTCAATTTTATTTTCTTCAGTCATTGCCTCTTCTGGGCTTTTGTAGTCTTCTACTTTTTCAACCTCAACTGGAACTGATTTTTCAAGCTCATAAACATAGCTGATTGTAACCCTAAAATATCTTGTTGTTATTGGCTCATTGCCAAGCAGGCTCTTTGGATCAGTAGGGTTTAACCTGCATTGGATAGAATAAAATTTTCCTGTTTTTATGTCTTCTGTTCTCTTGTCAGGAACAAGACTGTATATATTATAGTCGTCTTCATTTTCCTTGAACTCAAAATCCTGGTCGCAGTTTGTAAGTTCCAAGCTATCATGAACCTGAACTTCCAAACCTGTTATCTTTTTTATGGTTCCTTCCCAGTTGTTTTCTATGGTTATTCCAAAGAAAAAAGGAATATTCTCTTGATTGCTGTAAACCCCTACTGGCAAAGGCTCAGCTGTTTTCATACCTATTCCTACAGGACCATTAGTATATATTGCTATTGGGTTTACATGGCTGATTTTGTAATGATCAAAAACATCAATTCCTTCTCTTGTCAAAGCCCTTAGGCTTTCTTTATCCATAAAATATGTTTTTAGGTAAGCCATTGTTTCAAAATTAAACTCTGCATTAAATGTTACATCCATCTTACCAGGATTAATATTGTCAAATGTGCAGTCAAGGTATTCTTCTTCTTCTGTTGCTATATTAAATTCATTCTGGGGGGTTATATTTCCTCCTACTTTTTTATCACCCTCTTTTGAATAACATGAAACATTTATGTTTATCTCCTTATCCAATGTTTTTGCTTTTAGAACAGCCCAGACAGTTATTTTTTCTCCCTCAAAGAATTTTGAGTCAGCTGCCTGCAAATCCTCAAGATAAACACCCACTGGCTCATTTTCATACTTATCAACCTCTCCACTATAATAATCTCCTGTAGCTGTTTTTATAAGGCTATTCCAGGCATCTTTCCAGGCTTTTCCAATATTTTTTACGAAACTATTAACTCCATAGCTTAAGTCCCTCATAGTATTTGAGATGGTTTGCTGCACATTGATTCCTGTTTCAATATCCCCTATTCTTAAATCATTTATAAAACTGTTAATAAATGTAGGTAAAAAAAGAAATAATAATAATGCTACTATAACCCACCTGCATAGAGTAATAAACCAATTTTGCCCCATTGCAAAACAAAGGAATAGTACCCAAGCTGGAAAAAATATAATTGCTGTCTGAAATGCCTGTGAACTGCCTAAAAAAGGGAGAATTCCCCCTAAATAAGGAGCAAATATTGCAATTGATGATAATATTAAGGGGAATTTAATTTTGGCAATATCAATAACTCCTGGATTTTCTTGATCTTTAAACAGACTAAGCCATGCAGTTATTGCTAATATTAAATAAGCAAATATTCTAAAACTAGTATTCCTAAAATTTGAAAAAACATCAATTAAATGAATAACAAAACTAATAACAATAAATAGGGTTATGGAAGGATTAGCAGTGAGACCCCTATTCATACTACTTAAGAATTTCTTCCACATATCTTTAGCTCCTGCCATACATCCCTCTTTTTAGAAAAATAAAAAATTATTTTTCAAGTTCTACTTTCAGCTCAACAACATCAAGAATTGACAATGGTTCTATCTTTATGAAGTTGTTGCCTTTTTTTGCATAGTCATCTATGTTTTTGTAATAATATGCCTCATCTGTATCAACATAAATCATTCTGTTGTTTATGTTTAAGTTCATTATCTTATCTTTTTTATCATTCACAAACTCAAGAGTTAATTTAACATCGTATATATCATCTTCAATTTTTTCAAATGTTGTTTCATTAACCTCAAAATAATATGTTGGATAGGTTAGTTCTCTAAGATCAGTTGTTATCTTTATTTGCTCAATACGGTAAGAACCCTTATCTGTTTTGAAAACAATATTATTATCCCCGTTACGTAAAATTGCTGGTGGGAAGGTATACATATTGATTGTTTCACAATCAGGTATACTTGAAGAAATCTCTTGATAATTAACCATTATTTCAAGTTTTCCAACATCATCTGGGTTGCAGTCAGGCCAAAATCTTAGTCTAGCTCCTTCTAAGTTTAGTTTTTCATTCTCACTTACAAAGAAGATGTTCTTGCTTTCCTGCCTGCTTATATCAGCAACATCACCAACAATCATAATATCCTCAAGGCTGAAGATATTTGTTGACCAAAACCGGGCTCCTGTCCCTGAAACACTAAATTCCAATACATTATCTTCTTTAAGATTTTCTTTGAGTTTTATTGGTTTTGGATTTGATGTGGTTATTTCACTTTCAAATATGTTGACATCATTAAGTTTTATAGTTAATATCCCATCATGTTTTTTTGCTGATAAAGATAATAAAATATTATTTGTGTTCTTCAAATCCTTTATTTTGAAAGGAATTTCCTTTTTCACTTCATCAAATAAGCCGTGTCTTATAATAAAAGGGTTGATTGTTTCCAGTTCTTCTGCGTTTGTTGTTTTATATAAACTAAACGCAGCTATATCATGTTCATATTCTTTTTCTTTCAGATAATCAATCCTTCCAGGATATTCAAGCGATAAAATATTTTCTTCAACTTCCACACTAACATTTTCTTCTTCTTCAATACTCTCATTTTCCCCTAATAATTTTGCCCTTTCCCCTGGTGGCAGAAAGATAATGTACAATACAATTAATCCAACTATAAGGGCTATAAATGATGTTGCACTGGCAGCATTACCCTGGGCTTTTTTATTATTCATAGATGATCACCTAGGCTTAAATAGATAACTTAATATATATAAGTTTTCCTATTTTAGAGGTATGAAACAAATTCATGTTAATTTAAAGAAAGGAGAAATGAAACTCAAGATAGAGAATATGGATGACATTTGGTGTTTAAGCCATATAATAGAGCCAGAAGACCTTGTTAGAGGCAAGACTGTAAGGAAAATAAAAATTGGTGAGAGCAACCAAAGAAAGGTGAATATTGTTAAGAAAACTATTTTCATTGAAATAAGGGTCGAGAATGTTGAATTTCATGAATATTCCTCAATTTTAAGGGTTTCAGGAACTATAATAGAAGGTCCAGAGGATATACAAAAAGGCTCTTATCATACATTCAATCTTGAGCCCGGTTCTATCATCACAATAATAAAAAAACAATGGCTAAGCTTTCAGATTGAAAAAATAAAACAGGCATCAGTTGAAACCAAGAAAATACTTATCTGCGTTCTTGACAGGGATGAAGTATGCTTTGGTCTTTTAAAAAAACAAGGATTTAGCTTGCTGTCTGAGATTAAAGGGGATGTTGAGAAAAAAGCAGATCTGAAAGCAAAAACAGGAAATTTTTATGCTGAGGTTATAATCAAGCTTTATGATTATATTGGACGTTATAAAATTGAGAATATAATACTTGCAAGCCCTGCGTTCTGGAAAGAGGATTTGATGAAAAACATAAAGAATGATGAAATCAAGAAAAAAATCACATTGGCAACCTGCTCCTGCTCTGGAAAAGAGGCAATTGATGAGGTCCTGAAAAGGCCTGAGGTAAAAAATGTCCTGAGCCAGCAGAGGGTTGCAAAAGAGCTAGAACTTGTTGAAAACCTGCTTGATGAAATCTCAAAAAACAGCCTAGCTGTTTACGGCCTTAAAGAAACAGAAAAAGTTGTTAATGCAGGAGCTGTTGAAAAGCTTTTGGTAACAGATAGGCTAATCCAAAAAACAAGGGCTGAAAAGAAATTTGAAAAAATAGACCAGCTTATGAAAAACACAGAAATTATGAAAGGCACTGTCAACATAATCAACTCAGGCCATGACGGCGGCAAGAAGCTAGATGGGTTGGGTGGTGTTGGGGCCATCCTAAGATACAAGTTGAGTTATTAGATTATATTTAAAGAAAACTTTATAAACAAGATAACATAACAAAGAATATATGAAAAAAATAATAAGTTTGATTATTATAATACTACTTCTTTTATCTTTTTATGAATATTATTTAATTAAAAACAAGGAAGATGAAATAAGGAATTTAAACTCAAAAATAGATGCTATCACTGATTACTGGCAATTCAATGCTATTTCCTATTTAGAGGGTAATAGCAATGAACCCATAAATACTTTGGATTTTGTTTTAATGAAGGATATTGATTTTGAAAAAAAGGTTTGCGGGTTTGAATCCTATTATTCAATCAATGGATCATTTTTTGAAGAAGGAATTAATGAATTAAATATTCTATGTGAAGGAATAGAACTTGAATATTTTAAAGAGGCATACTTAAAAAAAGAAGATACAACAATTATGGTTTTTGCTAATGAAGTACCTTTTGATGATTATTCTAATTTCTTTGAAAATATGCCTTATGAATGTGAAATCCAAATTTCTAATTTTAAAAAAGAGTTTGAAATTGGAATACCTTTTTATAATATAAGCAATTAGAAAATCAGGAACATATTCTCTACTTATTTTTAACCAGCTCAAAAGTTTCCCTTGCTATCTGCAATTCTTCGTTTGTTGGGATTACCATGGCCTTAACCTTCGAATCATCTGTTGTGATTATTGTTTCATTGTTTTGATTTTTCTTTTTGTCGAGTTTTAAGCCAATGTATTCAAACTGTTTTAGAATTCTTTCCCTTACATAAAATGCGTTTTCTCCTATGCCTGCTGTGAAGACAATTGCATCAACACCATTCATTGCAGCTGCATAGGCCCCAATGTATTTTGCAATCCTGTATCCGAGAATATCCAGTGTCAAGCCTGCCCTCTTATTGCCTTTTTTTTCACTGGCCCACAAAACCCTGACATCAGGGCTTATTCCGGATATTCCTAACAAGCCTGATTTTTTGTTTAATATATCATCAATTTCCTTAACAGAAAGTTTTTCTTTTTTCATTAAAAACAAAATTACAGCAGAATCAATATCCCCACAGCGAGTTCCCATAACAACCCCTTCCAAAGGAGTAAAGCCCATTGAAGTGTCAATGCTCTTGCCATTCATAACAGCAGCAATGCTTGAGCCATTACCAAGATGGCAGGATATTATCTTTAATTTTTTATAATCTTTGTTTAAGATTTCAGCTGCTTTTTTTGAAACATAATGATGTGATGTTCCGTGAAAACCATAGTGCCTTATGCCATATTTTTTATAGTATGCATATGGGATTCCATAGATAAATGCTTTTTCAGGCATATTGCTATGGAATCCAGTATCAAAAACAGCAACCTGCTTTACATTCGGCAATAATTCATTACAAACTTTCATCCCCATTAAATTTGCAGGATTATGCAATGGGGCAAGACTGCTTAACTCATCAATCTTTTTCATAACCTTATTATTAATTATAACAGGTTCTTTAAAATCCTCGCCGCCATGAACTGCCCTGTGGCCTATTGCATTTATTTCATTAAATGAGCTTATTATACCCTTAGCCAAAATTATATCAAGAACATTTTTTAATGCTTTTTTATGACCATTAATTTTCTCTCTTATTATTTTAACCCTTCCTTTTATTTCATATTTAATAAAAGAGTTGTTTGAACTAATGCCATCAGCAATTCCTTTAATCAGAACATCTTCTTTTTCTTTAATCTCAAAAAGCTGGAACTTCAGAGAGCTTGAACCAGAATTTAATACTAATATCTTCATCTTAATCCCTTTTGTGCCTGCACAACAGTTATTGCAGTTAAATCAACAATATCCTGAACAGAACAGCCCCTTGACAAGTCATTCATTGGTTTTTTAAGTCCCTGAAGTATTGGTCCAACTGCTCTTAACCCGCCAAGCCTCTCAACAAGCTTGTATGAGATATTGCCAGAGTTAAGGCATGGAAATATAAGCACATTGATTTTTTCCTTACAATTTATTTCAGGGCATTTTCTTTCACAAACATTTTCTATAAGTGCAGCATCTGCCTGAATTTCACCAACAACATTTAATCCGGATTTTCTGGCAATCTTTACAGCCTCTCTTACCCTTTCCACATCCCCTCCGTTTCCAGAGCCAGCTGTTGAATATGAAAGCATGCCTGCCTTTGCTTTTTTATTAAAAAGAGTTTCAAAGGTTTCAATTGATAGCCTTGCTATCTCAGCTAATTCATCTGAACTTGGATTTGGTATAACCGCACAGTCAGCAAAGAGCAGAACTTTTTCATCTTTTATCATGAGCATTGCTCCAGATACTTTTTTGACATCTTTTTTTGTTTTTATTATCTGAAAAGCAGCTCTTACTGTTTCTGATGTTGAATGAGATGCACCGCCTATCAAACCATCAGCATCATTGCAATGCAGCATCATTGCACCAAAGTAAAGCCCATTTTTCAGCATTTTCTTTGTATCATCCAAACTAACACCTTTATTCTTCCTTAACTCAAAAAGCTTTTTTGCATAAAAATCAAATTTTTCTGATTTAAGATAATCAATAATTTCAACACCCTTTAGATTTAGCTTAAGTACATCAATCTTTTCCAATACATTTTTCACATTACCTAAAAGAATAACCCTTGCAATACCTTTTTTTAAGATAATCTCACATGCTTTTAAAATCCTTTCATCATCTGCTTCTGGAAAAACAATCTTTTTAGGATTCTTTCCGGCCTTTTTTATTATACTATCCAAAACACTCATAATAATGTTGACTTCCCTTTATTTATTTAAAGCTTTTCATTTGGAAAAAAACCCAAAAAAAGATAACATTTAAATAATAGCTGCATATAATAATCATTGGGTTTTTTAACTGAGTGGTTACATATAAAAGTTAGCGACTGTTAAATGCTGAAAAAACATAATATATTAATAGTAGTAATCTTATTTCATTCATATTCAAAATAAAAAAAGAGGTAGGGGTGGATAATAATGATAGTAAAAGAAGAATTTTTGAGCAGACTAAAGCTATATTTTTCTTTAAATTTGTATGAAGTAAAAATATGGACAGCTCTTTTATCAAGGGGAGTTTCAACAGCTGGAGAACTGAGCGATATAGCAAATGTTCCAAGGTCAAGAAGTTATGATGTTCTTGAGTCTTTGGAGAAAAAAGGTTTTGTTATTATGAAATTTGGAAAACCAATAAAGTACATGGCAATCCCTCCAGAAGAAGTTGTTGAAAGAGTAAAGAAAAATATGAGATCAGATGCAGAGACTAAAGTTAAGAGATTAGAGGAACTGAAAAAAACAGAGGTATTAGGCGAGTTAAAAACCCTTTTCACGCAAGGTGTTGAGTTGGTTGAGCCAAGTGATTTATCCGGCTCTTTAAGGGGAAGGCACAATCTTTACAACCATATTGATTTTACAATAAGAAGCGCTGAAGAAACAGTTACTATTGTAACAACAACTGCCGGCTTAATGAGAAAGGTTGAAGCACTTAAGGGAACCCTTGAAAAAGTAAAGAAAAGAGGAGTAAAAATAAGGATTGCAGCTCCTATAACAAAAGAATGCAAGGCAGCTATTGATGATTTAAAGGATGTTGCAGAAATAAGGCATATTGAAAATCTGAAAGCAAGATTTATAGTTGTGGATAGCAAGGAACTGATTTTCATGGTTATGGATGACAAGGATGTCCACCCAACCTATGATGTGGGAATCTGGGTAAACACGCCAATATTTGCTTCTGCATTAGAGCAGTTGTTTGAGCTTGCATGGAAAGATTTGAAGCCAGCAATCAAGCTGATTAAGGCATAATTTTTTTAATTTTTTTATTTTTCACGTAACATTTAAATAAACCTCTTATTCTTTAATTTTTATGGCATTGATATTAGGTATTGATGAAGCAGGCAGGGGCCCGGTTATTGGGCCGTTGGTTATAGCAGGGGTTTCTATAAATGAAAAAGACATTGATAAACTAAAACAATTAGGGGTAAAGGATTCCAAGCTGCTGAGTCCAAGGCAAAGGGAAGAAATGTTTGATAAAATAATCAATGCTACAAAAGGATATAAAACAATAATAATTCAGCCAGAAGAGATAGATTCTGCCATTAAGTCAGAAAGCCTTAACCTTAACTGGTTAGAGGCCATTAAGTCTGCAGAGATTATAAATTTCTTAAAGCCAGAAAAAGCAATAGTTGACTGCCCCAGCAATAACATCCCGGCATATAAAAATTTTTTAAAAAAACATTTAAAAAATATAAAAACAGAGCTCGTTGTGGAGCATAAAGCAGATTTTAAATATGCTGTTGTATCAGCAGCATCAATAATTGCAAAGGTTACAAGGGATAAAGAAATAAAAGAAATACAAAAAAGAATAAAAGAGCCAATTGGCTCTGGCTATCCTTCTGACCCTGTCACAATAGATTTTCTGAAAAAAAACCACAATAACTATCCGAAAATTTTCAGAAAAGAATGGGCTTCATGGAAAAATATTAATAAAAAAAAGAAACAAAAGAGTTTAAAAGATTTTTAGTAAAACTTACTCTTCTGCTAATTCTTCCGGAGCTTTTTCAAGAACAGCTTCATAGTATTTTATAGGTTTTATGTCTGTTATGACTGTTTTATGCATAACAAACTTTCCGTCTTTGCTCTTTAAAACCTTACTCTCAACTATTGGCATATTCTTTATCTGTTCCAGTCTTTTCTCACTAAATTCCATTTTTTAACCTCCTAAATTTTTTAATCTTTTTTCAAAAAGATTATATCATAAAGTTAGAAATAATTCTTTATATGGGTTTTTCAAAAAAAATGAGCATATTTTCAGGCTAATCAAAGAAATTACGAAAATTATGGCAATGTTCTATACTTTGTATTTATCATGCCCCATTCAATAAATAATAATGCCAAAGAAATCATCATAAAACCCATTGATAGGTCTATAGGTATTTTTTCTTCTACAGAAGAGGAAATATCATCAAAAGCCATGGCTAATTCTTCTTCATTCTCAGCCTTATAATATTTGCCCCCAGTTTTTTGGGCTATTTCAATCAATGTTGGTTCATCAAGTTTTGAAAGCAAGTCACCTTTTATGAATGTCCCCCCTTCTTCTGTGCCAATGCCTATAGTGTTAATTGTTACATAGTTTTTGTTTGCATAATCAATAGCCACATCAATAGGTGTTCCAACAGTACTCTGCCCATCTGTCAGCATGATAATCACTCTTGAGTTTTCCTGATTTAACAAAAGGTTTGTTGAAGTTGTTATTGCCCCCCCTATATCAGTTCCTCCAACATTCTTAATTTTTATACTGTTAATAACATCTTCTGTCTCTTTCATATCATTTGTTAAATCCTGTTCAACAAAGCTTGTTCCTGCAAAGGAAACAACACCAACATTTGTTTTTGTTTTTAAACTTTCAATAAACAATGAAGATGCCTGTCTTGCAGCATCAAGCCTGTATGGTATAAAATCATCTGCCAGCATTGAACTTGAAGCATCTATAGCAATCACAAAATCAAACTCATTGCTCTGGCCGCTGTACCACAAGACAGGGCCAGATATGGAAAATATAAGAAACAATAAAACAATTATTCTTATAAGCAACAAAAATCTATTTTTTGATACTGTTTTAACATTCTTCAAATCAAACTTAGTTCCAGTAACCCTTTTTATAGCCTCAAAATTAGCAAATTTCACAGCCCTTTTCTTAAGATACCCCAAAACAAAAAAATGAGTTAAAATAAGAAGGGGGATACTTACCAAAAGCCACAAATAAAAAGGATTAGTAAATATTAAGGTTATCATCTTCTTCTTTTATGCCTCATCGAAAAAAATTTTATTATATCATTCAGGAAAGGCTTGTCTGTTCTTAACTCTAAGAATTCTGATTTTGAATTTATAAATGTTTCTTTGATATGTTTTACCTGTTCCTTAACAGTAGATTCATATTCTTTTTTTACTGATGCAGCATCTATTAGAATCTCTTTTTCAGAATAAGGGTCTGAAATAATGACTTGGCCAACATCTTCTGGCATTTCATAATCTCTTGGGTCCCTGACCATTATCCCAATTACTTCAAATTTTTCAGATATAGCTTTTAAATATTTTTCCCAATCTTTATTAAGCCCGATAAAATCTGACACAATAATAACTATTGCCCCTTTTCTGACAGAATTCATTAAATCCTTTGTTACTTTGATAAAATCAAATTTGCCATCATAAAGCTTTGGGTCAGATAATGCCTTTATTATCATAAAATACTGCTTATTGCCCATTGTTGGCGGTAATAATTTAACTATCTTATCAGTAAACATAATCAAGCCTACAGAATCGCCTGCTCGTGTGGCTGCAAAACTCATTGAAGCAACAAGTTCTGCTGTATACTCATTCTTTAGTTTTTCAACAGATGCAAAAGACATGCTTGAGCTGACATCAACTAAAAAAACAACATTAACATTTCTTTCGTCTATAAGAATCTTAACCAATAAATCCTGTGATCTCAAGGTTGCTTTCCAGTCAATCAGGCTGGCATCATCACTAACATTATAGCTCCTATACCCATCAAAATCAAGCCCCTTTCCTTTAAACATACTTTTATAAGAGCCTGTCAGGATTCCTGTGAATCCTTTTTTAGTAGATACCTCTAATCTTTTAATAAGCGGTTTTAAGTTCAGCTTTAATTCTTCCATTTTTTTTAAATATAGTTTATGGAACAGGCACTCTTGCTAGAATCTCTGAGATTACATCCTCAACCTTTATATCCTCTGACTGTGCTTCATAATTTAAACTAACCCTATGCCTCAGAACATCATATGCAACCTCTTTTACATATTGAGGTGTTACAAATGTTTTTCCCTGCATTAATGCCTCTGCCTTTGATGCAATAAACAACCCAATAGATGCCCTTGGAGAAGCACCCCATTCTATATAAGGCCCAAGTTTAATTTTATATTTATCAGGATTTCGTGTTGCATCAATTATCTGAACAATATATTTTTCAATCTTTTTGTCAAGGTAAATCTTTTTTACATTATCCTGCATTTCCAAGATCTTTTCAGCAGACATTTTTGGTTTTAAGCTGAAATTCTCAAACTTACTTGTTGTTATATTATTATTAAGTATGATTTGTTCTTCTTTAAGGTTTGGATAACCTATGTCAATTTTGAATAAGAATCTATCAACCTGTGCTTCTGGCAAAGGGTAAACACCTAACTGCTCCAAGGGATTTTGTGTTGCAAGAATAAAGAATGGTAAGGGCATAGGAAATGTTTCTTTTCCAATTGTTACTTGTTTTTCCTGCATACACTCAAGCAAAGCAGACTGTACTTTTGGGGGTGCCCTGTTTATTTCATCAGCAAGAATAAAATTGCTGAATATTGGTCCCTTAAGCACATAAAAACCTTTTTCTCTTTCATAAGCGGTTATACCTATTATGTCTGTTGGCAAGAGGTCTGGTGTGAACTGTATCCTACTAAAGCCACAGCCCATCACACTGGATAAAGCCCTTACAATAAGAGTTTTAGCAAGGCCTGGAACACCTTCTACAAGCACATTGCCATCTGATAACAAAGCCCTTAAGAACCCGTTAATTACCTTTTCTTGGCCGATAACTGCATTTGAAATTTCTTTTTTTATTTCATTAAGAATTTTTTGGTCCTTGATTACATTTTCAGCAAATTTTTTATCATTCATATGCTAATTGAGCAATTCCTAATATTTATACTTTGTTGTCCTACTTAATAAGAGTAAAAGATTACACGATAGATTTATATATAATATTTAATAATTTAAAATTAAGATGCATTTAACTCTTTTTAAGATAAAAAAGAAAAAGCCTGACAGAATCAAAGTAGTGAAAGATAACACCATTAAGAGGATACAATCTTTTAATAAGCATTTTTCTAAAAAAAACAATGATGACAATTTTATACAATTCTTCCATGTTGTGAAGCTTTTTTTTGCTGAACTATTCAAAATAAAATATGAGTTTACATTTGAGGAACTAAGCAATGAACTGGAAAGAAAAAGAATAGACAAAAATTTGAAAGAAAAAATTCTTTTTTTCTTAAAAAAGTTATCTGCTGTTGACTATAATGATAAAAAATTGCCTGAGTTGGAATTAAGGAAATTATTAAATGAATTTTTAAAATTATTTGAGAAACTGACCTTTGATGAGCAAAAACCTAAAGAGAAAAAAATAAATAAAATATTAGTTTTCCTTAGGATTAAGAAACCGGTAATACAAAAGAAAGAGGCTGGGAAAACCTTAATGTATTCTATATTATCCAAACTTAAAATAAATTTTGGTAAAAATAAGCTAGAGCAAGTGCATGACCTGCTTATCAAAGCATTAGATGCGCTTAACAATAATGAAATCAAAAAGAGCAAGCAGATGTATGTGAAAATTAAGGAAAAATATAACCAGCTGAATATTGAAGACAAAAAAGAAGTTTATAGTGATATTCTGCTTTTATATAACGAACTTACTTCTGATGATAAAAACTAGTATTCTTTTCTGTGCTTCCTCTTTGACCCCCTACGGGAAATTAAATAAATAAACAGCAGTATAATAAACAATATCCCTACGCCTATTGCAATAACCCTTGTTCTTTCTCCCATAGTTTTTCCAACTGTTGGTTCCTCTATTATTGGCTCTTTTGTGGTTATTAAGTATTTGCAGGTATCGACAACTGACTGGATTAACAGCTGTGCTCTCTTATAATCAGATTTTTCCATTAGTCTTTGCGCTTCTATAAGCTGCTCATTCAGTTCAAGGCATTCTGGATTTTCCTCAAGTAAATCCCTTGTGAATGCTATTTTTGTGTCAAACTCATTTTGGTTCCATTGGCCAAGCTCTATTGAGCTCATGAAGAATTTAGCAGAGTCATTAAATGCAGGGTCTTTTACATCTGCAAACACAACTATTTCATAAGAACCAAGAGCTGTGTATGGTTCTATAATAAGACTTGTTTCAACAGATGTCTTTTTTTCTATTTTTGCAAAATAGTCTTTTGTAAATCTTAACTTAATAATGCTGTTGTTAACAGATGCACTAAGGCTTATTTCATTTAATGTGTTATCCCCATAGTTGTTTAAGGTTATTGGTGCAATTACTGTGTCATTTTGGTACATAGTCATTATTTGTGGAGTGATTAAGTTAAATGAATAAGGTTTTTCTACTTCCACTTTTTTTGTCTTGATTATTGTTGTTGATGATCCTCCACCACCACCACTATAAATAACTGTTGCACCAGGTGTTATGCCCTCATATTCCACAAATGTCAAGGTTATGTTATTGCTTCTTGTTGTATTATAACTATCATTCATTGTAAAGAATATTGTTTCTGATCCATACCAATCACTTGCAGGCGTGAGTGTAATCTTATGGGTTGTATTTCCTATTGATACATCTATATTTGAGTTTTCACTAACATTATATGTTATTGTATCATCTGCATCATCATCATTAAAATAATCATCAAGGTCTATCCAACTAACATATATTGTATTTTCATTTCCTGTAAAATTAGATATAACATAGCTTATCTTTACATCATGCAATGCTGGTGTTACAACAGTGTTTGTTGTGGAAAGATTTGCCCTGTATTGTATATATTGATAATCCTCGGATTCAACCAAAGAGTTATTAATCGCAGAGCTCCAATTTGTATTAGTTAAGCCAACTTCTGTTGCTGATGTTCTTGTCTGTAGCGTTATATTTGTGTTATTAGGGATTGTTATGCTGAAATTAATATAGGTTATGTTCATGTTATCTTCAGCCAAGAGGTTTATTGCTGAAGATGTAAATAAACCCTGGGAGTAATAATCAGTTGAATTCTGCTTATTAAGAATTATATCTCCGCTCTGTGCTGTTGTGTTTGTGTTGCTGTTTGTTCCAGAGCTGAAATCGCTTTCAGTTGTTTGGGTTATTATTCCGAAGCTTGGCAGCCTGTTTGTATTGTTAACACTTACATTCCAGGTTACGCTGTCTGTTTCATTAAAGCTATCAGAAACTATTACTGTTATATTATGTTGCCCAGCTGCCGTAAAATCAGGCTCATAAAGCCATGACTGGTTTGATAACTGGTTAACTAAATCTAAATACCAATTATAAGTCAAAATATCCCCATAAATTAGATCATCATCCTCTGCTGTTACATTAAACTGTAATGAGGAATTTTCTGCTGTGTTTGGTATTAAATTAATAGGGATATAAGCTGTTATATTTGGAGCATTGTTAAAGTTCAATACTGTGAATGTTATAACAGAACTTGTTATACTATTATTGTCAGTTACTGAAATGTTTATTGAATGATTTCCAACATCATCATTTGCTGGAGTAAACGAAATAACCCCTGTATTTGGATCAATAACAAAGAGGGCTGTATTATTGTTGCTGAAGGTGATATTATCATTTTCCTCATCTGTTGCATTAATATCATAATAAAATAATATTCCTTCTGTTGCTGTTTGATTCTCAAGAGGCGGATCAAAATAAGAAGGATCATTTACCTCGCTGATATTCAGCCAGAAAGTTGCTGTTCCTGTTGTGTTATCATTATCTGTTGCGTTGATTTGTATCTGATAAATACCAACCTGACTTGCATTTGGTATAAAGCTGATAAATCCTGTTGAAGAATCAACATCAAATAAAGAGGTATTATCACTAAATATTAAGGGATCTCCATCAAGATCAGATGCTGTTATTGTTAGATTGAATTCTGAGTCTTCTGTTGCAATTTGGTCACCTATTGGGTCAATTACAGGAGCCCTATTCTTTGTGACTTCAAATATCACAACTTCATAATCTATTTTTGGTATTGTTGCATCATCTGTTACTGAAATATTCACTGAATGATTTCTTTCATCACTATCGCTAGGGGTAAATGTAATTTGCCCTGTTGACCAGTGTATATCAAACAGGCTGGTATTATCGCTGAACATTAATATATCCATTACATCAGAATCAGATGCATTTACTTTTAAGCTGAATGTATGATTTATTTTTGCTATCCTGTTTCCGATTGGATTAAGTATAGGGGGGTTATTGACATCCAAGACTTCTAGTACAAATGCAGTTGAATCTGTTGCACCTTTTGTGTCTGTTACTGTAATAAGAATTGTGTGGTTTCCCTTGTCTTCATCAAGAGCCGTAAAGCTAAAATTTGCAGCTGTTGCGTTACTCGAAACAGGATTTAGCATTTTACTGTAATTGCTTGAGAATGTAAGGCTATCACCATCTTCATCAGAGCCATTTACTGTTAATTCAAATAAAACATTCTCTTCAACACTCTTATTACTTATTGGATCAATTACAGGAGCAGTATTATTAAGAATTGAAAGGCTCATTAAAGCGGATGCATTATCTATTCCATCTCCCACTGTTATGTTTATTGAATAGTTGCCAATTTTATCAGTTGAAGGTATAAAATTAATAAGCCCTGTTATTGAGCTAATGTTGAACAAGCTTGTGTTGTCATAATATGTTAATGTATTGTTATCAGGGTCAGATGCATTTATCTGATAACTAAACAAAACATCGGCATATGTCTGTTGGTTTGGTATTGGCTCTATTTCTGGTGGATCCTGAACATTAGTTACATTCAGCGTTATATTGTTGCTGTCTGCTGTTGCATAGCCATCATTTATCGTGAAATATACCTCTTCTGTACCAAACCAGTTTGAGTCAGGATAAAAGCTTACATTATGGGATGTTGATGAATCGATGGTTATTGTTATATTTGTATTGCCTGTTGATGAAAATCCAGGGTTATCTCCACACTCACTGTAATCCGGATCATAAAAGTAATTATCTAAACTTATATTATTTGTTAAGTTGTTGTCTTCTTCCCATGTTATATTACTAATTGTTCCATTCCAGATGGGAGCTCTGTTAACATTAGTTATGCTTAAATTCCATGTTATGCTGTCTGTTTCATTTTCTATGTCGCTTACCTCAAGGGTTATGTTCCTGTAACGTGGCTCGCAAAATCCTGTTGTAAAGCTCCAAGAGCCGTTAGTTTCATTAACTGTTGTTGAATTAATAACTCCATCAACAAGCCATCTTGAGGTTAAAATATCCCCGTATGGCAAGTCAGGATCAGTTGCATTGTACTCAAATGAAAACCCTATGCTATCATTTTCTATTGTTTCCGGAGTCAGGCTTACCGGTGTCCAGTTTATTATTTGAGGGGGATCATTTACATTTTCTACACTGAAAACAACATTCTCTGTTACAGGGTCATTAGTTCCATCTTCAATACTAATGCCTACTGTATGATTACCAACATCATCATTTGTTGGTGTAAAAGAAATAAATCCTGTTCCATTCATTTCAAAGACAATCCAATTCACTTCAGGGGAATCTGAATTATCTGTAAATACAATCGTATCATTGTCTGGGTCAGTTGCGTTTAACTGAACTTCAAAAAGCTGGTCTTCTGTAAGGTTGCAGTCAGGGGGACTTGGATTAAAAGAAGGGGGGCCACTATCAAAGATTGTAGCAAAGCCAGTTATGCTTGGGTTTTGGAAAAAGTTAGCAAGATTATTTGTTCCTGTACTAATATCTTTGATGAAAGAATCAATCCCATTTTCATTTATCAGGGCAATTGAATATACCATACTAATTACTAAGAACATAAGTGCTATAGCCTTTAACTGCTCCTTGTTTATCTCTTTTTTTGCTTTTTTCATTTTTTAATTTATTTTAACTTTATCCAACCCTATTTCTTTTATATTATTGTACAACCAGACAATTTTTTTATAGATTTTTCTTTTATCCTTAACAGGCAGCTCTTCATAAAGCTCTTTTACCCTAATATAAGCAAGTTTGGCAGAATCAATATCTGATTTTTGTATGGATCTTTTTGCTTTAATTAAATCCTTATATATTTCCAGCATTAATTTGGATTCTTTCTTAATCTTTTGTTTTTCTTTTAATCCTTTTTTCTTAAATTCTTCTCCTTCTGTTTTCCCTTCCAAATATTCTTCTGAGCCAAACTTGATTATAATTCTTGCCTCATTAATTAATTCCCTTAACTCTGGCTTTGTTATCTTATAGCCTTTGTAGCTTATTTCAGATATTTTTTTGAAAAAAGTTATAAGTATTATTCTTAATGGAGTTGAAATTTTATGCTTTTCTATCTCTTTGCAGAATTCTTCATATGTGAATTCATATTCTATCTTTAGCAAGTCACTCAGGAAATCCCTGACTATTCTGACAAAGTCCCTTGAAAGTTCTTCTATGGTTTTTTTATCAATACTATTTTCAAGTTTGTCCAACCTTAATAATATTGATTCCCTTTCTTTTAACTCCTCTGGCAACTGTTTCTTCCTTTTCTTAAACAAAACAATAAAAGGTACAAATTTCATCAATATCTTTGCAATAAATGGCTGGTAATACTTATGGTATTTGATTATAACAAATATTATTGCTAAAATAAGTAGTATTATTAATAGGAGGGTTGGCCATATTGCTTTTTTAACAACAGCAGGAATTTCTATTTTTTTGCAAGCAGGACATGAACCTCCGCAATCAACTCCCTCTTCACACAAATCATCATGGCAGTTTTTTATTCCATCAGAGCAGCTTGGGCATGCAGGGCAAGGCCCTCCACAGTCAATCCCTGTTTCACCCTGGTTTTGTATTCCGTCAAAGCATGTTCTGCATATAGGGCAAGGACCACCACAATCAATCCCTGTTTCGCCTTGGTTTTGTATGCCGTCAAAGCATGTTGGGCATGCAGAACATGGTCCACCGCAATCTACACCTATTTCACATAAGTCTTGATGGCAGTTTTTTATAAGATCAAAGCATGTTCCTACATACTCACAATCCATACTCTCAAATGGCTTTCTAAATTCTGTTCCACATTCTGCAAGATCATTGCATGTTCTTGTCTGTATCCCCGATGGAAGGCATGCTCCCCAATCAGTGCAATCCCATAATTCCTCACAGATTATCCTTGTTCCCCCACCTCCTCCACCTCCACCAGTAGAAGGAGTTGGTTCTGGGACATCTATTATAAACAAATAAACTATATTGCTTTCTGCTTCGGCATTATGAGGGCCATATGCATAGAACTTGACTGTCCTGTTGCCATAGAAATTTGCATTAGGAGTGTATGTAACAACATGGGTTACATTGTTTATAGAAACCTTAATATTGGCAATGCCTGAACTGGTATATGTTAGTGTTTCTCCGTCAGGATCCATAAAGTAATCATCAAGATCACGTCCAGTAAGTATTGTGTCCTCATTCCATGTCTCATTAGGCATAATTGAGGTTAAAACAGGTGCTCTATTGATTACTGTGAAATTATCTGTCTTATTTATGGTTCCTAGAGAATAATAATCATCAAGGAGGAACCCGGAAGCATTGCAAAAAACAAGATAATCAAAATTTCCTGGCAAGCTAAAAGGTCTTGTGTATTCATATAGCAAAGAGCTATGATTAAAAACCATATCAACAGGATTAGTATAGCTGCCTGTCAGGTTAAATTTAATATTACAGTATGTTGTTGTTCCATTAATAGGATTGTGATATGCATTATCACTAAGGTTGGCAAAAAATGTTAAATATTGATTCACATATTTTATAATGCTGTCTGTTTCATCCCATATATCCAAATCTACACTTGCATTTTCAGCAGCAGAATATGGTGCATACTCGAAATCAGATACTTCAAACACAAGGATTCCCTCGGGTCTAACATACTGTGTTATGCTACATTGGTCACTTGGACAGTCTTCATCACCTGCTAATATTTTTGGTTTTATAAAGCTTATATTATATAACCTTAAAACTGCATATCTATTTAGACATGGCAGTGCATCAGCAGATATATTAACATTAATATAATTGTAAGATATGTTGACATTTGAATCAAGGTCTGCATCATCAAAATTAATTGATTGTTCACCGAAAAGTATTCGTCCTTTATCTGGAATGCTAATTGTTGCATACCATACATTTGTCCAATCCCCTAAATGGAAAGGATTCGCAAATATTGAGAAATTAGTTGTCAAACTATTCTTGAAATTATCCCATCTCGGCTCAACATCAATATAGTTAATTGAGAAAAGATGGTCGCATGCATCCTGGTTAAAGAGGTCTGGGCAGATAGAATCATTGCTGTATATCCTTGCAAATATTCTATAAATGCAATTTCCATCAGAAACATTTATAGTAGTGTCCCAACTATGGTTGTAATACATATCACTATCCTCTATATCTACTCCAATAAAAGTCCAAATGCCCTCTATATCATCTACATAGTAAAATGATGTGTTAATGTCCTCATTGTCTCTTTCGCCCACAGTTGCATTGACATTTATTATTCCGCTTACGACTCCTGATGTGTTTGGAGAAGTAACCTCTACTGAAGGAGGCAATTTTCCTATGCAGAGCGTGATTTCTGCTGAATCTGCAGCCTTGCCTGTTATTTTAGGCGAAGTAACAATGGTTTTTGTATTTTTATAAACAATAAAATTAAACCATACAGAGGTAAGCATGAACAATATTAACAGTAAGGCAATTATATTATTTGAGAGGCGTTTTTTACTTTTTATTTCTCTCCAGCTGTTTTCCCTTTCCTTTTTTATTTTATTATTATTCATTTATCCTCATAAATTTTTGAATAGAATATTTAACCTGCCATGTTTTCAAAAATTCTTTCAATTCATCTAATTTATTTATTGGAATCAGAACATTGTTTCTTCCAACAGCACTTCCATTTAATGAATCCAGGAATCCTTTTTGGCCTTTCCTCCCTTTCAATGCATAACCAAAAAGGGTTTTTTTAGAATGGTCAAGGGTTTTTAAGTCATATGTCAATAAAAGAAGAGTTTCTACATTAAGTGCTTTGTTTATAAACTTATTTTCCTTTATACTAAATCCATTTTGAATTAATCTTAAGTAAAGATTGTCTTTAAATAAGTCATCAGCAAGCAAAGAGTTAATATTAACCATCCCTTGCTTCTTATTAAAAATTTTTCTTGTTTTAAGAAGAATTTTATTATTACAATCAGGCTTTTTATCCTTAAAGATTATTACCAATTCAACCCTGTTTACTTTTTCTTTTTCACTATATCCTAGCAGAGCTACATCAACAACATCTTTTTCCCTGCAGATCTCCTTTAATTGCTTTATTTCTTTTTGAATATCTGAAAACATCTATTGTTTATTATCAACATAACTCATATATAAACCTTTTGTTGTTGATTATCAACTAAGACTATTAGAATTAAAATACCTAGTAAGGCATTCAAATAACTCTCTTAAAAACAAGCCTTGCCGTGCCAGTATAGTTGCCATAGGCTGCATTTCTTGGGGCAGTGGCTGAGAATGACAGCTTTTTTTCTTCGCCTGGCTTGAGAATAAAGTAATTTTCTGATACAGAAACCCATTCTGCAAAACTGCCGTAAAAATTAATATAAGCCTTTAAATGGCAATCATTTTTGTTTGATATAAGAACCTCCCGTGTAGAAGAACTTGTTGGCATTATCATCCCAAAGGTTAATTTTTCAGTATCCACATCAAAACCAGTACGGTTCCCAACCATAAGGCTCATATCAATCTCTTTGATATCCTTTATTATATAATGTGAATAGAAAAAAATTGTTGACGATATGCTCATTATTGCAGCAATAGACAATAAGATAAAAAGTTGGTTTTTTTTCACTGTAATCACTCCTTTATTTTCTTTTGCTTTCTTTCACTCTTCCCTTTTTTAGTAATCCAAATAATATCAACAATAATAAGCAGGATAATAATCAATATTAGCATGGTTGTTGTGCTAAGTCTTATTACCCCTGGTTCTTCAGCAAATGTCACTTTTTTTTCAATAACACTAACCATTCCTGTTTCTGTTGTTGTCTTATCCTCATAATAGATAGTTATCTCAGCATCATAAAAGCCAGCTTGAATATTAGTTGTGTCCCAATAAGTTGTTATTATCTTTTTCTCCCAAGGTAATAGTTCTATATTAGGAGTTTGTATAATACTCTCATTTATTTTTATCTTGCCATAAACATTTTCAATCTTGTTTCCCCAGTCGCTCTCTATCTCAATATCAAGCTTATTTATTTTGTCTTTCTCAAACTCTTTTGTGTAATTAATTATCTTAATCTTGAGCTCTCCTATCCTGAAACTTTTTTTATCTTCTTTTGTTTCACCATCATAGTTTAGGATGGCAACAGCGCTATATGTTCCTGCATGATAACCTATTGTGCTAAGTTGTGCATGCAATGTTTCCTCTGTATTAGATTTTAATGGCTTTTCATCTGTATAAATTGTAGCAAGCTTTTCATTATCCGGACTGTAGACATCTATTGCTGCCTTTATGCTGCTTATGTCTTCTTCTCCAAAGCTTTTTACATTAACAGCAAAATTAACTGGCTCATTAAGGTTGATATTTGGCGCGCTAAGGCTCATCTCAACATATTTTCCAGGATTAAGGATGTGTATCAGGATATAAACCATTGCATCACATGATGTTCCAACATTGCCGCTTATCTTTGAGTTGTCAATTACTTCTTTTGCTGTAATCCAAACCTTATGATGCCCCGGAATTTCAATTTTTTCCGGAAGCTTGACAATCACCTTAAATGATCTGTCAGTATTCTCAGATTTGATAATTGTCTTGCTTAAAGTAACATATTCTGACAAGTATCCTAAAACAAACAACTCAACATCCATTCTTGATGCTGAAACCGCAAAGTTAAAGGTTTTTTCAAGCCCTGGCTTAAAATCAAGTTCATTGTTACTTGGAAAATATATTCCTACTGCATATGTTGGGTTAGTAAGAACAAGAGCAGAAACTATTAAAAAAACAAATAATGTTATTATTTTAATTAGTTTAATCATTATGCATCATTAAAATATTTTATAAAAAGAAAAATAATTTTAGATTAGTGCAGCTGATGCAGTCATTACATTTGACTTTCCACCTGTTGCAGCGCTTGGTATCTGAACACGCACATCAAACTTTAGAGTGTCTGCTCCATCATCAGCAAGAAATCCATTGCCAGTGCTGTTGCATACTACTGTTGGCGTTGCTGAGCAGGTTTGCCAACTACTTGGTGTTAGAGCCATACCTGGGCATGAGCCTGTTTCAAGGTTGCTTACATTCCATTGACATACTGCACCAGTGGGATGAATAAAAT
>Ga0210017_1000964_pt1 | contig 25007 bp, 21 predicted proteins | sample CryGeyCG2014_020_FD_183966 | JGI IMG/M metagenome (GOLD analysis project Ga0210017, IMG submission 183966) | Groundwater microbial communities from aquifer - Crystal Geyser CG08_land_8/20/14_0.20 (SPAdes) (version 2) | ecosystem: Environmental > Aquatic > Deep subsurface > Groundwater | place... | reverse complement strand
ATCATATATGAATATCTTAACGCATATTCATACAGATTGATAAAGCCTTTAACGCCAGCGTATTTACAATGAATCTGCATACATACTTAGACCCCTAAAGAGTCCAATATGTATGTGAACTTATGCATAGTAGAGAGCAATAGCATATGCGGGAAACAAGAATAATTTTTATAGCCGTTGTTTTGGTTGTTTTAGGATTGGCTTTGGCCGCTCCAGCTCGCCCGGCGGGTCGGGCCTATTTGCCCAAAGTTGATTTAATCAAGGGAAGCGGTCCCGAGGTTTACGCTTTGGAAAACGGGGACAGACGCTGGATTGAAAGTCCGGCGGCTTTTGCCTATTTCAATTACGACTGGAAAAACATTAAACTCGTCTCGGAATCCGTTTTGGACAGCTATCCCCAGGAAGAGAATTTGGGCAAATACGACGATTATCCCGACGGCAGTTTGCTGCGCGGTTCCGGCCCGGAGGTTTATCTGATAGAACTGGGTAAAAAAAGATGGATTCCGACTCCGGCGATTTTTACGGCCAATGATTTTGGCTGGAAATATATTGTCCGCGTTGAAGATAAGATTTTGGAAGATATTAAACCGGGGTCTGATTTGACTATTTCCGAGCCGAATCGCTATCCCAACACGATTATTTTAGACGGTCCCGGCCAAAACGAGGTAATCGAAGATTCAGAAGTGGCTTTTAAATTTTCCGGAACGAACCCGCTTGGGCCGACGGCCGAACTTTCTTTTGAGACATTTTTGTCCGGCGACGATGATTATTGGCGCAGTTCCAGCGGCGACGATGAAGAATACCGTCTGTTGTCAAACGCCGTCTATACTTTTTACGTTCGGGCAAAAAACAAGCAGGGATATGTTGACCCGTCGCCGGCCTCAATTCAATTTTCAATCGAGCTGTCGTCTTATTACGGCCAAGTCGCGATAGACCGGGTTGACCCGGACCGAGACGACTTTCGCCAGGATTACTTAATTTTAAGAAATGACGACAAAGACGAGAGAATAATAAACCTTACCGGCTGGAAGATAGAAACCAAGAAGACCACCATCGTTATTCCCCAAGCGATTGAAAAACTAAAACCGATATTTAGCGCCCAGGACAGTTCCGACATCAATTTGCCTTATGACGGAGAGGTAATTATTTCTTTCGGCGCCAGTCCGTACGGGGTCAATTTCCAGACCAATTTGTGCTCCGGCTATCAAGCCCAAAACTATGAATTCTTTCCATCTTTGGATAGCGATTGCCCCCAGCCGGAGGAAGCGGACTATAGCGGCTTTAAAAAGACCTGCTGCGATTTTATTGAAAATTTGGACCAGTGCAAAATTCCCAATTACGGCAATAATTTTGACGTGAGCGTTGACAGCCAATGCACCAATTTCTTAAACGATAATTTTAATTATCAGGGCTGTTATAATGACCATAGCCAAGAAGTTGATTTTTTCGACAACGAGTGGCGGGTATTTTTAAACAAATCGGAGGATATTTTAGACAACGACAGCGAGACCATTATCCTAAAGGATAAAAGCGGCCAGGTGGTTGATATTTATTCTTATTAAATATTTGTGGTATAATGAAGGCAAATGACATTTCGGGGAGGAGTAATATTTAAGGATTTGTTTTTAGACGCTCTGTGGGCGGTTTTGTATTTTCCTTTATGGTGGTATGGCCGAGGGCTGAAAGATACCGCCATTTTTTGTTGGACAAAAATCAGAAGCGGCTGGCGGTCGCTGGCGCTGTCTATTCTTTTAGTTAATTTTTTCAAACCGATGTACGGCCAAAGCGATGTTTTAGCGTATATTTTGAGCATTGTTACGCATTTTATTCAGGTTTTTGGCCGGCTGATTTTGTTTTTCTTTTGGGCGCTTTTTTGGATTTTAATTTTGTTTTTATGGATTATCGCGCCGCTTTACTCTCTGTGGGAATTGGCGGTCTGATTCATTATGGCTATCAGCCGAGACAACTTGTCGTTTGAGCCCGGGCTTAATCTGTTGAGAGTCAGCCAGAGGAAAATCAAAAAAATCCTCGGCCGGCTGATTTTTATTTTCCTGATTGGGGTGGGGCTCTACGGCGTTCTCGTTTCCGTTTCTCATTCCTGGCAGGAGTACCGCACTCTTTTCTATTTCTCTCTTTTAACCGATATGTTTTTGTTTTATCTCTGGCGGCAGAAAAAAAGTTACCGGCCAATCCGGCCGCCAAAAGAAGGGGAGAAGTTGGAAGTTTCCGTTTTTCTGGACGAAAAATCGCGCCAATTACTGGAAGACGCCTATCGGCTGGCCCGGCGAAGCCGATACCGCTTTTTGCGGCCAATTCATTTTTTTGCCGTTTGCCTGAAAGAAAAAAAATTCAGAAAGATTATCAAACGGCTGGATTGTTCCGTTGAACAGGTGACGGAGAAAACGGAGAGTATTTTAGAAAAGTCGCTTTCCGAAGAAAGCGGAGAAGTTTTTGGTCCGGACCTCTCGGCCGATTTTAAAAAGATTTTCTGCGACGCCTATGTCTTCTGTCTGCGGCGGGGCTACAGCCAAATCGGGCCACTGGATATTTTATGGGCAATCAGTCAGCAGAAAAATATGGTCGGGATGGTTTTTGACGAGTTTGGCATCAGTCCAAGCGAAATTGAAAAAGTGATTGAGTGGGCGCGGCTGGAAGGCGAAATTAGACGGTCGGAAAAGAATTTCTTCTGGCGGCGGCTGTTTAAGCCGGCCGGCAAATTGAATCGGGCGATGACGGCGGTCCTGACGCCGACGCTGGATAAAGTTAGCCAGGACCTGACGCTTTTGGCCAAGCGAGGCGAGTTTGAAATGGTGATTGGCCGGGAAAAAGAACTTGAGCAAATCTTCAATTTTTTCAACGCCGGAAGAGTTGGCGCGGTTTTGGTCGGAGAAGACGAAGTCGGCAAGAAGTCAATCGTCAAAAAACTGGCCCAATTGATGACTGAAGAAAATGTCCCTAATTTTCTCAAAGACAAGCGTCTAATTGAGCTGGATTTGGGCGCTTTGGTCAGTTTGGGCGGCAGTCAGAAAATAGAGGAGTATTTAAGGCAAGTGGTCTATGAGGTCAATTGGGCGGGCAACATCGTCTTAGTAATGAAAGATATTGATAATTTAGCCGGTCTGAAAAGCCAAGCCAGCGGGTTGGATTTGTCCGAAATTATGGTTTCGGCGCTGGAGATCAAGGCCTTTTTCCTGCTGGGAACAAGCTTACCGGCCAATTACGCTTCCAAGATAGAAGGTAAAATTTTAGGCCGGGTTTTGGATAAAATTGAGATAGAAACCCCGGCGCGCGATTTTCTTTGGAAAATCCTTATCGCCAAAATTTATTTAATTGAGAAAAAACTTAAGGTCTTTTTCTCGGCTGACGCTTTGGACCAGGCGATTGATTTGGCCGATCGGTACATTTACGGCAAATCTCTTCCGGCGAAAACAATTGATCTGTTGACCGAAGTCGGCTACCTAATCAGCGGGCGCAAAGACAGCGACGGCGTTATTAATGGCGACGATGTGGTGGAATTGGTTTCTAAAAAAACCAAAGTGCCGTTGAAAGACACCGAGGAAACCGAGAAACGCAAACTTCTTGATTTGGAGAAACTGATTCATCAGCGGCTGGTCAACCAAGAGGAAGCCGTCAAAGCCGTGGCGGCGGCGATGCGGAGAAGCCGCCTGGAAGTGAAAAAAAGAGACAAGCCGATTGCCAACTTTCTTTTTGTCGGGCCCACCGGCGTCGGCAAGACCGAATTGGCCAAAACGCTCGCCCGCGTTTACTTCGGCGACGAGAAGAGAATGCTTCGCTTGGATATGTCGGAGTATCAGGAAAAAAGGGGCATCCGTCGGCTCATCGGTCTCCGGACCGACGAAGGGACAGAGAAGGGTTATCTAACCGAGGCGGTTAAACGCCAACCATATTCACTCCTGCTTTTAGATGAGCTTGAAAAGGCCCATCCCGATATTTTGAATCTGTTTTTGCAGGTAATGGATGACGGACGGCTCACCGGCGCCGACAACGAGACAATCAATTTTACCAACATCATTTTGATTGCGACTTCCAACGCCGGCACCAATTTTATCCAAAATAAAATCAAAGACGGAATTTCCTACGAAGAAATTGACCGGGAATTGAAAGATAAAGTTCTGCTGGAGTATTTCCGGCCCGAGTTTTTAAACCGCTTTGATAAAATTGTTTTATTCACCGCGCTGTCGTTTGAGAATATAAGAGAAATTACTCGGCTGTTCATCAAAGAAATTAACGGCGGGCTGGAAGAAAGAGCCGTCACGCTTGAAGCGGAGAATGAGGCGATTGATGAATTGGCGGCGCTGGGGTATAATCCGCTTTACGGCGCCCGGCCGCTTAGAAGAGCGATTCAGGAAAAAGTGGAAGATGTCGTCGCCCGGATGTTTTTAGAGGATAAAGTTAAGCGGCGGGATAAAATCATTGTTAAAAAGGGATTGGTTTTTGAAATTAAAAAAGGAAAAGAATTTTAAAATATGTTTAAACAAATTTTTGCTCAAATGTTCAAGTTTGTCGTTATCGGCGCCTTTAACACCGCCATTGACTTCGGCATTTTGAATCTTTTAATGTATCTGACCGAGACCTATGGCGGCGGGGGAATCATCCCTTTAAATGTTATTTCTTTTTCTGTCGCCGTGACCAACAGTTATTTCTGGAACAGATTTTGGACCTTTCGGGCCAAGGGGAGCGCCTCGGGGAAAGAGTTTGGCCAGTTTATCCTGGTCAGCTTGGTCGGAGTGGCGATAAATACCAGCGTAGTTTTTGCCATTACCACCTTTATCCCTCCGGTTGGCGGGGTCGGCAGGGAACTCTGGGCGAATTTGGCCAAGGTTGCCGCCACCGGCCTATCATTGGTCTGGAACTTCATCGGCTATAAGTTTATCGTTTTTAGAAGGTAGGTTTCTTTTATTGAGGCACTGACCCGCTATGAATAATTTAGTCATCTATCGCAAATACCGGCCGCAGAATTTTTCCGATGTTGTCGGCCAGGAGCATATTGTCCGGACGCTGACCAACGCCCTTAAAATGGGCCGGGTCGCCCACGCCTATCTTTTTACCGGCCCGAGAGGAACGGGAAAGACCACGGTTGCCCGGCTATTGGCCAAAGCGGTTAATTGTTTGTCCCGTCAAAGCAAAGCGGCAGCGGACAAAGACAAAAAAGGTTTTGAGCCGTGCAACCGATGTCCGGCCTGCCAAGAAATCAATCAAGGCCGTTCGCTGGATTTGATTGAAATTGACGCCGCTTCCAACCGGGGGATTGATGAAATTCGCGAATTGAGAGACGGCATCAAATTCAGTCCAAGCAAACTCCAGTACAAGGTCTTTATCATTGACGAGGTCCACCAACTGACCAAAGAGGCCTTTAACGCCCTGTTAAAAACGCTGGAAGAGCCGCCGGCTCACGCTATTTTTATCCTGGCGACAACCGAAATCCATAAAGTTCCCCAGACGATAATTTCCCGCTGCCAGAAATTTGATTTTCGCAAAGTGCCGCTGGATAAAATCATCGGCCGGCTCAACTGGCTCGCCGAACAGGAAAAGGTGAAAATAGAACCGGAGGCGCTGGAACTCATCGCCTTAAACGGCGACGGCTCCATTCGCGATTCGGAAAGCTTGCTTGGCCAAGTGATGTCAATGGAAGACGAAAACATCACTCTTAAAGAAGTCCAGGATATTTTGGGCGTCATAGATATCAGCGCCGTCGGGAAACTGATTGATTTTCTGGCCGACAAAAAAAGCGGGGAAGCCATCGCCCATATCAACCAGATCGCCAATGAAGGATACGACCTGGTCCAATACGCCAAATCGCTGGTCAATTACCTGCGCAAAATGCTGATGCTCAAAATTGACCCAAATTTGGCTAAACTGACGGCCGCTGAATTGACGAAAGAGCAAATAGATGGCATAATACGGCAAGGTGAGAAGTTTTCACCGGTCGCTCTGATAAAAACCATTCATCTTTTCATTGAGGCGGCCAACGAAGTCAAACGGGCCGATTTTCCGCAATTGCCCCTGGAACTGGCGATTGTGGAATGCTGTCAGTCAAATTAAACTTTGGGGAGTAGCCAAGTGGTAAGGCTATGGACTTTGAATCCATCATGCGCAGGTTCGAATCCTGCCTCCCCAGCCAAAGGACTTTTTTATCGAGGGACCGAGGTGCCTAAAAAATCGCCAAAAAGGCGATTTTTTGATAAGATAAAACTATGCCCCAAAGAGCCGTTGGAGTAATAATCAAGGATGGGCGACTATCTTCTATGTTAAAATAATCCTAATGAAACGCGCATCTTTTTTATTTTTCTGTTCATGAAAGTTTTTATTAAAGAACACAAAGAGTCAATTTTACTAGCCGCGGTTTTTTTATTTGCGTTAGTTTTGCGATTATCTTTTTTAGGCAGCAGTTTATGGCATTATGACGCTTTCAATTTTGTTGATAAAGCTGTTAAGTTAGCCGTAGACGGCGATTATGTAAACGCGCATAGTACGGGCTATCCCTTCTATATTATTTTATTGGCAATTGGCTTAAAGATCGGTCATTTAATCACGGGCGAATGGCTCATTATTTTTATCCCGAATCTTTTAACGGGGATTATTGGCGCGTTCATAGCGATACCTGTTTATCAGCTTTGCAAATATTTACTAAATAACGTCATTTATGCCGTTATAGCGACCCTAGGGGTGGTCTTGAACCCGGTGATTTGGCGTTGGAGTGAAATAGCTATGAGTGATATATCTGCCTTAATTTTGGCTGTTTTTGCTATACTAATGTTCGTTAATTTTGCAAATTTAGGATTAAAACGATACTTATATTTAAGCTGTTTTTTTATATATTTAGCTCTTATGTTTCGTGTTTTATATGGGCTTTTGATTCCGTCTCTTGCTTTGTTTTGGATAACGCTTAATTATTCTCACCTCAGTTTTAAGCGAATTGCCGAAATTATTTCGGTCTGGATTTCGGCGATTGGGTTGATGTTTGTCACTTATGCCGTGTTTAATGATTGGAGTGTGAATAAAATATTATCGAATTACGGTTCTGTTTTACCAACGTTGCGCGAGATATTTTTAACAGGGGATATCATTTTGAGATCAATAGGATTATTTATGATTCTCCCAGTCGCGATTGGCTTTTTTTATATTTTTAAGAATCGGCGAGTATATGCTTGGTTGTATGTTTCGATAATTTTGTTCTTTTGGTTATATCTTTCCTGTTGGTATCGAAATGGTTCGTTCGATATTGAAAGATATTCGTTAATTGCGACAGTGATGCTTCTAATACTATCTGCCGGCTGTCTAATCGGTGATAAATGGGCTAAGTATTTATTTTGCGCTAGTTTAATAATTTCTGGCATGGTTATGACAAGAGGGTTAGCGCAGAAAATGGACGAATATAAAACTTATGTTTACGAAAAAAATCGGATAGAGGATTATACCCTAAAGGCTTCGCAAATAAATCAGCAAAAACTTATTGATGCCTATGTGTCGTATGATCAAAGTATTGCAGGATGCGCTAAAGAGGGAAGTATTGTTTTTCATTGGGACGATGATTGGAGTGTGCCAAAATTGATTATTGGTGGAGCGCATTTGAAAAAGAATATAGAGTTTATAGGAGTTAATTCTGCACAAGATATAACGAGTAAATTGACGGTATATAAAGATAAAGATATATATTTATTAAGAGGAGCTTATAAATCTTGTCTTGAGGAACCAACTTGTGGAAATTTGTTGCAAGATGCAATGTGCGATAATCAATTTTTTAACATAAAGTTTATTAAAAATTAAATCTATCATGACTCTTTTTATAGTGTCTCATTTGTCTCATTTATGGTAGAATAATAGCGACCGAGGTGCGTTGGGTGAGTGTAGTAAGATAGTCCAAAGGATCCCTCAACGGCCTTGTCTATTATTAATCTGGACCGAGTTGTCCAGCCATTGTGGACAGCGGTTCGAAGGACCGAGGTGCTTGTTTAAAAGTAAATTAAACTTGACATATTACTTCTTTTTAGGATAGGTTAAAACAACCATAAAGGTCGCTTATTATTAGAATAAAAAACATAAAAATGAAATTAAAAAATAGAAAAAAAGTACAAATAAAGACTTCTTCTAAAGTTAAATTATGTATGCAGTCGGGAGGATGCACAGATAATCCCTCTAAAAAGAAATAATGGATGGCAAGAAGAAGTTTGTTAGATCTCGTTGGGTTTTTATTTACAGACGAGGGAGGGATGATTTCGCTGTCTTTAACAGTAAAAATTTAGAAGTTTTTTTTGCCGATCAGGAAGCTATAGATTTAATTGAATATTTTAAAGAGCCTCGGACCATAAATGAGGTTTTTTCTTTTTTTAAGAGCAAGTCGGAAAGTATTATCGCTAAGTTAATTGATACTGGTTTTATTGTTCTTTCTAGTTCAGATGAATCAGATGATCTGCGTAAAGAAGTTATTCTGGAAGAAAAAAACAGGAGAAAAACGATAGGTATTGATTCAAAACTTAATTCTTTGAGGATAATTTTAACTGAAAGGTGCAATCTAAATTGCAATTATTGTTTTGTCCGCAACAGAGAGATGAAAAAAGATGATGATATATCTTTCGCAACTGTTAAAAAAGGCGTAGATCTGCTTGTTTCTTTAAATAAAAAGGAAGATTTAGAAATCCAATTTTTTGGAGGCGAACCGTTGCTAAGATGGGATTTAATTTTAAAAACAGTTGGTTACATAGGCAGATTAATTGACAAGGGTAGGATTAATAACGCGTATTACGGAATTACTACCAATGGGATATTAATCAATCAGGAAAAATCAAGTTTTTTTAAAAAGTATAATTTTTTAGTCAGCGTTTCTTTGGACGGATGGGAGGAACTTCACAATTTGAACCGCTGTGATATCAATGGCAAAGGAAGTTTCAAGGATACTCTTAAGGGATTAAAGATTATCCAAAAGGATAAAAACGAGACAGGTATTTTAGTTACTCCGGACAGGAATAATACAGAGAGGTTATCTGATGCTTGCGAGTATATTATTGATAAGCTGGGGTTTAAGTTTATAACCATAAATACGCCCCAGCCAATCAAGGGCAACTGGGATGTAGATGGAGCTGTTTTTTCCCAGCAGATTAAAAAATGTTTTGAAGTGGCTAAAAAACATCAGGCGGTTATAAACAGCTTTGGCACAAGGATTCTTTACGCCTTAAATGATAAAAAACCGCTGATTTTTTCCTGTTCCAAGTTCGGAAATAATTTTACAGCCACGCTTACGCCCCAAGGGAAATTGAGTCCTTGTATAGTCAGCTGGCAGCACGGGGATTTTCTTGATTCTTTGGATAAATTCACTTATCAAGGCGTTTTTAGCGACTGGAAGTTCAAGTCGCCCTATTATTTCAGAAAATGCCTCAATTGCTCGGCAATGAATGTTTGCGGAGGGCCTTGTCCTCTGGAAGTTTATGAGCTTGATAAGTTTTCCAAGAAAATTGACCACCAGAGATGCAAGTTTTTTAAGGATTTTCTGGAATGGGCTATTTGGTTTAAGGGGTAAAATAATTATGTCTAAAACCGCTTTTGTAATCGTAACCAGCAAATGTAACAAATCCTGTCCTTTTTGTTATTATAAACAGGACGGTTTTCGCGCAAAAAATGATAAACTCGATTCTTTTGATTTTTATAGTTTGGTCAAGAATTTGAAAGGGGCTGGCTTTAATGAATTAACAGTTACTGGCGGGGAACCGCTACTCAAGAAGAAGCTTTCTTTGGGAATAATCAAAGAGGCGGATAAAGAAAATTTTAAGATTAATCTTAGCACTAATGGGACTTTATTGGACCAACAGACAATAGAAGACCTTAAGAAAGTAAATAAATTTAAAATCTATCTTTCGAGCCGATATATTGATTCTTTCAGAGATTTCTTCTTGGAGGAATTGTCAGCTGTTTTTTCAATAACAATAATTCATGTGGTTACCAGAAAGAATTTTAATGATTTAGAAAAGATAATTGGGGTAGCAGACAAGAATAAAATAGAACTGATTATCCAGCCGGCGTACATAAATGAGGCAAATCAGCATTTTAATCAGTTGAGCTTGAAGAATCTTAATAATCAGGAAAGGATTGATTTTGAAAATATTTTGAATAAATGGACAGATAAGAACAGAAAAGAGACATACTTTAATTTAATCCGTTCTTATTATCTCAAAGACAAGTCCGGATATCCTAATAGCTGTCATACGGGAGCGGATGATATAGTTATTGATTCAGATGGTTCTGTTTCTCCCTGTTTCCATCGTCAGGATTTGAGAGCCGGTAATGTCTTGGAGGATTCCTTAGGAGATATATTAATAAAAGTCAAAGATTTTTCAAAGCAGATTGGTAACGCCTCTTGTTTTAGTGAATATTGCATCCCTTTATTTTATTAATTAATCTGTTAATATAGGATTATGAAAATATTTCTTATCGGCGGAGGGGAAATCAGCCGAAGAGAAACAATAAAAATAGATAAAGAGATTATTAAGGCTAGCGGCGGCAAAAACGCTTCTGTTTTGTTTTTTCCGACCGCGGCCGGTGAGAGCGACGGATATATTAAAGGTTTTTCAAAATATTATTCTTCTTTGGGTTGCGCTAAGATAGAATCCATAAAATTGAACCAAGAGTCATTAAAAGAAGCCAGGGAGAAAATATTCAGAGCGAGTATTATATACCTGGGAGGAGGAAGCACCGAATTATTAATAGATGTTTTTAAAAAGAAGAAAATTATACCTGCTTTGAAGGAATTTTTGGAGAAGGGCGGAGTTTTAGTTGGAATGAGCGCCGGAGCTGTTGCTCTTGGCGAAGTAAGTATTTTATCTGAAATTGAAGAGGATTTAAAATTCGGAAAGGGTTTTGGCTTCTTGCCCAATTTTATCTTTTTGCCTCATTATGAAAAAAAATATAAGGGTAAAGTTTTCTTAATAAAAAAAAGATTTCCCCAAAAAACAGTTTTCCTTTTACCGGAAAAAACTGCGGTATATATTAAAGGGAAATCAAAAAAATATTTCGGCAGAGTATCTAAAAAATAGAAGAGTGACCTGAAGTCACTCTTCTTTATTGTTGTAATTCTTTCCAGAGAATTTTTGTTAACTCTTTAGGAAGTCCATGAGTTTCATAGAAAAACGCCAAATCTTTTTCTAACAGACTTCGTGAGCTGTTCTTCTGTAAATGCCTCCTTAAGATATTTTTTCCTTGGATAATAAGATTGCTGTATTTTTTAACTTCTTTGTCTATTTCAGATGTAATTTCATTACTAATTGTGAAATACGGATAGAACCTGTCCATTTCAGCTATAGCTTGGGTATAGATACAGCTGGTTTTTTCTTTATCGAGAGCGGCGCTTCCAAAAGCAAGCCAGAGGGTTCTGCGGATAAGATTTCTAAGAATATACCCTTGTTTCTTGTTACTTGGTTTTAAGCCCGACGAAAGAAGAATAACGATTGAACGGAGATGGTCAGCTAAAATGGTTAAATGAGGATAAGTTGTGCCGAGTTCTTTTTGCAGCGAAGAAATCAAAACAGAGAATTCAGGGATATCAGTTACGTATGTTAGGCCCGATTGTACAGAAGTTATCCTTTCCAGTCCGATGCCGTGGTCAATAATTTTTTTGTTTCCTATTGATATTGAACCGGTATCTCCTAATTCCAGGAAGCGTCCGCAATCGCAATTAATATCACAGTCATTTTTCTGGCAGGAAAGGGGGTGATTAATGCCTCGGTCGAAATAGAACGGGGAATAGGTTCCTTGAATGTTTTTCTCTGGCAGGTTTAAAACAAAGGCGTCGTCATCCGGGAAGATAATGTTTTGTTTCGGAAGACCGGCTTTAATCCAGTGATCTGCCATTGCGTTTTGCGAAGAATGGACTCCAATATGAATCTTGTCTGGCGGTAATTCCGCTGTTAATATCAGATAATCCCAGACCTTTTTAACAAACCACTCCATGGGCACTATATCGGCGTCGGCTCCGCAGGTCAGCTGTTCAAAAAAAGTAAAATAGCCGTCGCGGAGCATCATTTCGTCCAAAGAAAATTCTCCCGAACCGATTTTAATACAGGGTTGGCACAATGTCAGAGCGGGATTAAGAATTCCGGTTTTTTCCGCAAGTTCAATATATCTTATCAGTCCGGAGTTGATAAAAAGGGTGCTGGTCCAATCTTCGGGTGGAATAACTGAGATGCGTTCTTCTTTTTGAAAATTGTTTTGCTGCCAAAAATTAATAAACTTATTTTTTATTGACTGTTTGTCTAATATTTCTTTCATCTTCCCTCTCCTTTTATTCTGTATTCAAGAATTTCTGAAACTCTGTTTTCCGCCTAATTTTCAATATTCATTTTTAAAAGGACTTTTCGCCCTCCTTAAAGTATCATGGTGTCTGATATGTTTTAAACATAGACATTTTGCACTCAAGATAATCCGAGAACTTGGTTAGGAGTTTTGCCAGCCAAGGCGCAATGTTTTGTATTGTTGTAATACATATTCCATAGTTTTAATTTGTATTGCAACTCTTCAAATGATTTGAATCGTAATTGATCATAGAACTTTTCTTGGTCTGTGCGATGGCTTCTTTCTACTTTGCCATTCTGCGCCGGTTTACCTGGATCAATCAGATAATGAGTAATATTTAAATTATTGCACGAGACATCAAAATCATGCAGTCTAACATTAAGGGGGTCTTTTGACATTGCGTGTCCTAAATATCTATTAGTGAAGCATGAACCATTATCTGTTTTAACTGATTGGATCATAAATGGAGCAACAAATACTAACTCTTTTAAAAATCTTACAGCAAAAACATTTGATTGGAAAGAATATGCTTTTAAATATCTCCACCTTGAGGCAGAATCAATAGCTGTGAATTGATAGAGTCTGTCTCCTTTTGGCCTGCTAGGCACCCATTTTATGTCAATCTCAACCATCTCGCCCGGCAACCATTGTTTTTTTAAATAATTTGTCTTTATCTTTCTTGAACGATATTTTCTTGTTAATCCTTCTGTTTTGATTATCTTCTGTATGGTTTGAAAATGAATATTAATGCCTTCCTCTCTTAAATCCCAGCCAATCTTTTTAGCACATTGATTCTTATCCTTTCTTAATTCAATTATTCTTTCTTTGATGCGTATTGATGTTTCATTTGGATTGGTCTTAGGTCTTCTTGATTTGTTTTCAAGGCCATCAAAGCCAAACTCTTTAAAACTAGCCAGCCAGTATTTCAGAGAACGTTCAGAGAAAGGACAAACCTTGGTCATCTGCTTAATGGATATTTCTTGATCGAAGATTGGCTTTATCCATCGATATTTTTCTTCTTTTGTTGATTTGGGCATTGTTTTCATATGCCCTCAGATTAACAGAAAAGTGCAATATGTCTGTATACATTACCCAGACTATTGACTGAAATTGGTAATTCCGCTAGAATACAAAGTGTCCAAAGATCGTTTTCTGATAAAAATGGGATAAAAAAATGAAAAAGAAAAAACAAAAAAAAGTTAAAAAAAGTTTTGTTTGTTGGGATTAAGGGTATTCTTGATCTATGTTACTAGATCTGCATTTAACTAATGCCTGTAATTTAAGGTGTAAATATTGTTATTTTACAAATAAAAATAAAAAAGAGGCTAATTTAGATTTAATCCAGAAAACTCTGGAATATTTTTTAAATTTGGAACAAAATGACAAAACTTTATACTGCACATTTATAGGCGGTGAACCAACATTAAAGTTTGATCGAATAATAAATGGAGTTGAATTCGGAAAAAAATTAGCAAGGAAATCCAACAAAAAGATTTTTTTTAATTTGGTGACAAACGGAACAAATTTAGATGTCAAAAAAATAGATTTCTTAAAACGTAATAATTTTTATATTGTTTTAAGCTTTGATGGCAAGAAGGAAACCCAGGATTTTCAAAGAACTTTTCCTGACGGCAGGTCATGTTTTAGATTAGCCGAATCTACTTTGGATCAATTAATTAAAAAAATCCCCACTTTTTCGGTTAGAATGACAGTTACACCGGCAGTAGCCAGTAATTTATACGAGAACATAAAATACTTTTTCTCAAAAGAGGTTAATTTAATAGGAATTGTTCCGACCTATGAAGATAACTGGCCCGATGAATCTTTGTCTTTTTTCAAGGAAAATTTTAAAAATGCAATAAAGATGTGGAATGAAAATATTAAAAAGCGTCCACAATTTTATATTTTACCCCTTTTGGATTATTTAAAGAGCTGGAGAAATAAAGATTTCTATTTTCGTCCCTATATGCATGTTTGTAATTTGAATCGTGGATTAAGGTATAGTGTTTCAGTGGAGGGTGATATCTATTCATGTCATCGATTTACCTCAATTGGGGGAGAGGAATTTAATTTTGGTAACGTACTTAACGGCGGCATAGAGCCAACATCAGAGGAGGAATTTTATGGAAGAATTACAAAAGTAAGAAAAAAACTTAAAAGTCCCGGCTGCATTGCTCTCAATTATGAAGTTAATAAAAATATGGGGCAACTGTTACCGAATTATCAAAAATTTAAAGATCTTTTTTTAGAACTGCTTTTAGAAATGGACCAAGATCTTACATACAAAAATTTTTTCAAAGAAATTAAGGATTTATACCTGTGTTAAGAATTTATATCCAAAGAGTATGAAATGATAAATACAGTTAAATTTAACAAAATCAAAAAATGTTCACGTATTAATTTGAAGGATAGAAATTTTTTCTTCTGGCGATGCAAATGCGAAACCCCATATGCATTTTGCTACAGCTATGGAATCGATCAAAGTGAGAATAAGGCAAAAGAGAAGGCTATTTATGAGTGTCTAGAGAGATGTTTTATCTCTTTTGATGAGACTCAACAGCGCCAAGGAATGATAATAGGGAGTTATAGCGGAGTAAAAAACAAAGCTCTTAATCCAGGTCAGATTTTTCCTTTTTCGGATAGTCAGTATTCCCAGAAAGAATTTAGATACACAAAATTAAATAGTAAGGATAAAATATATTGGGTAAAAGGCAGATCTCTTTTTAAGAAAAAGGAGATTCTAGTGCCGGCTGCTGCTGTTTATTGCGGTTATCAAAAGGCGAAATCCGAACCATTAATAGGTCGAGCTAATAGCAATGGTTGCGCTATTGAACATAGTCTTAGCGTGGCAATAATAAATGCAAGTTTAGAATTAATCGAGCGAGATGCGGTATTAATCAGATGGTTCAATAAATTGAGTTCGCGGAAAATTAAACCTAGTTATTTGTCCGACGACTTAAAACTTGTTATAAAAACTACGGAAGAAGATTACTGCACAGATATTTTAATTAACGATTTAACAACTGATTTTAATATACCCGTTATTTCGGTCTTATTACGGAGTGATACGGTTCCATATTTTGTTTTTGGAGCAGCAGCAAGCTTCTCAATAAAAGAAGCGATTATCAAGGCTTTACAGGAGTGTCTTCTTAAGAAAGTAGCACTAAAAAATGTAAAAAAATATTGTTCAGGGTATAAAAATTTTGACTATATTAAAGATTTATATCAGCACACCGAATTTTACGGGAGAAATAAGGCATATAAAGCGTTTAGATTCTTGTATGAATCTCCCTATCTTTCAAAATTAGAATTAAAAAGATACGAAACAATTAGCGCAAAGACTCAAACAAACAAAGAGAAGATAGAATATTTAAAATATTGTTGCAAAAAAATGAGAAAAGATTTAATTTTTATTAATTTAACACCCAAGTCATTAGAGTCTAGTTCACGTATTGTACGAGTAATTATCCCAGGCCTCCAGCCATTAAACGGCGAATACAACGCTCGATATTTAGGCAATGAGAGACTTTATGTTTTACTAGAGCAGCTTGGGCTTAGAGAACTTCACCGTAAGAAGATCTCTGTGAATCGGTATCCTCACCCGTTGTAAAAAGATATGAAGAAATCTTATAACCCTCAAAAATATGAATCTAAAATTTATAACCTATGGGAAAAGGGTAATTTTTTAAAGCCAGATTTTAAAAAAAAACAAGGTAAGTTTTGTATTATTATGCCTCCGCCCAATGCCAATGCTTCCTTACATATCGGACATGCTGTTTTTGTCACCTTAGAAGATATAATGGTCCGTTACCATAGAATGAAAGGAAAAACAGTTTTATGGGTGCCGGGAGCCGACCATGCCGGCTTTGAAACGCAGGTGGTTTTTGAAAGGCACTTAGAAGAACAAGGCAAGAGTCGCTTTCAGTTTTCCAGAAGCTCTCTTTACAAGATGATGCTTGCTTTTACTAAAAAGAATAAAAGAATAATGAAGGGACAATTAAAAAAGCTGGGCGCTTCTTGTGATTGGAGTAGGGAAAAATTTACTCTTGATGATGATATTATCAAGACAGTATATCAAACATTTAAAAAACTCTTTCAAGATGGTCTAATTTATCGGGGCGCAAGAGTTATTAATTGGTGTTCTCATCACCAAACTTCACTTTCCGACTTAGAGGTCATTTACCAAAAACAGAAAACGAAATTAATTTACATCAAATACCCTATTCACAATTCAAAAAAATTTATTGTCGTAGCCACTACCCGTCCAGAAACAATGCTAGGGGATACAGCTGTAGCAGTTAACCCAAAAGACAAAAAATATCAATCTTTATTAAAAAACAAAACAAATATCCAATTGCCTTTGACCGAAAGAATCATCCCCCTAATCAGCGATGAAGCAATTGATCCTAATTTTGGGACAGGAGCGGTGAAAGTAACTCCAGCGCATGATCCAATAGATTTTGAAATCAGCCAACGCCATAATTTAGAAGCGATAGAAACAATTGGCAAAGATGACAAGATAGTGAAGGAGGCGAGTTCTAATTATTCTGGCTTTAGCGTTTTTCAGGCCCGTGTAAAAATAGTAGAGGATTTAAAGAAATTAAAATTAATCGAGAAAGAAGAGGATTATTCTCACCAATTCCCCGTTTGTTATAAGTGCAAAAAGCCGATTGAGCATTTAATTTCAGACCAGTGGTTTATTAAAATTAAACCTTTGTCTGAAAGAGCTGTTGAGGCAGTAAAAAAAGGAGAAACAAAGTTTGTTTCTAAGCGTTTCGAAAAAATATTTTTTAACTGGATGAAAAACATCAGAGATTGGAATATTTCCCGTCAGATAGCTTGGGGTATTAAAATTCCTGTATGGTATTGCCAAGAAAAGAAAAATAAAAAATGTCAAAATAAGCAGGGAATTATTATTTCTTCCAAAAAGCCGAATCAGTGCCCCTATTGTAAAGGCAAGAAGTTAAAAGAAGAAACCGATACCTTTGATACTTGGTTTTCCTCAGGGCAATGGCCTTTCGCTGTTCTGGGCTATCCCAATTCAAAAGATTACAAATTCTTTTATCCTACCTCTGTAATAGAAACTGGCTGGGATATTTTGTTTTTCTGGGTAGCGCGAATGATTATGTTGGGCCTTTATCGCACAGGCCAGGTTCCTTTTAGATATGTTTATCTTCACGGTCTAGTACGCGATAAAGACCGGCAGAAAATGTCAAAATCAAAAGGCAACGTCATAGATCCTTTGATGGTAGTGGAAAAATATGGAGCGGACGCTTTGCGAATGGCTTTGGTTTTTGGCTCCAGTAGCCAAAATGATATTGTTATGTCGGAAGAAAAAATCCTTACCCAGCAGAGGTTTTTAACGAAAATTTGGAATGCTTCAAGATTTGTTTTACAAAACCTAGGAGAAGATTTTAGTTCCCGAGACATTGATCAAAAAATCCTTCGTTTCACCAAGAAAGACAAATGGATTCTTAAAGAAATGGAAGATACCAGCAAAAAAATTGCTAAAAATATCGAATCCTTTAATTTTCACATAGCGGCGGAAGAAGCGTATCATTTTTTTTGGCATAAATTTTGCGATAAGACTATTGAAGATGTAAAACAGCGCCTTTATTCTGAAGAATCTGATATACAAGAAAAACAAACGGGCAAATGGGTTCTTTATACGGTTTTGCTTAATTCTTTGAAATTGCTACATCCGTTTATTCCCTTTATCACAGAAGAGATTTATCAAATGTTGCATAGGAAGTCAAAGCAGGCTTTAATAATCGAGAGTTGGCCGAAAATTAAATGATGACGAGTATCCAAAAGTTACATTTTAACAAAGAGATATACCGTTTAAGGTTAGCAGTAACTACTGCCTGTATTTTAAGATGTAAGTATTGTTTTGTTCGTAAAACCAACAAAGTAATCCCATACCCACTTGCCGTTAGAGCTGTAAAATTGCTTCTAAAATCGAGAGGCGCGAAAAAACTTCTTATGATCTATGGAGGAGAGCCTCTTTTGTGTTTTGGTCTGCTAAAAAGAATAATAAATTTTGCTCAAAACAAAGCAAGGCTTCTTAATAAGTCTTTGATTATTTCAATCGGAACTAATGGCGTTTTACTAAATCAAGAGAAATTGGATTTTTTCAAAAAAAAGAACATCAAACTAGCTATCAGCCTTGATGGTCAAAAAAAATTCCATAATAAAGCGCGTGTTTTTGATAATAAGATGGGCTCTTTCGACTTTATATCTGATAAGCTTACTTTAGTTTTTAAAAATATTAAGAAAGAAAACTCTTGTGTTCTATTTGGAGTGTTGCCCTCATCGGCTTATGCGATGTATGATAACCTGATCTATTTGAATAAGTTAGGATTTGACAGTATTAACATTGAGCCAATTGAAAACCATAAATTTAAATGGAAATCATCGCAACAGGAGGCCTTTTTGATTAATCTAATTAAATTTACCAAACTAATAGAACAAGGTATTCAGCACGGTAATTTTATTTTTATGAATTCTGTCAATCGTGAATTAAGAGGAAGGAAATTGACCGACAAGAAGAATTTATGCCCTTTCTTCCGAAATTTAGAGGTTTACTCGGAAGGAGAAATAACATTTTCGCCGCTCTTAATTAATTCTAAAGATAAAGATAGATATATAATAGGAAATATTAAATCTGGATTTCTGAAAAAATATACATCTTGCCATTTTTCTCCTAATGGCGAAGAATGTAAAAACTGCAAGAAGGATTATTTTCTTAGAGAGAAACATAATTATAGCAATAGCGAAGATGTTTTGAATTTACGCAACAGCTGGTCTATCAAATTGTCACAAAAAATTTTATCACACGCTAAGACACAACCGGTTTTTAAAAGATATATCCAAGAGGCAAAGAAGAGAGTTTTTGAATAACTACTTTATTGCAAGCACACTTACTAATAATTCTGTATGAAAAAAATTATTTTATTTTCCCAAAGAGGTTGATTTCCTTGAATCAGCTATCAAGAAGTTTTCTAAAATTAGAGTCAAAAAAGTTTTTGAATTGGCTTCTGGCAATAGCCCATATTTAGAAGAATGGAACAGACGGGAATATCAATATTATGGTTTGGATTTAAATCCTGAAATGATTGATTTTGTAAAAAAGAAAGCCGAAGAAAAGAATATTAAAGTTAATCTTTATAATGAAATCAAACGAACAAGATAAAAAAGACATTGAATCAGAGATTAAGTTTTTAATCTCTACTGGTAGAGTTCCCAAAATCAAGGAAAAGATTTTGGCTATTCCTGATATCTCTTTTAGGGGTAGATTCTACGAAAAAGTAACTATGTATGATAATGCCGATAAGGTAATGGACAGAGAAGATGCTCGGTTAAGAGTAAAGCAAATCAGCACGGAAAAAGATAGACCAGAATCAAAAGTGGAGTTTTCATATAAAAGAAGAATAAAAGCCGATGGCGGCATTAAACAAAAGGAAGAAGTAGAAACTAATTTTGAAACAGATATTGCTTCTTTTGTTAAAATCATAAACAAAATGGGATTTCAGCCGACAACAAGTTATGAGAGATACCGCGAAACCTATTTGACTAGAAATATTAAAATCACTCTAGATCAATTTCCGTTTGGCTATATTTTAGAAATAGAAGGCAATGAGGACGAAATTGAGAAAGTTTGTGATTTACTTGGTCTAGATTTTAAAAAGAGCTACCCCTTAAGTTGTGATGATGCTTATGTTGATTTATGCAAAAAGAAGAACCTAAAGCCCAAAGACCATATTTTGTTTACTGACTCAAAGATGCCCAAAATGAATTAAAATGAGTTACATGGACTCATTAAAGAGGGTCTAACCTTGTCTAATATCCCCAGCCAAAGGACTTTTTTATCGAGGAGACCGGGGTGGGTTATTTAAAGCCATTTTTGATTACAGACCCGGGATGACCAAGAAGGGCGCTTCTCTCTGGAATCGAACTGCGATTAATAAAATAACAAATATGAATTTTTTGAAATTAGATAAACTTAAAAAAGGAGATAAGGTAGCGATTCTATCGCCATCTTTTGCCGCGCCTGGCAAATGGCCTCGTGTTTATGAGCTCGGTAAAAAACGTTTGAGGGAAGTCTTTGGTCTAGAGCCGATTGAGTTTCCAACAACTAAAAAGATTGGCGCCTCAAGAAAAGAAAGATCGAAAGATTTGATTGATGCCTTTGAGAATAGAGAGATAAAGGCTGTTATATCTTCTCTTGGCGGAGACGACCAAGTAACATATATCAAAAATCTTACCTCCACTTCCTTTATTAACAATCCAAAACCATTTTTTGGATTTAGCGATAACACTCATTTCGCAAACTTTCTCTGGCTACATGGCATTCCTTCATATTATGGCGCATCCCTTTTTACGCAATTCGCGATGCAAAAAAGAATGGATGCGTATACAATTGAATATATTAAACACGCTTTTTTTGATGAAGGTGAATTTGAGATGAGAGCGAGCGAATTATATAACGATATGGGACTTACTTGGGATGATCCGGCGAATCTAGAGAAAGAACGAGTTTATGAAAAAAATGAAGGATGGTATTGGGATGGTAGCCAGAATACTAAAGGAATAATATGGGGCGGTTGTCTTGAATCTATTGATGAGCTTCTACGTCATGGTGTACAGATTCCATCTCTCGAGAATTTTAATGACATAATTCTATTTACAGAAACATCCGAAGAAATTCCTTCTGCTGATTATGTTTATAGAGTGTACCGAGCTTTGGGCGAAAGAGGGATTTTAGTAAGAGTGAAAGCTGTGTTGGTAGGCTGACCAAAAGCATGGGAGTTTGATAAGCAGAATTCTACAAAAGAGAAAAACGAATACCGAAAGTCTCAAAGAGAAACAATTATAAAAGCAGTTCGAGAATATAATCAATCAATACCGATAATCCAAAATTTTGATTGCGGGCATACTGACCCGCAAATTGCTCTTCCATATGGAAGACTAGTAGAAATCGATTCAAAGAATAAGAAAATTTTTGCTGACTTCTAATTCCTCTGAAATTCGAACCAAATAAAAAAGACAAAAACCATGCCCCAAAGAGCCGTTGGAGTAATAATCAAGGAGAATAAGATTCTATTGATGCGCCGGATGAAAAACGGACAAGAGTATTATGTTTTCCCCGGCGGCGGAGTCAAAGAAGGGGAATCAACAGAAACAGCCATCATCAGAGAAATCAGAGAAGAATTGTCTCTTGACGCTAAAATAGATAAACTTCTGTTTGAAATAGAAAACCAAGGCCGACAGGAATACTATTATCTCATCAAAGAATTTTCCGGCCAGCCCCAATTAGGCGGCGAGGAAAAACAAAGGATGAGCGCAGACAATCAATATTATCCGGTTTGGATAGAATTTGATAAATTAAAGAGTTTAGATAACTTGTATCCGGAGTTGGCGAGGGAGAAGATAGTGGAGATATTGAGATAACAACATGAACATTTTTCTTTGCCGTCATACCCAAGTTCATAATCCTAAAAAGATTATTTATCGCCGCTTGCCCGGCTATTATTTAAGCAAGCAGGGCGAGATGGAAGTCAAGGAAATGGGGTCTTTTCTGAAAAAATACGAAATCAAAGAAATTTTTACCTCACCGATGGAAAGATGCGTTCAGACTGCCGAACTTATTAAAGAAACGATTGGCAATCCAGCGGTAAAAATATATCAAAAAGATTATCTCAATGAGTGGAAAGAAGGCGAAAGGACAACAGATGTTATCAGGAGAATGAGACATATTTTAAAAGATAAAAAAGATAACCGCGTTTATATCAGTCACAAAGACCCGATTAGGGTTTTTCTAAATAAAATTACTAATCAACCATTACAAGAATTAGAGCGCTGGGATTGTCCGAAAGGATCGATTTATGAGATTACGGTTGATGGTAAAAAATCTTTGCCTAAATTATTGTTTGTTCCGGGTAAACAAAATTTAAAACCGAGAATTTAAAATTTTTTATGCCAAACTACTTAGAAAACACAAAACAAATAGCGATAACAGATGCTATTAAAAATATCGCTGACAAGTTTAAACAAAAAGATCTAGATTTAGTCCTGGAGGTTTTAGATTGGGTTTTTAATAATTTCAAAAATATAGAAAATAACAAAGAAGAAAAAATGAAACTATTCAGAAAAAGAACCGCCGACGAAATAATAAAAAGCGGAAAAGTGACCGGCTGCACCGACTACGCGATAGTTTTTATCGCTTTAGCCAGAGCCAAAAAAATTCCAACAAAATACGTTGAGGCCATTAGAAAAAGATGGCTTGATATCGGCGATGAAAATCATATTGAAGGGCATGTCTTTGCCGAATGTCAGATTAACGACAAATGGTATATTATCGATCCTCAGGGAGGAACTATCAGAACCGATTATAGAAATTATGCCATATATAAAAAAGGATTGGATTCTTGGAATATCGGAATCAGAAGTTTTAAGGATTTAAAAGAAAAATTCATTGATTTCAAGAGAGAATATAAGACACAGTAATCCTTTTTATAGTGTCTCATTTGTCTCATTTATGCTATAATAATGGTGACCGAGGTGCGTTGGTTGGGTGTAGCTTAATAGCCCAAGAAAGCCCTCAACGGCCTCATCTGTTATTAATCTGGACCGAAGTGGCCAGCCAAAGGACTTTTTTATCGAGCGACCGGGAGGCCTAAAAAATCGCCAATCCGCCTTTCGGCAGAGGCGATTTTTTGCGCCAGAATATTCTGAGCGGCCAGCAAGGCGTTTTTCTCCGGCCAGACGGTCAATAAGGCGACATTGGAAGTCCAGAGGAGAGATGTAGATAACTAAAACTGGTATTGCTATATTCCGATTTGACGTATTACACTAACCTTATGGCGAAGCTTATAGAATTAAAAATCAAAACTCCAAAGAATATCTATCAAAAGTTGACACACGCTTTGTGTCCCCATAGAGAAGAACCTGCCAGGTCTCTTATTTTTATTGTCGAAGGGACAAAGAAAAGACCAATTATAGGAATAAGATACCCCGGCAAGAAACTCAGAAAAAGGGAATTGAAAGCTGTCAGAGTTAATTCTGCTTTATGGGCTAATTTATATGATTTTGAGGTTGTACCGTATAAAAATGGCAAGGAGATTAACACTCAAAAATTTACTTTTGATGAGCTCCTTAAGGATTTCCAAGAAAATAAAAAAAACAGCAAAAGATTTTGGATGCTTCTTGAAGAGCTATACAATGATAATGTTATAAATAAAAAACCACCTAAATTGCCGGGTATAGATTCTACGATGTATTTATTAGTCCTAAAATGGATCTGGATCCAAGAAGATTTTAATTATAGGTTTAATTGGGAAGAGGTTGATTCTCCTATTAGATATGTTTTAGAAACAAGAACAGGCACTCGTACCGGCCGTGGAGCTGGAAGAGCTAAGTTTTTCGCCGCTTTAATATTGCTCAAAGAATATTTTAATTTTGAGCAGGTAAAAAAGATTATACCCCTCTACTAAAAAGCGATAAATTGGGAATAATTTCTGGCATCTTGTTTTTCTTAAACTGTAATTTATATTTCTTTTTTATATAACCGTTTTTTAACCTGTCAGTAATGAGCCCATGATATTTCGGATCTATTTCGGCAGAAATGTATTGTCTGTTGAGTGATTTGCATACTTCTAATTCACTCCCGCTTCCCCCAAAAAGAACTAGGACTACATCGTTTGATATCGTACAGGACTTGATTAACATTTCTGTTAATTTTTGAGGTATTTGGCAAGCATGGTAAGTTTTTTCTTTACTGACGTTTTTAACTAAATCAAAGTAAAACCAAGAATAAGGCATTCTGCCTTTTGATCCGTTTTTTAAATTATTTAAAATTCTTTTGTCAGTTGGATTTTTATAGGGGAGAGCCACGTTATCCTTATAGAATTTATTATTTTTTGTTTTTCGGACATGCAAAATAGTTCTATGAGCAGTGGTAAATCGTTTTGGGGAATGACCCACATTTGTATTATAATTCCAAATATATTCATGGATTAAAGGATATACGTTATCCAGATATTTTACTCTTAGGTGGGCATTTTGTTTTGGGTAATTCATTGTAAATAAATTACCATCATTTTTCAAAACCCTCATAGATTCTTTCATCAGTTTAATATACCAATCGATATATTCGTTGAAGTTTTTAGTATATGTCCGGTCTCCATATTTTATTCCTACATTATAATCAGGATCTCCGAAGATCATATCAACACTTTTGTCTGGTAATTTTTTAAGAAGGTCAATAATATCTCCAAGAAAAACCTTGTTTAAATATTTTTTCAATACTCCGTTTTTCGGAGTTTTATTTTTTTGAACTCCCAAATTGCCTATAGAAAATATTTTTTCTTTTAATTCTTCAAAGCTCCTAATGACGCTGGTGACTTTTCCTTGAATTGTTAATTCATTAACAAAAATCGGTTTTAGATTTGGATTAGCTGGCTGGAGCCGGAACCTGTTTTTTTCTTTGTAGATTTTTTTTAGAGTTACTTGGTTATCGTCTAACAGAGCAACCACTGTTTCTCCATTTTCTGCGTCTGGCTGTTTCCTAATAATTACAATATCTCTGTCAAAAATTCCTTCTTTGAGCATGCTGTCGCCTTGAACACGTAAGGCAAAGTGTTCTCCTGATTTAGATAATTGAGATTTTGGGATGCTAATTGTCTCTGGAAATTCAATTGCCTCGATTG
>Ga0210017_1000963_pt1 | contig 25015 bp, 16 predicted proteins | sample CryGeyCG2014_020_FD_183966 | JGI IMG/M metagenome (GOLD analysis project Ga0210017, IMG submission 183966) | Groundwater microbial communities from aquifer - Crystal Geyser CG08_land_8/20/14_0.20 (SPAdes) (version 2) | ecosystem: Environmental > Aquatic > Deep subsurface > Groundwater | place... | reverse complement strand
CAAATGGCTGAATCGTGAAATATATTTTCGAATTTGTTCACTTTTTCCAGAAAGCAGACGAACCGCTTCAGTCTCCAGACTTCCAAAGTCGATCCGACCGGACGCGAACATCGTTTGACGATATGAGTCAATGTAAACGTTAGCCAGCGCGGTGAAATTCTTCAACAATTGGATATGCGCCCGCTCCGTCTCCTCCACAAAGTCAAATAGATTCTCTTTGATATCTTTCCAGCGTTCGCCCAACTGTGTCCGTAAACTACGGACGGTCTCAAGATCTCCCGACCAATTCTTTTCGCTTCCCTTGATTCTTCCGTCAAACGCCGTTTTCATGTCCAGTTTTAAAGAATCGATTGATATTCTATCTGTTTTCCATTCAGCCTCCGTTTTAAAAATCAAACCGAGACAATCTTGCAGTTTATCGCCGTTTTTCGGACGAGAAACCGTTCGCAATTGCGCGATGGTTTTTTTATTTTCTTCATTATCGAAAAACTCCGAAAGTTTCTGATTCGTGATTCTTTGGTGAAGAGTTTTCATTTCAAACAGGAGCGCGCCATCAGAAGTCGTACGAATGTGTTCCATCAGTTCGGCACATTCCGCGCGTTTATTCCAAACCGTATTCAGCAGAACTTCGATCTGAGACAGTTCCATGACTTTCAGTAATGCTGAAATTTCCGGGCGGTCGGACTTTAAAGCATTATTTAGAAATCGCTCGGTAAAATCGGCGCGCAGGATCTTTTCTTCGGTTTCGTCGGAAATCGTAAACAGTGGATCGAGTCCAAGCAAGAAAACATTATCGCGTAGCATTCTTCCACAAAAAGCGTGGACTGTCGAAATCGGCGCGAGATTGATCTGATCGATCAGATTTCTTCGAAGTTCTGATGTACAGACAAATTCCGGTTTTGACAACTCGGTCCGAATCCGTTCCTTCATTTCATTAGCGGCTTTTTCGGTAAAAGTAATCGCCGCAATCTGGTCAATCCCTGACGCATGATCGCGGAGAATCTCCATATAGCGATTAACCAGAACGGTGGTCTTTCCCGTTCCGGCGGCGGCACACACGATCAACGATTCATCAATTGCCGATGCCGCTTTTTGATAGTCGCTATGATTCGTTTCTATTTCCTTTTCATTCATTCTTCATACCTTCAAACATCTTGGAAAAACTTACGAATTTCCATAAAATAGCCCGACTTAAAATATGAGGATAATGTGCCGTTATATCAACCTTTCCGTTCCGATTGGATCACTTTCTGTCTGTTTCTGGTCGTGATCCTAAGTTTTGTAGCGCTTAGCGAAGTCATCCGAAAATGTTTTCGTGTCTCAGGCGAACATACACGACAGATCGTCCACATCGGCGTTGGACTGTTGGTCATTCTAAGCCCTGTTTTATTTCTGTCCTCGACACCGCCTGCCGTTCTGGCGCTTATTTTCATCGTTCTGAACGCCGTGGCGCTGAAACAAGGCGAAATGAAAGGAATGCATACGACGGCGCGCACTTCATGGGGAACGGTTTTTTTCCCGGTTTCGTTTCTCATCCTGATTCTCCTGTATTGGAAATCCGATCCGATCATCCTGATCATTGGCATGTTGATCATGACGGTTTCCGATTCGCTGGCATCGATCATCGGAACAAGCGGGAAAAGATCAGCCGAGTTTCGCCTCTGGAAAGATAAAAAATCCGTGAAAGGATCATCCACAGTTTTTATCAGCGCGTTTCTCACTTCGACAGTTATTCTTTCGATTGCCAAAACGATCGCCGGCGAGCCGGTTCCGGAAACGCTTAGTTTGATTTTGATTGGCGTAACTGTTGGGATCGTCGCAACGCTTTCCGAAGCCATTTCATTCGCCGGTTCCGATAACTTGACATTACCGCTTTTCAGCGCATTACTTTTAGACATCATGCAAAAACACACGTTAAGCGGTCAGTTTATGGTTCTCGGATGGATTTTTTTCTCGTTTTTCTTAGCCTATGCCGCCTTTAAACTCAAAGCCCTAACATTTGGCGGAGCCGCAGGTGCAATGTTGTTAGGCTCCATCGTTTTTTCCATCGGCGGGATCAACTGGGTGATTCCAATGGCAACTTTCTTCGTGTTATCCTCTATTTTGTCAAAGATCGGTAAAATTAAAAAAACGCTTCTCAAGGGCATGGTTGAAAAAGGAAGCAATCGCGACATCCTGCAGGTATATGCAAACGGCGGCGTTTCGCTCATCATGGCTTTGCTCTATTATTTTACATCGCAAAACCTTTTCTACCTCATGTTTCTCGGATCGCTTGCGGCGGCAACCGCCGACACATGGGGAACAGAGATCGGTATCTTTTCAAAAAGCTTACCACGCCATATCTTAAATTTTTCAAAAGTCCAGCCGGGAACTTCCGGAGGCATCACGGTGCTCGGAACTTCCGGATTTTTCGCTGGTGCGGGCGTATTGACACTGAGTGGCATTTTCCCAATCAATGAATCGGTTAGAGCCGCTTTTCTTATTATTACGATCAGCGGAATTCTCGGCGCCTTCATCGATTCAATTCTTGGCGCAACCGTTCAAGCGCAGTACCGCTGTCCGCATTGCTTAAAAACCACCGAAAAAACCGTCCACTGCGGCAAATACGAAACGCTTCTCGTGGCAGGTTACCGCTGGATCGATAATGATGTTGTCAATCTCGCCTGCACGACTTCCGGCGCCTTGCTCGTTTGGTTCCTTTACATGCTCTTCATTTAAAAAAACAAGAAACGTCGGTTACTCTTCAACTGACACTGTTTTCCGAATCCGGCAAAGGTCAAAGTATTCGCAAAAACCGGATTTGCAACGTTTCACATCAAACGGTAAGAGATCAAAATTCCCCTGAAAAATCTTATTCAACAAAACGCCGATTTTCATGAGAGTTTGTTCGAGAAGAGATTCCAATTCATCATTCTGTATGACTTGAGAACGCGACGACATTTTCTCGGTCAATACTGGTTTAAATCGTTTCCCATCCCGAAAGACATACGTGTAGGCACCGGTTACGGATTCCATGTTCAATAGTTGGCGCGCCGCGATTAAATAGAGCGATAGTTGAAAATAAACGCCTTTTCCAACGCCATCTTTCATCGAATGAGCCGAAGAAGCAGTTCGTTTATACTCAACAACTTCCAACGAATTCCGTTCCGGATTAACGTCGATCCGATCGATCTGTCCGGAAAATATGACATCTTTCCGACGACCATTTGACTCAACGGAAAAGGCGTTATTTTTCAAGTTAAATGCCTTTTCCAGTTTCACCGGACAATAGTTCGTCTCCGAAAATCGCCGTTCCGAACGCACAAACGCCTGCAAGCCGCTTTCTAATGTCTCCATCTGGTTCTGCCAGACAATATCCGTCAAAAACCGGAATTTCGGTCGGTAAGTATGATCAATCCGTAAAATGATTCCTTCAATCAATTTTTCTGAATCCGATTCGAGAAACTCAACGTAGCCTTTAGTCCCACTCAAATAAGTCCGCAGAAGCGATTCCAGCGCAGAGTGAATGAGATGTCCGTCAACTAACGGCGTTACATCCATCGACGGTTCTTCGGGTGAGTAGATTTTCCAGACATTCTTGCATAAAAAATAGAATGGACAGCGGGCAAATTCCTGAATTCGGGAGACGGAAAATTGATCATTAATCAAATCCCAGAACTGTGTAAAATCTGCAATACGACCGCTCCACTCATTTTGTATATTTTTCTGCCGATTTTTCTCGATTGTGATCATCTCCCCAATTCGTCGGATGTCGTCTAAATTCCCGATTATTTCGGTTAGCATCATACGATCGTTCTCAGAAATATTCGGTGAAAATATCGCCGCTTTGACATCGTCAATCGAACCAAATGCATCCGATTTTGGCAGAATTTCATCGACAGGAACCGTCTCAAAACCTTTACGTTCTTCAGGAAGCGCCGACAACAAATCCGTTAAAAATGACGACATTGGAAGTTGTTTTCCACCGAATCCTGACAACGGAAATGTAAGGAGTAATTTCTCTGCCGCCATCGAAATCGCGAGGAAAAACAGCCATTTTTCCTCATCAATATTAAATGACGTTTCTGAGAAAATAACTTCCCCAGCAATGGAATTCAATTTTCGGCGAATCTCATTGGTCAATATTGGATTATCGCGGCGCACTTGCGGAAATTCACCATCAGTCATTCCCAGAATAACCAATCCGGAGAAACTCTTTCCGCGCGCATCCATCACACTCGAATAAAAAAGCCCGGACTGATTTTCATTATCGGAAGCGATCACCGGTTCCGCCTCGAAAAACCTGCGCATCGCTTGAGAATAATCAGCAAGTTTCAATTGATTGTGCTCGCCAGCGATTTTACTCATTAAGCTAATTAACGCGGAAATCTGTTTGACACAATCGTTTATTGACCTATTTTCCAATTCAGGAAAAAATTTCTGAAGTATTTTCCCAAACGACTCGCCAAACTCCAACCACGTCGCAGAAGAAGGAACTGAAATATCATCCAAGAACCTTTCGAGAACGGGCTGGCGGGATTCCATTTTTTTCGTAAGATCATCTTGAGAGACGCGATCAAATTCATCGGATTCAGATTTGATTGTCGCCCGCCACCGGACAAAATCCAGTCGGTTTTTATATTGCGTTATCCATTCATTTTTGTCGACCGGAATGCCCAGTTCGGCCGTCAGTCGTTCCAGATCGTTGATCGCCTCTTTCCCATAACGATTCTGTACAGACGCGTGCCGAAAAATATCCATCACCTCAGACCTGATAAAGCGCTTTTCGTTTACGGAAGCGATTCTCAGCAAAAATTCCGCCGGCTCAGTCTGTGCGATCCTCCGATTGGGATTTTTCACCGGAATTCCAAACCGCGGTAAAATGAGCGTAATCAACCCGGAATAATCGTATGAACCACGAAATATGATACCAATATTTTCGCTTTTCATGCCGTCACAAATCCAGCGTTTGATTGTTCGTGCGGCGGTTTCGACTTCCCTCCAGCGCGTCGGGCATTGAATAACCTTCAAGTCACTATTTTTCCAGTCGTTTGTCCAACTTGCCGGTTTTTCGAGAATTGTCACACCACCGTGGCTGAGAAACGATCCTGTTCGGATAGATTCCAAAATCGGAGATTCAAGTGGCTCTTTCTTCATTTCGATCTTTATGCTGTCCGGAAAGAGCTCGCTCTGATTCTGAACGTAACCATACACTGTGCGCTCTTTATCAAGTGGAAACGTGACGAACGTTTGAGTAAATCGATCCGCCAACCGATTCAGTATCTTTTTCTGAATTGGCGTGAACTCATAAAATCCGTCGATCAGCAACAGATCACCATTCAAAACGTCTGATCTATTGTTCAACGTTTCCCATGCGCATAAAATCTGCTCATCGGAGTTGAATCTCCGGCTGTTCCGCGATTTTTGACGAACTTTTTCAAATAAATCCATCCAAGCGTTCAACGACGGCTCGCTCAGAGATCGAACCAATACGTTATGTTCATCGCTTTTCAGCCCAGCATTTCTGATCTCGGCAAACGTTTTCTGTAAAAACAAAATCGTCCCCGCGCGACAGTCGGAATCATTTAATTCTGTTCGGATATTTAGCCAGTCTTCAGCATTTCCAACCTGCCGATACACAAAGCCCGCTTCGTCCAAAATCCTGTCGGCAAGCGAAGCGAACGTCCCAACAAACAGTTGCCCCGGCAACGTTTGCTGAACTTCCGCTAAAATCTGATCTTTGAAAAATCGAATATGGTGCACTGACGGCAGAATACAGGAAACCATTTTTCTAAAATTGAGCGCATCAATTGCAAGCCGGATAACACGAGCGGTTTTTCCCGAGTGAAGCGGTCCGATAATGGTGGTTATTCTCGACATGACAAATAAATATAGAAGATAATTCATGAACTATCAAGATGATTTCCGAACAGATTTCCACTTCCTTCCAATTATCTACCGCATAAAAATGATTGGGACGTGAAACGAATATCGGTAATTTATATCAGGAAGTTGATGCTGGATTCTCATCTTTACGCTTTGGAAAAAATGAACATTGAAGTTAAAATCGTGAAAAATCGGGCTGATCTGGCAACTTTTGTCAAGTTACCGTCGAGGATTCATCACGGACACGATAAATGGATGCCACCGATTCTGCGCGATGAATTTCGATCTTTTAATATCGCAACCAATCCTGCCTTTTTCGAAAACGATACCATTTTAGCGATCGCATGGCAAAACAATCGGCCGGTTGGGCGAATCGCAGGTATCATTCACAGACGCTATAACGAATCAATGGGAGAAAAAACCGCACGTTTTAGCTATCTGGAATGTGAGGAAAACATCGTAATCGCAAAAACTCTGTTGGACTTTGTTGAAAATTGGGTAAAAGATCGCGGCATGACAAAAATCATCGGACCGAAAGGGTTTTCTAATCAAGATCCGCAAGGATTCCTTGTTGAAGGATTTGGGAACGAACCTTCGACCGAAGCTTTTTACAATTTTGAATACATTGTTCATTTTCTGAACGACCTGGAATATGTGAAAGAGGTCGATTACGTGGTCTATAAAATCCAGATTCCGGAAAAACCGCCGGAACTTTACCGGAAAATTTCCAATCGGTTCTCAAGGCGAACGGATTTCCATGTCATAGAGTTTACGCGAAAAAAGGAGCTACAGCCATTTATCATCCCGGTTTTTCACTTGATGAATGAGACTTACCGGCATCTGCCAGGCTACGTTGTCCTCAGTGAACAGGAAATGCTTGCGCTCGCCAAACGTTTCCTACCGATTATTGATCCACGATTCGTCAAATTAGTAACGTTTCACAAGCAAGCAATCGCCTTCATCATCGGCATTCCGAATATGAATGCGGGACTCCGGAAAGCCAACGGTCATCTTTTCCCGTTTGGACTTTTCTACATTCTGCATTCACGCAAGACCAGCCGCCAGATGGATTTGATGCTTGGAGCCGAGAAGCCGGAATTCAGAGGCAAAGGCATCGATGCGCTTATGGGATCCTCCATGGTGAGCTCGGCTCATGCCGCCGGTTTCGATTTTCTCGACACGAACCATGAACTTGAGGACAATATTCAGGTTCGCAGTGAAATGGAGCGCGTCGGAGGTGTGATTTATAAACGCTACCGGATTTTTCAAAAATCTTTATAAAAATACAGTCCCACCCGGCTGTAATGACTAAAAATTGTGAAATAGGAAGTATTTCGACGGGTGTCTAACGAAATATCTATTGGAAACGAAAATATTTTATTTTAATATAAGCCGTTCTTTGAAATGGCTGGCGAAATATAACGGACATATACTATAAACACTCAACAACATCCTTAAGCGAAAACGCTTGGAGGATTTTCTCATGTGTTAAGTAATGTTGTATTGCAAGGGGTGTGAGTTGCTATTTTGCTTTTACCTCCCAAAAAGAAACATTATGACGCAATGAGAACCGAAAAAGGAGATAAGAATGCAAGGTAGCAAACTTTATGTAGGAAATTTGAAGTATTCCATAACCAACGAATCGTTGGAATCAATTTTCGCCAAATATGGTGAAGTCAAAAGTGTGAATATTATTGAAGGCAAAGGCTTCGGATTTGTCGAAATGGGCACACCCGAAGAAGCCGAAAAGGCCAAAGAAGGATTAAACGGACAGGAATTTGACGGTCGCACATTGCGCATCGACGAAGCTCGTCCGCCCAAACCGAGAACCAAAAGAGAATTCTCTAATAACTAAACAAACGAAAACCCGATAAAATATTTGCCAGCCATTTCCAGGAATTTTTGTCCATATCCCAGAAATTAAAACAGAAAACTAATCCAGACTCAAGAGGTTTTTCGCGTCAGATCCTCAGCAGTTTTTCGTACCGCGATTACTTTTGATTTGGAAATTTTATAAACAAATGGTTTATCCGCCGATTTAACGAAATAGCTTTCACCAATTTTCCATCCGATTAGTACAGTTCCAATCTCATTTCCGTTTTCAAAAAGCGATAAAATCACCTGCGGTTGGTTGAGCCCATACGAATTGAGCGATCCGGGCGAATAAGTAACCAGTTCATCGGCCGTCAATTCGGCGATCCCGTTTAGCCATCGTTCCATTTGTTTTTCATCTGCATCGACATTATCCAAAGAAACGAGTTTCCAGTTAACCGAATCCGATTTCTCACAAACATAAGATTTATCGTCGAACTTCCAGATGACTTTGTCAATTTTTCTTTGATCCCGAACATTCGGGACAATATTTTTATCTTGCAAATCGAACGTACTCTTAAGCAAGTTGTCCGTCAGCCAATTCTCAACAGTAAAAACCGGATCACGGGAAGATTCCTTCGCAAAAGACGCACCAGACTCGTCTGCCAGATTCTTCGCACCGATAGAAAAAGTCGATTGAGCCAGCGATTCGCCGCTGAACAAATGAATTGTCAGCAATGGCATCGACAAGCCATATTTTGCCAGATTGATTGGTTTTTCGTCTTCAAATGACTTTGCTTTGGTATTTTGAAGTCTGTTTAACAACGACTGAACTTCATTGTTGTCCGCCCGCATGGTAACCGGCGAAATAATATTCCATCCATCACTGGTTTTTTCCAGTTTTGTTTTGCCTTTGGTTTTTGAGATAACTTCGATTCGGTTTACTTCGTTAGCGACGACATGCATGATTTTTTTATCGCGGAAATCAAACGGTTTTTTCTGAACGAATGTCATCAGGGATTTGTTGGTTGTGAAAATATTTGGCTTATCAGGATATTTGACGTAAACCGAAGTACCGGTCGGATTCTCGTCACCAATTAGTAAACGTTGAGGAGCGGCATCTTTCCCCGTCAAAGTCACTTCAGCGCATGGCAAGTCCAAACCAAATGGTTCAAGCGCTGTCAAAGTATCCAGAATTCTCCGGTCTATCGTGGATTCTAGAAGTGAAGTGAGATTCGATGATAAAGCTAATGAATCACAACCGGCGCTGATCGGTTTGACAATCGACCAAACATTATTCATCTTCTCGCAGATGACAGAATCCGATTCTGATCGAATTTCAATCCGGACAACATCGTCTTCGGGAACCGAAAAAAGGAGATTTTCCGTTCGTTTTTTCGATTCTCGCTCCTCGCCGCCTTTGATTTCAAAGAAATAGATCGTTATAAAAAGTAGAACTAAAATGCCCGTCAAACCGGCCAGGTTTTTCCACTTCAAAATTATTTCCTCCTGATAAAAACCATAATTCCAATGCCAAATGCGATCGCCGGCAAAATGATGACGGTCAGCCAAAAAACGGTTTTTATCTGAGCCGGACTCATCTCAACCAATCGAATATCCGGCGCTTTTGGGCGAATCGAAATCAGGTCTTCATCGGATAACAACCAGCTGACAATATTCATGAAAAGATCGCCATTACCTTGACTTGGGAAATAGGCGTTCGAAGCAAAATCCGAGTCGCCGACTGTTACGATTCGCGCTTTGCTTTGGCCGTTCATTCCCGACGCTTTGAGATCAATCGTCGTCGCGCAAATCACCGGGATAGAACCTTTTGCACTGGCGGATTTAATATCAACACGTCCAGTTTTAAGAACCTGATCGACATTGGAAACTGCGTAGCTGTTTGCGCCCGTCAGCGCAATCTCATCGACCAAAATCCCGGTTGATCCTTCCGTGCTCATCGCTTTAACCGACCGCGCCATTGGGAAAAAGGTCATAATTCCTTTCATATCCTTAACAATCGGATGACTGGTATAATCAGATATCAGCGGAATTTCCGGGCCTGCTCCGAAGAGACGTCCAATTCCGCTGATATCGATCAGAAGATTATCGCCAACTTCGACAAACCAATTTTTCATATAATCGATTAAGCCGGCGGAAGGTCTTGGATCCAGCATGAAAAGCGCACCGCCGCCGTTATTGATGTGTTTGGTCAATAAAGCGAGTTCCGAATCGAAAAAGTCCTTTTTAGGACCGGCAATGATGAGAACGGAAACGTCCGCCGGAATTGAGTCGGCACCCGCTAACTGAATCTCGGAAACATCGTAATTCTGTTCGAGAATCGCTTCTTTCGCTTTGGCAAAACCGTCACGCTCCGACGAATTAATGTCCGACTCGCCGTGTCCGGTGACAAATGCGATTTTCTTGTTGCCTTCGCGAGTCACTTTGATAATGGCATTGGTAATTGATTCTTCGGAGGCGGTGGGAACTTGTTCCTCTTTTCCTTCACAGAGAACGACAAGATAGCCGTAATTTTTCACTTTATACTTTTTTGCGATCGTCGGTTTTTCGTCCGGATCGACAATTTCCCATGTCAGCCGTTTGGTGTAATGAGAATATTCCTTCAACCGGTCTTCGACGGAACTTTTATTCAGATCTTTGGCGAAGGCGAAAATCTCAACCTCTTTATTCAAGCCTTTCAGCACTTTAATGGTTTGATCGGAAAGGCTAAACGTTCCCGTCGTCGTCGAATCGATGCGCCAAGTATGACGAGCAAGGAAAAAATTCACAAGGATCAAAATCGCTATCGTGACAATAATGACGAATGCCATATTCCCGCTGTAAAGTAAACGGCGGTCTTTTAAAAATTTCCACATGTCCAGCCGGATGAATGCATAAACACTTCCTGCCAATCCAATGCCAATCAGCGTCAGCAATTTCCAGTTCCAAACATTGACAATGGAGTAGAGAATTAGTCCGAAGAGCAATAATGTAATTCCGGCGATTAAAATCCATTTATTGAGTTTAAAATTGTCGATTTTCATCATTAACCTCTCCACTTAGAAGATTCAACGGATTGGTAAGTAAGGAATAACATCAGAAAGGTCAGCGAAAGATAGAAGACGAGATGGCTTGTGTCGAATACGCCTTTGGAAAAATCTTCAAAATGCTGAATGATGGAAATGTACCCGAAAAACGAACCGAAAATCTTTCCGGCGAAGTCGGCGGCAAAACCAATGACCCAGAGAAACATCGCTCCCGCAAATGTTCCGACAGCCGCAACGATCTGGTTTTCCGTCAATGATGAGATGAAATTTCCCATCGCAACCAACGCGGCGCCCATCAAGAGCAAACCCAGATAGCCGATGAGAACCGGCATCAACTGCGGCTTTCCCCAGATAAAGAGAAAAATCATGAATAGAAAAGTAACCACCGTCATCACGACGAACAGAAAATAAGTCGCAAAAAATTTGCCCAGAATAATCTGCCAGTTCGTCAGCGGCGACGTGAGAAGCAGTTCCATCGTTCCGCTCTTTTTATCCTCAGAAAACGACCGCATCGTGATCATCGGAATCATGAACAGAACAATGACGCACGTGTTTAGCAGAAATGGGCGGATCATCATCAGGTTAACGTTCAGCGGAACGTTTTGGCGTTGCATCATCGCCGCGTAACTGTACTGAAGAAAACTTGATAGCATCAGATAAAAAAATATGCCGATGACAGCGAGAAAGAGCCCAATAACTACATAAGCGATCGGTGAAGAAAAATAAGACCGGACATCCCGTTTAAAAATCGTAAACATGTTTCCCATTTTAGTTCACCTCTTCTTCTTTAGTCGTCAATCGCAGGAAGATTTCCTCCAAACTCAGCCCGGACGTTTTCATTTCTAAAAGTCCCCAGCCGTTCTTCACGATGCGAGCCGCTAATTCCTTCCGAATATCGAAACCGACAGTCGATTCGACGACATATTGAGCCATATCCGGAATTGCGAGCGGCTGAACGGCAACCGATAGGACATTCGGCGTTTTTTCGAGTTCATTCTGAATGTCCTGAATCGCACCCTCGACTTCCAACAAAATCGATTCACTGCCTTTGAGACGCGCGGTCAGGTTATCCGGCGTGTCCATCGCGACGACTTTTCCTTCATTGATAATGACGACGCGATTGCACGTCATGCTGACTTCCGGCAGGATGTGCGTGGAGAGAATGACCGTATGTTCATAGGCAAGGCTTTTAATTAGTTCGCGCACTTCGATGATCTGTTTCGGGTCTAAACCGACAGTCGGTTCATCAAGAACCAACAACGGCGGATTGTTCAACAACGCCTGCGCTAATCCGACGCGCTGTTTGTACCCTTTGGACAGTTTGGAAATGTGTTTTTCCAAAACGTCGGTGATAGCCATTCGTTCGGCGACGCGATGAATCTCGACGTCAATGGTTTTCTTATCAACGCCTTTGATCGCGGCGACGAATCGTAAATAATCCACGACGCGCATATCAGAATACAGCGGCGGATTTTCCGGCAGATAACCAATCCGCTTTTTGACTTCGATTCCCTGATCGAACACATCGAAACCGGCAACCCTGACCGTTCCCGATGAGGCGGGCATAAAACCCGTGATGATTCTCATGGTCGTTGTTTTACCGGCGGCGTTAGGTCCCAGAAAGCCAAGTATTTCACCTTTTTCAACGGTAAACGAGATGTCATCCACCGCGAGGACGCTCCCATAGTGTTTAACCAGATTTTTTACTTCAATCACTCGTTCCTCCTGTTAGAAAGTACTCACGTTTCGTTTTATCGACGAATTTCCACGCGTTGCTCCAAACTGATGAAATTCGATCGGTCGTCGGAATTTGGCGGGCGAATTTGATAACGTCCAATTCCTTAAGCAATATGCCGACCTTCAATTGCGTCGTCTCGTCAACATCAGTTTCACACAGCGCAATGATGATCTCGGTCGTGGTCAATTCCAGCGCCCGAATGAAGTATCTTCGTTCGATATATTCACGGATGATTTGCGAAATTTCGGAATAGTACTGCATTTGTTCTTCGACAGTTTTAAAAGTTTTTCCTTTCAATTGCTCTAATTTTCGGAAAGCCGCTACGTGAGGCGCTTCGAGAAACCTCTCATCGAGCGCCAGCGGTGGATGCTCTCTTTTCCACTTCTGGTAATATTTCCACGCGCCATAACTCAATCCCATCAAAATGATTAAAAAAACGAGCAATCGCAACGGCAGAGTTCTACGAATCGGAAACGGCGGTTTGATGTCTTTTAGGTTGGTTTCTCCAGCCGGCAACACAGAAATGATGCGGATTTTCTGCGGATCGGTTTTAAATGTCATGATGGCAGTTGTATCCGACGGTGACAGAGCGCGAATTTCAAGCGGCGGGATAGTCACGATCCCAGTGTCAAAAACCGCCAGATCCAACGTCCATGTTTGCGTCAAACCGCCATCGATTTTCTCCGGTTCGGAAAAACGGTTTCCGACGACTTCCGTCTCGCCCAACGTCTTTTCGATAAACGGAAATTGAAACCGAGTTCCTTCTGGATACGACAGACCAATTGTCATCTGAATCCGGTCGCCTATCGTCGCAATTGTTGTGTCAATCTTAACCTGTACGGTGATCGGAATTGCCTCCGAAAAAGCGGAAATGTTGAGCAGGAAAGACAATAAAATCGACAGAACAATTTTTATACCACTCAATTTATTTCCTATCTTTCGCTGTCTCATATTGAAAGTCGCCGATCCAAAATCGTTTACCGAAATCTTCTCTCCCTGTTCTTAAAAAATTTCACGAGCGGATCAACATAAGACTCCGAATCATCGATTTGAATCAAGTCCAGATTCATACTCTTGGCGTCTTTGACAAACTTCTGACGCTTTTGATCGATCAGATCGGCGTACATTTGGCGGAAATTGTTATCGGTCGTATCAACCCATATTTCTTCCAGTGTCTCTGCATCCTGCATTTTTAGCAAGCCGACATTCGGAATTTCCTTCTCACGCCGGTCGAACAGCTGAATCGCGACGACATCGTGTTTTTGGTTCAGCACGCGTAGAGGTTTTTCATATCCTTCGTCAATGAAATCCGAAATGAGGAAAACGATCGACTTACGTTTTAGACCTTTGAGTAAAAATTCCAGACCATTTCGAAGACCTGTCCGCGGCGATGACGGTTGAAAATACATCAGTTCGCGAATCGCTCTAAGTGTATGGCTTTTCCCTTTGCGCGGCGGGATAAATTTCTCGACAACATCACTAAAAATCATGAGCCCGACTTTGTCATTATTTTTGATGGCGGAAAATGCCAATAGCGCGGAAATCTCAGCCGCGATTTCCGATTTGAACTTTTCGTGCGAACCAAAGGCGCCGGAGCGGGAACAATCGACCGCCAGCATCACCGTTAACTCGCGTTCCTCTTCGTTAATTTTGACGTACGGGTGATTGTACCGCGCTGTCACATTCCAATCGATCATCCGGAAGTCATCACCATATTGGTATTCGCGGACTTCGGAAAATTCCATCCCGCGTCCTTTAAAAACCGAATGGTATTCGCCGCTGAACACATCATTAACCAAATGCCGCGTTCGCAGTTCGATTTGCCGCACTTTTTTCAGAATTTCACGCGTCAGCATGATTTCACCATCATTCGCATTGGTTTCTGGAAATCGGGAACAGAAACGGTTCCTTCACCGCGTTTCCGTTTTTATTATTATGGGACCTCGACCGTATCGATAATCCGCTGAATGACATTTTCAACATTAACTTCCTCGGCTTCCGCTTCAAAAGTCAGGATGATGCGATGCCGCAGAATATCCCAAACGACATCGCGGATGTCTTCGGGCGTCACGTAGCCGCGCCCCTGAATGAACGCTTTCGCTTTTCCAGCCATTGCAAGGAAGATGGAAGCACGCGGCGATGCGCCGTAATGAATCAGCGCAGAAAGATCGGTCAGTTTGTACGCCTGCGGTTCGCGCGTCGCAAAAACTATGTCGAGAATATATCGGTGAATTTTTTCGTCGATATAAATGTCGTTGACGGTTTTACGGGCGCGTTTTAAGTCATCGGGCAAGATGACAGGATTGACGGCGATCTCTCCGTTCGTCGTCGCCATTCGCTTCATAATTTCCAATTCTTCTTCTTTACTTGGATATGAAATGACGACTTTCAGCATAAACCGATCAACCTGCGCTTCCGGCAACGGATAAGTGCCTTCCTGCTCGATCGGATTCTGCGTCGCCAGAACGAGAAATGGATCGTCGAGCCGATGCGTATTTTCACCGATAGTAACCTGCCGTTCCTGCATCGCTTCGAGAAGCGCCGATTGGACTTTGGCGGGCGAGCGGTTGATTTCGTCGGCAAGAATAATATTGCTGAAAATCGGTCCTTTTTTCGTCTCAAAAGCGCCCGATTTTTGATTGTAAATCATCGTTCCAATCAAATCGGCTGGCAACAGATCGGGAGTAAATTGGATTCTCCGAAAAGAAGTATGAATTATTTTGGCCAGCGTGCTGACGGTCAGGGATTTTGCCAGGCCGGGAACGCCTTCCAGCAAAATATGCCCGTTACAGAGCATCCCGATAATGAGCCGATCAATCATGTGGTTTTGGCCAACGATCACTTTGCCGATTTCTTGCCGGATTCCGGAAATGAATGAACTTTCCTGCCGGATTCTTTCGTTCATCTCAGTTAGATTAAAACTCATAAATCACACCTCGTTTATTTTTTCTTGATGTCTTTCAGTTTAGGAATTTCGTCCAACGATTTCCCCAGATTTTCAAGTTCCCACTGTGCCGACGGAACCAAAATGTGATTCGGATATTTCTCGATAAATTTCGTGTAGGTTTCTTTGGCTCTGGAAAGATCATTCACTTCATTCGCATACAAGTAACCGATCATAAACAGCGCATTCGGGGCTTTTTCCGATGCCGGATACTTTTCTACGATTTTCTCATAAGTTTTGATCGCCTCGGGAAGGTCGTTTAGGTTGTTTTTATAAATTTCCGACAATGCAAATAAAGTTGGAATTGCAAGCGTGTCTTCTGGATAGAATTTGATCAGATTCTCGTATTCTTTGACGCATCCTTTGAAATCCTGATCCTGATAACAGGCGATTCCCGCATCCCAGTACCCTTGTGCGCTCTTGTCTGGTTTCTCACATCCGATCACGACCAAAACCATCAATGCTGTCAGAACTACGATTGCTTTTCTACTCATTATTGTCTTCCTCCCTAAAAATCCAAGTACATTTCCGATGATAAAAAACTGCGCCTAACTTAATCAATTCGTTCTTGACGGTCAATTCCCAAAAACAAATCTGCGGCTTAAACCAACAATTATTCGCCTTTGTTCCAATCAATTTTTCCTAAAAACGATGTCCCCATCTTTCAGATCAACGTGAACGGTATCTCCAGCACCAAATTTCCCTTCTAAAATCATCACTGCCAGCGGATCAAGAATATGTTTCTGCAGAGTCCTCTTGACCGGTCGTGCGCCATAGATCGGATCCCAGCTGGCTTGTCCTATCATCGAACGCACCGATTTCGACAAAACCGCCTCGATTCCCATTGCTTTCATTCTTACCGAAAGCCGATCGAACTGCCGCTGAACGATTTGATCGATTTCTGAAGGCAACAACGGCGTGAAAACGATAACTTCATCTACACGATTTAAAAATTCCGGCTTGAGATATTGCTTCAATTGGCTTAATACCGTTTCTTGAATGGTCGCATAAATTACGCCGATATTTTCTTCCGTAACGCCGGAAGTTTGCCCCATGATAGCCTGCGAACCGAGATTGGAAGTCATGATGATAATAGTATTTTTAAAATTGGCAACGCGCCCTTTGTTATCTGTCAATCTTCCGTCTTCCAGCACCTGAAGCAGAATATTGAAAACGTCTGGATGCGCTTTTTCGATTTCATCGAGCAGAATGACGGAATACGGTTTCCGACGAACCGCCTCTGTTAGTTGTCCACCCTCATCATAACCGACGTAACCAGGAGGCGCACCGACCAGCCGGGACACTGAATGTTTTTCCATATATTCCGACATATCGATCCGGATGATGGCGTTTTCATCATTGAAAAGTACTTCTGCCAATGCTTTCGCCGTTTCGGTTTTGCCGACACCGGTCGATCCAGTGAAAATAAATGTCGCCAGTGGGCGATTCTCATCCTGCAATCCGGCGCGCGCGCGTCGAACCGCATTGGCGACCGCCGTCACCGCTTCATTCTGCCCGACGACCCGCCGATGGATTTCGTCTTCGATGTGGAGCAGTCTTTGACGTTCGCTTTCTACCAAACGAGAAACCGGAATATGCGTCCATTTGGAGATGATTTCGGCAATATCTTCTTCGGTTACTTCTTCTCTTAACAAAGCACGACCGATCTGTTTTTGAATCAGCATCGCTTTCTCATTCTCAAGGTCACGGCTAAGTGCCGGTAATTCCGAGTGCTTGATCTGCGCCGCTCGCTCCCAGTTACCTTCACGTTCGACCTTTTCATCTTCAAGTTTCAACGTTTCGATTTTTTTCTTGAGTTCGTTGATTTGTCCAATGTGGCGTTTTTCCTCTTCCCAGTGACTTCTCAACGTGGCTGAAGTTTCTTTCTGTTGCGCCAGTTCTTTTTGGATTTTCTGATAACGTTCCTGCGACTCCGGAATATCTTTTTCCTTAGCCAATGCGCGGCTCTCGATTTCCATCTGACTGATTTTTCGTTCGACTTCATCCAATTCAGCAGGAAGCGAATCGATTTCCAGACGTAAACGGCTCGCCGCTTCGTCGATCAAATCGATCGCTTTGTCCGGTAAAAATCGATCAGTGATGTACCGATGTGAAAGTTCAACCGCCGCGATCAACGCCGCATCCTTAATCCGGATTCCATGATGAATTTCGTACTTTTCCTTAATTCCGCGCAAAATGGAGATGGAATCCTCAATAGAAGGTTCATCGACGAGAATCGGCTGGAATCGACGTTCCAGCGCCTTATCTTTTTCGATATATTTTCGGTATTCGTCTAATGTGGTGGCGCCGATGCAACGCATTTCGCCTCTCGCCAACGCCGGTTTCAGTAGATTTGACGCATCAACGGAACCTTCTGCCGCCCCAGCTCCGACGACTGTATGAATTTCATCAATAAAAAGAATGATACTTCCTTCCGCCTCAGTTATTTCGCGGATTACTGATTTCAGACGGTCTTCAAACTCGCCGCGATATTTCGCACCAGCAATCAATGCGCCCATATCCAACGCCATTACGCGTTTGCCTTTAATTCCTTCCGGAACGTCCTGATTGACAATTCTTAGCGCCAATCCTTCTACGATCGCCGTCTTGCCAACGCCCGGATCGCCGATCAATACCGGATTATTTTTCGTTCGGCGCGACAAGACCTGAAGCACGCGTCGAATTTCGTCTTCTCTGCCAATGACCGGATCGAGTTTTCCTTTTCTCGCCAAATCGTTTAAATCCCGGCAATAACGTTTCAGCGCCTGATATTTGTCCTCCGGAGTTTGATCTTTGATCTGTTGACTGCCTCGTATTTCCTTCAAAGATGACAAAAGCGTTTCTTGAGTAATGCCATTTTTCTTGAATAGCACTTTCAATTCGTCTTTGGCAGTTTCCTGTAAGGCTAAAATCAAATGCTCAATACTGATATATTCGTCCTGCAATTGTTTGGCAAATGCCTCTGCTGATCGAAACATCCGATCAGAAAGCGTGCTAATGTAAGGTTGACCAATAGCGCCGGTAACCTTGGGAAAACGCTCAATCATTCGTTCGATTTCTTCCTTGATCGGATCGATATTCCCAACAATTTTTTGTAAGACTGCTAAGCCGATATTGTCAGGAGTCGTGAGAACAGATGAAAAAAAATGGTCCGGCTGGATTTCCTGATTATTTGAATTAATTGCTATCTCGAAAGCGTTTTTTACAATTTCCTGCGCTTTAATCGTCAATTTATCAAATGAAATCATGTTTTTCCTCCTTTTTTCTAAAACGAATATGGAATCCCAAATTGGATTTGCCATAAATCTTGTTTCTCAGAGGGCCACATCGGATTGAGTTTCCTCGCATAGTCAATCCGAATCGGACCCAAAGGAGACACAATAGTCAAGCCAATTCCTGCGTCCCAGCGATAGGTTTGATCTTTGAGATCAGAAAAACTGTCGGCGAGATTGCCACCGTCGATAAATATTTCGCCACCGATCAGCCAAAAGAGCGGAAACCGAATTTCTGCGTTAGTTAGCACTTTAATATTTTTACCAATCGCAGTTCCTTTTAATTCATGATCGTCGGTAATTAGCTTGCGGTCGCGCCAACCGCGGAGGCTTGTCTCCCCGCCAAGATAAAATTTTTCGTAAACTGGCTCCTCTTTCTGAGTAAAAGAAGCCATCCACCCTACTTTTGCGCGGCCTGCCACAACAAAAGGTCCAAATAGGTTGAAATATTTGCTGAAACCTGTTTCCATCTTAAAATAATCTTGCGTTCCGCCCAGTATCAGACCGACAATTTTTCCGGTGAAAGTTACCAACGTTCCACTTTTCGGGAAGAGAAAATTATCCCGATAATCCCGGCGCAAGTTGAATGAGATCGCCCGTTCTAATTCAGACTCAGAATAATCGCCCGGTGCAGGATTGTATTTCCAGCGAATGCCTTGCATTTGGAGAGTGGTCTTCAGATAAAAACGCTTATTCGGTTGATAGATTACGGCGGCTTCACCCCCGTAACTCGTCTTTTCCTGCTCTTCGAGCAGCTGATTTTCAACAAAGAGCCGGAAGGTGTTGGATGACCGAAATCCGAGCAACCACGGTTCAACCCAGAGTACTTCCACCTCTGTCATCGGGCTGGAGAGAATATTTGTCGGATTCAAGTTCAAGGACGTAGTAACAGAAGTGCTCAAGCGGCTTCCTCTGCCAAACATGTTCCGGTGTAACCATTCGCCGGTCAGATCAACCGAAGTGTAAGGTCCACTGCCGGACAAAATACCTCGATCCTGACCGAGACCGAAATTTAGCCCGAGGTAGTGCATGTCCAATTCGCGCACATCGGCGACCAAATTCAGCGTGCGTTTGACTGTATCGATGTCTGCTAAGCGAATATTCGCACTGGAAAATAATCCGGTTTCAAAAATGTGCCGCTTCGACAGTTCCAATTTTTCCTGAGAATAGAGATCACCGGAGCGAAAAACGATCTCCCTCCTTATTGGTTTGGTCTTGACCAATTGGTTATTAACGACTTTTACCTCACCGATTCTCATCGTTTGATTTTCCGTGATAGAAATTATCAGATGAATCCCGTCATTGATGGTCAACGAATCGGAGATAACCACCAGTGGTTTTCCGATATTCGCGTATTCATAGGACATCGCCTTGATTCCCGCGCGGATTTGAATCGGATTGTACGGTTTGCCGGTCTTGTGTTGAAGTAGCGATAGGATTTTTCTCTCGCTGAGTGATTCTGCGCCCCGGATAGTAACGTCCTTTAATAAATACTGCTTACCCTCGTTGATCGAGTAATAGAGATCGACGTCGCCACTATCGAAAACCTTAAAAGAATCTTTCACTGAACAATAAAGATATCCGTCTTTGACATACAAGGATTCGATTAACAATCTGTCCAATTCGATCAGTCGCCGGGTAAAGGTTTTTGTCCGTGTGAATTGTTTATCCTTCAGGTTCATTTTCCGCTTCAGATAGCGTTGAGAAAATTTCTTATTTCCGTCAATGTATATCTTCCGGACGACGTATTCGGTCGGTGTAAAACTGTTTTTCGCGGAAAATGCAACCCCCCGTCCCGATAACAGAAGACAGAGAAGGGTGGAGTAAACGATTCGGTTAAAAACTGAAGATCTCAATAATGGTATTTATATTGATAATTAATTCGCACAAGGCCGTTCTGATCCACGTCGCCGACAAGCGATGTATATCGATTAATTCGATATTCCAGACCGAATTGCTGGTTCGGTTCGATCAGTGAAAAATTTCGTTCATAGGTGACGAACAGATTGGGAGCCAGTTTTTGGCCCAACATAACACTCCATTGATCCGTCGTTTCGTTGGTAAACAAATTACCTTTCGTACGCAATTCGAACTCATCTAATCCGCTAAAACGGCTGATACTTTTTTCGAGTTGTCGCTCAAAATACATTCCGAAAACGTTCAACGCATCGGAAGATAACCTGTCCTGACCGCTATTGCCCTCGCTGGTACTGCCGGTTCGCGTCAGAAACATCAAAATGTCACTTTGGGAGTAGTTTGAGGACTCAAAAGTGAGAAGCGGTTGTTCCATATCACCGGTCAGATAGACGGTGGCATATTCATTTTTGTCACTTGAGATACTTTTCGTTGAATCGGTTTTGGTATAGGAAGCGAGATCGACCTGTGCCTCGATATCCAGAGTCGGATTAAATTCGATTGGATCAAAAATGATCGAACCGCGCACAATATCGAATTCCCAGCCGTAATAGAAAAATTTGCCGCTTCGGACGTCCAGCGATCCGGAAAATTGGAACGGGTCAGAGCCATTTCGGATTATCCACATCTCACCCGATAGATCCGCATCTAATTGGTTGTTTCTGAAATATAGATTTCCGGGGATGATTGAATGAATATTAATATTCGTATAGGTGGAACTGGGTTTGACCTTTTCCAGAATCCGTTCGGTTGATTGGAACTCATTTCGGATAATGAAATCTGTGACATCGACATCACCTTCGATGTTGATCGTATCACGTCCGGATATACTAAACTCGCCGTTGATGACGCCTTCCTGTTCGGCTAACAGCGTCCGTAGGTACAGCCCTTTCCCGACGGCTTTCAGTTTATAATCAGGACGGAAAAACCGAGTAAAATCGATTTGACCGGAAATGGTCAGATTGGGTTCGAGATTGTTTATTTGCGGCGGAAAAAAAACGTCCAGCGTTATGGATTTCAGTTTCGATTTCGCCTGATCGAGTTTACTGCGTGGAACCGGTTTGAACATATATGCATTCATTGAAACAATGTCGAGAACATTGTTGCTCATCAATGCGCTTCCTTCGATTCCGGTGATCGGATTTTCCAGCATTGACATTTTTAAAATCCCACCTTTTACGGTGACGTTGCCGGAGCGAACTGGATGTTTAGGTGTTCCAGTAAAACTCAACGCGATGTCGAAATCTCCCGTCAGATTTTCCACGTCTTCAAGATAATCATTTATAAACACAAGCGAATTCGAATGCTGAGAAAAATTCAAACTCATCAATGAATCCGCATTGTAAGAAAACACCAGTGGAATAAACTGGATCGTGAACGGCAGAAATCCTTTTCCTTTTGTAGTACCTGCTTCATCCTTAAATATTAGATTGGAAAAAACAAATCGCGACTTCTGATATTGTCCTTTGACCGCTAACTCTTTCCCCCGCACTTTGTCAAAAACCGGATCGGCGATAGTGAGATCGTAATCAATCACCGGCGTATCCATTCGATTCTTAACCTCGATCTTACCGGATATTTTTCCGTCCTTTGGTATCTTTGACAGAAAAACGGGATCGAACGTTTTCATTAAAAAGTCAGACGCTTCAAACTGAAACCTGAGCGTATCTGACGATTTGACAAATGGCGATCCATTTTTTACAGGAAAATTACAGGAAAAAGTTCCCGAACCAATGAGACTTCCATTGTTCACATCCGTGATGGCGATTTTATTGATCCAAACCTGATTGTCCGCCACATTTGCATCAGTCTGTATATTTTTATATTTCTGCCCAAACAGATTGGCGCCCTGAAGGTTAACGCTTGCCTTAAGCCTAGGGGAACCGGGAAATTCAGTATATTCAACGAATCCATCCAGAATTCCCTCGACACCGCGGGAACCTTTGAGAAAAGCGTTCACCGGATCAATAGATAAATTAGTGAAAGAAAATTTCGCCGTTTTGACTTTTTTATTCACTGCCTCTGCTGACATTTTCAGCCGCCCATCATTTAATGAAAAATCGATGTCCCGAAATCTGATTGTATCTTGATTTAACGAAAAAGAGATCGGAACCAGAGAGACCAGATCGTTTCCATATCGCGTCACACGAAATTTCTTCAGATTAATTTCACTTCCCTTGATGATGTCTCCTTGAACTTCCAGACTTACATCTTCGCCGACGATCCTCATCGAGCGAATGAACGCCGTGTCGCCTTCAAATCGAAGGATAAGCGCCGCAAACGGCATTGGATCCTTAATTAAATCACTCTTACCATCAGTCGCTTCAATAAAAATATCACCGAAGTGCTTTTCGCCGATATTAACCAATCCAAATCGTGCGATTGCTTCTTCGAAATTCAGCATCGGCATTCCGAATTTCTTTCCGTTCACCCAACCGCGGAAATCTGGATTCTTTAGATTACCAGTTGCTTCAAGAAATGCCTCAGCCGAGCCCATTAATCCCTTAACGCCAAATTGCTTTGCAAACGGACCGACTTCACTGGAATTTACGTAAGCGCGGGCATCAATGGTATTCGTCTTTAAATCGCCTTCGCCAGTTATCCGATACGATGTTGGTCCCTGAATTATCAGCATTGTATCCGGAATCGCAAATAAGCCGTTGCTGTAGATCACGCGCCCTTGAACTTTATCAAAACCCAACGTATCAAATGCACATCCGGTAAAATCTATATCGGCGGTTATTTTCTCTGGCGCTTTTATTTTTCCATCGACGATCAGACTTGTCGAACCATTCAGAAGAGTCTTTTTTTGAATGATCCCCCAGTATAAAAGGTCCAGATTTGTCATTTCTAAATTTGCTGTGATCCCAGAATCGAAATCACCATTTGCGATACCATAGATCGTTTCATCACCCGACATAAAAGACAACGTTTTGACATTAAATATTCGGTTGTGAATCTCACCGATTAGCAATCCGTCTGTCACTTCACGTCCGCGTAATTTTCCCTGAAACTTAATATCTGTATTGATCTCATCTTTTAAAATCGTGACGTTCCCATTCAAACTAATGAAGTCATCTTCTGAAAATATCTTCTCAACGTTCTTTAATCGCTCCGAAAGAACCACATTATCCATCCGAACAGCAAATTCGCCGGAAAACGGCGTCTCAAGTGATATTTTCCCACTCAAGTTTCCAATTGTCGACTTGCTCTTCACCCTGCATCCCTGCACAAAAAGCGAATTGTTGACTTTCAGAATATTTGCGTTTGATAAAGCAATTTCTTCCTGAATCGTCTGTAAAACGGCATGAACACTATCGGCAACTAAACGGATAGAATCGCCTGAAACTTTCAGACCACCCTCGATCCATCCGTCCGATAAAAGCCGTTTGTTAGGATTCCGGCTATCGGTCACAATCAAATCGGCAATGAGGATTCGTTTCAAATCAATCTGTGAAGATGATTTCTGAGATGGTTTTCCAAATAAAAGCGCCAAGGTATCGATAGTCCTGGGATAACCAAATGAAACTGTATCAGCGATAATTGCCTCGATAATCGGATTTTTTCCGATAGCAGACATAAAATGGTAGTCAAGTCTTAGATTTGAAACGGTACCTAATCGGTAATTTGATGGAGTTGATAAAATGATGTTCGTAATCTGAAGATGTTTGAAAATGTTGCCGTCGATTTTGGCGATTTTAACAACCAGTCCGTAACGAGTATAAATCTGTTTGTTAATCTGGGAAATCAGGATTGTTTCCCACCAATTTGTCCAAAAAATGCAAAAAATCCCCAGACTGGACACAAAAAAAATGCCGATGAATATCCAAATCGCTATTTTAATTGATGTTTTCATATTCGATCAAACAATAAGCAATTTAGTTAAGAAGACGAAAATCTCCAAACCTTTACGACGGGCGAAACACTATCAAAATTTCTCTAAAAACCAAAAGTTTATACGATTTAAGTCGGAATAAGTTTTGTAAAGTACTTAGTAAAATCGGCTGAATCGGTAGAGATGCCGGGATTTCCCGCCTGGGGCGGGACTAATCCCGCCGATGGCGGGGCGAACCCGGAATTATTAATTCCTGAAATGCTTTCCCGCCTTTGTAAGACTTAATCTGTACTTCACGCGCTTTTGCTTCTTTTTTTGTCTGGTAAATTTCTGTATAAACCACTTTCATCGGCAGTCGATGACGTAATGATCGTGTTTTCCCACCATTGTGTTCGGAAAGTCTTCGCTCCAAGTCCTCCGTATAACCAATGTAATAGCCAAAATCTTCTTCGCTTTGTAGTATGTAAACCGTAAACATCAAGCGGAGAGGCCGGGATTTCCCGCCTGGGGCGGGACTAATCCCGCCGATGGCGGGGCGAACCCGGAATTATTAATTCCTGAAATGCTTTCCCGCCTTTGTAAGACTTA
>Ga0210017_1000961_pt1 | contig 25040 bp, 25 predicted proteins | sample CryGeyCG2014_020_FD_183966 | JGI IMG/M metagenome (GOLD analysis project Ga0210017, IMG submission 183966) | Groundwater microbial communities from aquifer - Crystal Geyser CG08_land_8/20/14_0.20 (SPAdes) (version 2) | ecosystem: Environmental > Aquatic > Deep subsurface > Groundwater | place... | reverse complement strand
TGCGGTCTAAAAAACGCGATTGAAGATTTACAAGCCAGGAATAAAGCCGTGTGATTTCACGAAGGTCAAACAAAACACCTTCGGGAAAATTTGTTTGATGGGCATTATCCTGTTGATAAACCGCAACAATGTTTTTTGCGTCAATGATGTCCGTTTTGGTCTTTCTCATTTTAGTGCCTCTGGCGTTTTTGGTCTGAAGCGAGTTGACGGTAAAAACGGTTTTGCCAAGTCGTTTCAGATAAGAGAAAACAGGACGCCAGAAAACATTGGTCGTCTCAATCGCGAACACTGTCTGGGCAGAAAATTGTTTGGCAAAATTTTCTGCCTCAGAAATTAAACGGTCAGTGTGAACCTTGGAACAGTTCGGAATAGAAAATTCCGAGAGGATATTGTGCTCGTGCATAATAACACCGCCTAATGAATCTGAATGAGGGTCAATACCGACGACGATTTCATTTTTCATTTTGGTCTCCTTTCGGATTAAGGTGATAGCCTCCTTTTCGGAGAATGGATTGACCCCCACACCAATAGATTGACCATTGGTGTAGGGGTTGATAGCCCAAAAGCATCTGCCTATTCTCCGAAGGGCAAATGCGGTGAACGACTTTTTCGGTAGGGACAAATTTATTTGTCCGACTGCAACCTTGCGTTTGATACGCTCTGTTCGTCGCTGTAGCCCCCGAATTTATTCGGGGGTGAGTGAAGCGAATAAGAAATTCCCTTATACGCAGTTTTACTGAAAAATAGTTCACAAGCAATCTATTGTTTTGTCCCGATTTATATCGGGAAGAAAAGTTATGCATTGTGGCTATCACCATGATTATATCAGAAAATTTAAATATAAAAAAGTCGAATGGCTGGAGAGAGTAAAACAATCTCCTTTGCGTTCCGATTAAAATCGGAACAGGTCCATTAAGGTTTTTGCCCTGCAATCCTGAAAACATTCTGGATAGCAGGGAGAACCCTCCCCAGCCGGAAAAACTAAAAAATGGAGGTGTATTTTGAAATTTGGGGTTCTCTTTGTTAATAACTTCTCTGACACCTTGCACCATAAAAGTACCTCTACTTCATAATACAAGGTTTTTTATGTTTACTAAAAAATATATTTTCATCAACATACTAATGTTGGTTAGTATTTATTTTCTTGCTGGATGCGCTACTTACAGGCCGTATGTTCATTTTGAGGAAGGTGCAAAGTTAAACAAGCAAACCGCATTTTTTATTGCGCCAGTAATAAATGAATCTAATACTGAAAGTCAAAAAGACCCATGCAGTATGTTTATATCAGTTATTAAAGGCAATCTTGAAAAAAATGGTTTTACCGTTGTAGAGAAAGAAAATACCAATGTCGTAAAAATTCAATGCCGGCTTATAGAATACGACCCGGGCAGTAAAACTTTAAGATATTTTGTGGGTTTTGGAGCCGGTACGGGAATATGCACGATGTATGCAGAAATAATTAATGAAAAGAAAACGATAGGCGAAATCCGGACCACACGGAAATTGGCTGGTGGACTTTTCGGTGGTTCCAAAACAGATTTAATATTCGCTGTATCAAATGATATTTCCAAAGAAATCATAAAAATTGCAAAAGACATGGATGCCAATTGACGGGGGTAATATGAAAAAAATTATAGTCGTTTTGGTTGTTGTAATATTTACCGACAGTTTTCTGTTCCCAGAAACAAATGCGACACAATTAAAAAAAAGTCCCACAGTCGAAGAAATACAATGGCGTGAAGAATTGTTAAGTGCAAGAAGTACCCGCGCGACATGGTTTCTGGTCGGAGGTTTATCCGCATCAGTATCTTCCATTTGGCTTGCATCTACACCATATGATGCATCTCTAACAGGACCAATAGTTCTTTTGGGCATTGGTGTTATAGGTTGTGTGGGCGGACTTACCGCTAATGGGAGAGTGAAAGAACTTGAAAAAGAGGGACTTGAGAAAGGATACAGAATGTATTATTCGATTAATCTCACGCCTTCAAAATTGATATTAGCGAGTAATTACAAATTCTAAAAAATATAGTAAGCAGGAATATCTGTGAGGTAAATATGCGAAAAATTATATTTGCAATATTTGTTTTATCGGCTGTATCTGTGCAGGCAGCGACACTTGTTCAGGTTTCTCCAAAAGACGGCGCCGTAATTTCTACCTGCGAGCCGATATTCAGATGGACTGCGGTAAGAGATGCGGATTACTATGAAGTTGCAGTGTATTCTGATGAGGAATGTACGGACAAGATTTTTGATTCTAAATCAGAACACTCAAAAGCATTGGACTGGCAGCTCCCCGACGGCTATTTGCAATCCGGAGAATATTACTGGCGGGTTACGGCATATAATATCAATAGCCGTCCAAAAAAATTGGAGGTATGGTCATTTACGGTAAAGGCGGATGAAAACCGGAAAGTATATGAAAAAAAAACCGCAAAGGCGTTCCTCGTTCGGCGGTGGCGGTAGCGGCGGCTATGTACTTACATTTTGGGGCGGGTACACAACTGTTTCAATGGCTGATATTAACAAGGACTTTGCAGACCAAAAAAAAGAGATGGAAGAAGAAATTGATGAAGCAAACGATTATGGTTACGCTATTACCGGCACCGCTTCAGTAACTGAAATGGGGAGCGGTTTTATGCTCGGCGGTGATATCGGATACTATGTCAATTATGACACCCTGCTCGCTTTAAGAATTGGGTATCTTTCCAGTTCTTCCGGTGAATTATCAACGCAAGTAAAATATTACGGTACAACTTATACGGGCAGAACCACTGTTGATGCTTCGCTTGTTCCTATTTTATTCGGCGGTTCATACTCGCATTCTTTAGGCAAAGCAACTTCTTTACTTGTAAAAGCATTTTTCGGTTATGGTTTTGCAAGCAGCGAGATAGAATATTTTTCGTCGGAAAGTAATTCGTCCGGCACAGACACTTCAACCTTAAAAGTGCCTTTTTCCGGCGGATGTGCGGTTACCGATTTAGAAACCGGTCTTCAATTTGATGCCTCCAATAATGTTTCTTTTGAATTAAACCTCGGATACAGGTCTGCCATCGTCTCAAAAATGAAAGCGGATAAAGAAATTAAAGATTCCGACGGCGATGTGGTGGTTAAAAAAGGCGAAACGCTTAACTATGAGTTTGATTTCAGCGGGTTGATTTTGGCCGGCGGAATAAAATTCAGGTTTTAACACGGAGGTGCATGTGAAAAAATATTACCTGCCTATGCACTTGACGGGCGTAGCATTATTTTATAAACTATACGGGTATGGAAGATTACCCGCGAAATATCATGGAATTTGAAGAACGTTTTAGTTCTGAGAAAGATTGTCGCGAATATCTTTTTCAAATTCGCTGGCCTGATGGTTTTAAATGTCCTCGCTGCCAACATAACGAAGCATGGACGATTAGTGACGCATTGTATAGATGTAAAAAATGTGAATTCAAGATTTATATAACAGCGGGAACAATATTCCAAGACACTCGGAAACCACTTCGGCTGTGGTTTCGTGCTATGTGGTCTATAACTAATCAAAAATTTGGGATCAGTGCATTGGGTCTGCAAAAATCCTTGGGGATGAGTAACTATAGAACTGCCTTGACATGGATGCACAAACTTAGACACGCTATGGTTCGTCCCGGGCGTGACCGTATTTCTGGTATAATTGAAGTAGATGAAACTTACATTGGAGGAAAGAAAGCAGGAAAGCGTGGACGAGGTGCTGAAGGTAAAGTATTGATTGTTATAGGAGCACAAATTGACGGTAATCACATTGGTCGGATTAGACTTAAACGAGTTTCTAATGCTTCTGGAAAAAACTTGGAAAGAGTGATTCAGCAAACTATTGAACTGGGTAGCGTTGTGCGAACGGATGGATGGGATGGTTATAGTCAACTGGGGTCTACTGGATATGTCCACGAAATAGTTCGAAAAGATGCTTCTGTTGGTAAAAACCTGTTGCCCAAATGTAATATGGTAGCATCTTTGCTCAAAAGGTGGTTGTTGGGGATACACCAAGGGGCAGTACATATTTCTCATATTGATTATTATTTGGATGAGTTTACCTTTCGTTTTAATCGCAGAACATCTGCATCGCGTGGAAAACTCTTTTATCGTCTTATACAACAGGCAGTTAATGTTAATCCTGTTCATAGTAAAGACCTTATTTCGTAATTTTATTACATTCTTAAGACCATACGCCCGTCAAGTGCATAGGCAGGTAATATTTTTGTATTTTTTGCCGGACAGAGCTGCTTCGGTATTTTTGTCTTTTTCTAAGTCGTCAAGGTATTTCAAAAAGAGAATCCACGAGGTTTGCTCGATATAATCAAGCTCGGTAGCCGAGCCGGCATCTCTGTGAAGAATATCGTCGATATTTTTAAATGCTTGTTCAAACATAAGATATTTACTTACTCGAACTTCTTATCTTTTCACTTCCCACCGGCATCCTTTGTCGGAACCGATGTAGAAGTATATACTGTTTTTCCCAGGACTGATGGACTTTTATTAGTGTGCCGACTTCAAAGCCCTTCTCTACGTGATACGCAATGATTAAGCCACAATATCAATCAGTTTATTAAACATCATCCAAAGTAAATTATAAATATCTTTATTTTACTTTATGCCAGTAAAGTAAAATAAGAAAAAGTATATTTTACTTTATAAATAATTTAAGGTAATCTTCAAAAAGGTACTGCTTATTTCTTTTAAATCCTGTCATCTCACGCAAAATTTTTAATCTTTCAAAATCTTTAATAAGCAAAATATCTGATTCCGGCGTAATTTTTAATACTGTTAACCGGTGATTTTTTTGGCAAGCCAGATGCCGATGAGCCCGCCGATGCCGCTGGCAAACAATGAACTGAATGAGAACATTCCGGCGCCAAGCAAAGTCGGGATATACCCGCCGATGGTGGACCCGACGAACAACCCGAGCATCATCATCTTTTTAGAAGACATTATCGTTATCCCGCAACTTTCCGCTTCAAAACTTTTACGACTCTCCAGACGAGGAAACACAAAAACAAAAGCGCTGCAACATTCGTTATCCAGCCGTCAAAGATGCCCATTTCGTAAGGATAGCCCTCGTAACCGAAATCGGCAAGCGTTTTTGAAGTGAAAATTACGCTTAAAAACGGGATTATTTTGCTAACAAGACCGCCTTTATAGATGAGCAGCGACCAGAAAAGCCAGAACAAAATTGAAATTCCGAAGAGAGTTAAAACAATCATTGAGGCGATATGAACCGGGTCGTAAATCGGTTCGTTCGGGTCTTCCTCGTCTGAAAAAATGTCCTGAATCCACAACCATACATTTTTAATAATTTTTTGCATTTTGCCCTCACTTTTTCAGACGGTAGTATTTACCAATTGGTAAATGCCCACCGACGATAAATTTTTCATTTTTCAGAAACGATATAATTTGTTAGTGTTCCGATTTTTTTTATTTTTACTTCTATTTTGTCGCCGATTTTTACGGGTCCCACTCCGACCGGCGTGCCGGTCGCTATGACATCGTATTTTTCAAGCGTCATAATTTTTGAGATGAAAGAGACCAGTTTGCCAATTTTAAAAATCAAATTTTTTGTGTTTGACGACTGTTTCAATTCGCCGTTCAAAAAAAGTTCTATTTTGAGATTGGCCGGGTTTATACCCGAAACGATGCGCGGACCGAGCGGACAGAATGTATCAAACGATTTCGCTCTTGTCCACTGTCCGTCTTTTTTCTGCAAATCCCGCGCAGTGACATCATTGAGACATGCGTAGCCCAGAATATATTTTTTCGCATTTTTTTCGGAGACATTTTTGCATTTTTTCCCGATGACGACTGCAAGTTCTGCTTCGTAATCAACCTGTTTTGACATCTTGGGATATTTTATTTTTTCATTATTGAAAATCACTGACGAGCCCGGCTTCAGAAAAATTATTGGCTCATCAGGAAGTTTCATATTGAGTTCTTTTGCATGGTCAATATAATTCAGTCCGACTGCAACAATTTTTGACGGTTTTTCTTTAAATTCGTAAATATTCATATTGCATAGTATAGAGCAAATGCTCTATACACCGACGACAAAACTTATAGAGCATTTGTTTTATTATTACAAGGTTTAAGTCCTCTTGCTACCCGTCTGTTAGATGAACAAAATCTGAATTTCAAGCATCCTTCTTTTCTGAGTTTTTTTATGTAATAATGGGCTGTGTTTCTTGAAGAAAACTTGAAGTATTTTCCAATTTCTCTTTCTGTCGGAGGAAATCCCCGTTTTTTTATTGAATTATTTATAAAGATAAGTATTTTCCTTCCTTTTTTTGCCAATTTACTTTTCATAATCCCAAAACATCTCGCATTGTGTAAAGCCCGGGTTTTTTGCCAAAGAGCCATTTTGCCGCTTTTACAGCGCCTGCGGCGAATGTATCGCGGGTGTGGGCACGATGAATAAGTTCTAATCGCTCACCATTACCTGCAAAAATTACCGTGTGTTCGCCGACTATATCGCCGGCACGGATTGAATGAATCACAATCTTTTTTTTATAAGTTTTTAGTATTTCTGCAATTTTTATCGCCGTGCCTGATGGCGCATCTTTTTTTTGATTATGATGTGCTTCAACGATTTCAACATCATAACCAGGTATTGCAACCGCAACTTCTTCAACAAGTTTGAATAAAAGATTAACTCCGACGGACATATTCGCAGCAAGTATAATCGGGATTTCCGTGGAAGCATTTTTTATTCTTTCAACTCCTTCATCCGTAATACCGGTCGTACCTATAATTATTGGTTTTTTTTGTTTTTTTGCAATGTCCAGATGAAATAATGTCGCGTCCATATTTGTAAAATCAATAGCCACGTCGGACAATTTCAGCGCTTCAGAAAAATTATCCGTAATGTTTATCTCATCAATCTGCTGACCGACAGCATGATGTTCTCGCCATTCAATCGCACCGGACAAAACAAGTTCCTTGTCCGCAAGAATTCTTGAAATTACCATTTTTCCCATTTTTCCCGCGGCGCCGCAGACAACTATTTTAATCATAATTTTCTCCGTTAGAAATATCTTAAATACAAATACAAATTACAAATCGCCACAACTATTATCATCGCCGGAAACGCATATTTACAATATCTTGTCCATCCGACTTTGTAGCCATTTTTCTCGGCGATGGCGATACCGACCACATTTGCAGATGCGCCGATGGGCGTTCCATTGCCGCCGATGTCGGTTCCTAACGCCAACGACCAGCTTAAAGTTTCAAGCGAAATTCCTGATTTGGAAAGATTAAATATCACAGGCACCATAGTTGCAGCAAACGGGATATTGTCAATTATCGCGGATGCAAAAGCGGATATCCAGAGTATTATTGAAACAATAACGAATGCGTTTCCTTTGGAAATTTCGCCTATCCACGCGGCAAGAATCTTCAGCACGCCGGTATATTCCAATCCGCCGACGCAGATGAACAGCCCGACGAAAAATAGCAGCGTTTTCCAGTCAATTCGTCTGATAATTTTATGATGGGATTTATAAGCGAACAACAAAGTAAAAAATGCCGCAATGACACCGACGAATGCCACCGAAAGACCGGTCCAGCCGTGAGTTACAAGCATAACGACTACTGCGGCGAACATCACGGAATAAATTAAAAACAACTGCCTGTGCCTAATCGCTCTTTTCGGGTCGGGATATTTATTCAAGTGCATTTCGGTTTTCGGTGTTAACTGTTTTTTGAATACGGCATAGAAAAAACCTAGCGTGAAAATCATTCCTATCCAGGCGACTATACCGGTGTTCTTCAGGAAATCAAAAAATGAAAACCCGAACGCCGTTCCGATAATGATATTGGGCGGGTCGCCGCACATCGTCGCACTGCCTCCTACGTTCGCAGCAAAAATTTCCGAGATAATAACCGGTATCGGGTCAAACTTTAAAAGTTTCGCAAGTTCTATCGTAACCGACGTAAGAAAAAGTAGGACGGTGATGCTGTCAATAAACATTGAAAGAAAGGCGGACAGCAGCATAAACGCGATAAATATCGGGATTACTTTGTATTTGACAAGTTTTGCCACATACAGACACAGCCACCTGAAAAATCCGACACGGGTAAGACCTTCAATCATCGTCATCATACCGCCGATAAATATTATCGTCTGCCAGTTGATTCCGTGCGAGACCTCTTCTTTGGCGCCTTTTATTATCCAGAATGACTTCAGAAAAATTTCTTTCAAATTAAGAACCCATATTATCGCATCCGGAGTCCTTAAAACGAAAATCATCGTTAGAATTGCACCAGCCACGGCAGAAATATACCTGTGCCATTTCTCAGCCATTATCGCGATAAACATCGCCAAAAAAACTATTACCGAAATAATCTGTACGCCTGTCATTATCCTTTTACCTCCAGACCGTAATTTTTCATTTCTTTGATAAGTTTTTCTTTGTTTTTTTCGTCCATCGCACACATAGGAAGCCGAAGTTCGTCGGAACACAGTCCCAAAAGACCCATTGCTGTCTTGACCGGTATCGGATTTGTCTCAATGAACATCGCTTTTATCAGATTGAAAAGTTTGTAGTGCAGGCGTTTTGCTTTTTCTACATCACCATTCAGGTAAGCCCGCACCATCTCGGAAACATCACGCGGAACAATGTTGGCAACGACTGAAATCACGCCCACACCGCCGATGGACATCAACGGAAGCGTTAAGGCATCGTCGCCGGAAAACATATCCATTTCCGGACAAAGAATGTTTATTTTCGCCATCTGCTCTAACGAGCCGCTTGCCTCTTTTATCGCAACGATATTTTTGCAGGCGGCGTGAAGTTTCGCAATTGTTTCCGGCTCTATGTTGACTGCGGTTCTGGATTGTATATTGTAAAGTATTATCGGAATATCAATTTCATCCGCCACTTTTTTGAAGTGAAGATAAAGTCCTTTCTGAGTCGGTTTATTATAATAGGGAGCGACAAGAAGCACTCCGTCGGCGCCGACCTTTTTTGCGAAGGCCGTCATTTCAATCGTTTCGGCGGTGCTGTTAGAACCGGTTCCGGCTACAACTTTTATCCGTCCTGCCGACTGTTTAACAACAAACTCAATAACTTTTTCATGCTCCTCGTAATTGAGCGTCGCCGATTCGCCTGTTGTTCCGCACGGGACGATTCCATTGGTTTCATTTTTGATATGAAACTCAACAAGTCCTTTTAATTTTTCAAAATCAACTTTTCCGTTTTTTGCAAACGGCGTGACTAATGCCACATAACTTCCTTCAAACATAAAACCCCCATTAAAATCAATTAAACATTAAAAATGTAAAATAGTAAGAGTAAAACTTCTGTGAATTTCAATTCTACTAAATTTTAAAAGAAAAATCAAAGTGATTAGCAACCGATACCCTCTAAAAAATTTCCTATCAATTCCGGCAAATCCTGACTGTATCCGCCTTCCAAAATAGCAAACTTTCCCGCTTTTATTTCGGCGATTTTTTTTGCAATTTTTTTGTAGGAGTCCTTTTTCAATTTAAGATTTGCAAGCGGGTCGCCCTGATATGTATCAAAACCTGCCGAAATTCCCACAACTTTCGGAGAAAATTTCACTATTTTTTCAATTGCCGCATCAAGTGTTTTTAAGTATGATGCTTCGTCACATCCGGCAGAAAGCGGGAAATTGAAACAATTTTTTTCTGAACTATGCCCGGTCCCCGGATAAAGCGGAATCTGATGCAGTGAAACATAGATTACATTTTCAACGCCTAAAAAAATATCCTGCGTACCGTTGCCGTGATGAACATCAATATCCAGAATTGCAATTTTTGGTTGCGAAGTAGCCGACGCTTTAGCGTCGGAAAGTAAATGTTTAACGGCGACGGCTATATTATTAAAATAACAGAAACCGCCTAAAGAATTTCTGCCTGCGTGATGTCCCGGCGGCCTCATCAGCGAAAAAGCAAATTCATTTTTCAACGCATAATCAGAGGCATCAATAGCGGCGCCCGCGGAAAGCATTGCATTTTCATATACGCCCTTGAAAGCCGGCGTGTCCGCATCGGAAAAATTTTCCGACTTGACAAGATTCAGAAGTTCTCCGGTATGTGCCGACAGAATATCTTTTTCTTTCGCATAATTTGGTTTAACAAATTGCGCACCGGTTTTTTCCAAATACTCTTTTGTTTTTAACACCCTGAAAGGCGCTTCGGGATGACCGGGAACATTATATTCAGCCGCTTTTTCCGAATAGATAATTTTCATATAAATTTTTCAATTTCTTTCAGCGGTCTTCTTGATTTTTCCCTTATTTTATCGTCGGCAGGATAACCCACGCTTATTATGATGTCAACTTTTTTTTCTTTGGGAATATTGAGAACTTTTTTCACCGCTTTTTCGTTGAAAAAACCGAGCCAGCAAGTGCCGAGCCCTTCTTCCGCCGCCTGCAAGACAAAGTGTTCTGATGCAATTCCGATATCAATAAGATTATACTGTGTGCCGCGGAAATATCCGCCGAGTGCTGCGATGAATTTTGAATGTTCAGTTATAACTACAACCAAAACCGGCGCGGCTTTTGCGAAAGAATTGGATGAATAAATTCCGGAAAACGCCGCTGCTGCAACTTTATTTTTTAATTCCGGACTATCAACAACAATAAAACTCCACGGCTGTGAATTACATGCCGACGGTGCCAGCCGGGCCGCTTCAAGACATCTTTCTATCGCATCTTTAGGCACTGGTTTATCGGAATACTTTCTTACACTCCGTCTTTTCTTAACAAGTTCCAAGAAATTCATTTATATCGCCCCAGTTTTTCACTCTGTAAAGATTCGGCTGTTTTTCACTATGTTGATTCCAAGGATAATCAAACAATAAAACTTTTATGCCCGCCTTTGCCATATCCTGAGCGTAATCCAGACGGTCTTCTATAAAATGTGTGATATTTAAATTTTTAATAATATTCAGTTTGGGTTGACCGTCGGTTAAAATTAATTTATCATAGTTAAGTTTATATCGCTCAAGCCAATCTTTGGTAACTTTTTCTAAAAAAATCGGTCTTGATGAAACCACAAAAATTTTATTTTTAATCGCAAATTTATTCAAAAATTCAATCGCGCCGGCTACGGGCTCTATTTTCTCCCATCCCTTTTCCTCATTAAAAAAATCCCAGACCCTGTTCATTTCCTCAACACTGATGCCGAGACAATCCTCGTAAAAAAAGGAAGTTACATCCTCTCTTTTCAATTCTCTTCCCAAAAATTTTTTTATAAAAAAGCGGTAGGCGGGGTCACTATCTGCAATAACACCGTCCAAATCAGTCCCGATAGTCACCCTGCCCCTCCTTTTTGTTAACGCCATTACCCCAAACCCCTCGTCTGTTTAGGAGGAGCGAGATTCATTTTTTCTCCGTAGAAGCCCTTCGGACAAGTTTTCAAATCTAAAAAATGTGACGCATTTTTGATTTTTTTTAAATTATTTTCTGAAAAATTTTTTCTATAAATTTTATATTCTCAGCAGCCTCTGTATCGGTAACAATGCTGTCGGAACTGTAAAACTCCAAATTCCTGCTTTTTCTCATTTTATCGCCAACAATAATTATATCTTCATTATCCGTCAATTTGCTTAAAGTTTCTATTATTTTCTGATGATGTCCTGGACGACTTTTAATTCTGTATCCTTCTTTTGCAATAAAATAAATACCGATTTTAATTAAAGCCATATATGCAAAATGAAATTTTACATCCGCTTCCGCACTCATTTTAGCAATGTTCAAATAACGAGTAATGGAATGACGGTATTTTTTCAGTTCATCCGGACTAAAAATTTGCTCTATAAAATAATTTTTGTCAAGTTTCATAAAAGTTTTATGATTTTACGTTCAAAAATACTCTTTATCAACTGGTTGCCTTTTTTTTTCTTCCGGTTGAACTCAGCGGAAGTCATATTAACAACATTTATTTCACGACCGATATTCTTTTGAATTTTATGAATTGCTCTCTCCGATACCAGCAGATTATGTTCTCCGACGAATAATAAATCTATGTCGCTGTTCGCATCGTAACTTTTGTTTGGATATGAGCCGTAAATATATGCTCCTTTTATCCCACCTATCCGTTTTACCGTTTTTTTCAGCAAATTTTCAAAACCCGCCGTTTTTAAAAATACGGATTTATACTCATTATAAATTGAATTTTTTTTATTCGTAAAAAAATACCGTTCCTTGCCTTTGAACTCGCTGACCAGTATTCCGCTCTTTTCCAGACGAAGCAAAATCCGATAAACATTTTTTGCTTCTTCCTCAATCAATCTTGCCAACTCATTGATATAAATTTTTTTATCTTCGTTCAAGAAAAAATAATTAAGCGCCTTTTTAGTAACACGTGATTTGAAATCAAGCATAATTATCCACTCCACTTACCATATTTATGGTAAAATTATACCATAATGGTTCATGGAAGTCAACATAAAAATCATTCACTTAAAAATTGTAAGACTGCCTTTCCGTTTTTTGTCCCGCGAGGGGATTCCCTTCGGTCACTTTGCCGTCGGTAAAATCCGACCTATTATACTACTTTCGCAACTACGAAAGTACGAAAGTAGGCAAACAGGTGACCTAAAAACAGTGAACTGGAAAGCGGGGAAATCTGAAAGTAGGAAACTTGTAATCAGCAAACTAAAAACTACAAAACTTGATTTGCATTCCCAAAATCATTTCAAAGTTTTCAAACCAGAAAAATGGACCTGTCCCCTTTTTTTTCTTTTTTTATCAACTTTTTGTTTTGCATCTCAATAGGCAGGAATTAAGGACCGGCTCCAATTCCTAAGATAAATTATTAAAAATAAAAAATTTCATTTTATTTAATTTATTTGTAAGAGAAATGGGGATAGCCCCCATTTTTTGAATTATAAATTATTTACAATTTGATAATACTTGTTTTTTGAACAAAGATTTTTTATACCATCGGATTTACTCGGGCCAATTTCATTTACAGGAACATTAAAATATAAAGCAAGGACCAAATCGTCAATGTAATCTTTTAATTTTTTTTGTTTGTCAAAATCTATTACCGGAAGATTTTTTAGGTCGGCAAGATTTATTTTTTTGTTTTCTAATTTTAATTCTTCTTTGAGTTCTTTTTGGATTGTCTCAGAAATAAGTTTAACATCACTTTTAATTTTGAGTTTTATTTTATTACCGTTGTGTTTTAGATATAAATTACTCCCGTCAATTTCTATATCGTCAAATTTCTGAAGCATAATACCTGAAAAATCTACAATATCAGAAAGCGTTTTTTCTTCCAAAGATAACATTTCTTCAGTCCGTTTGATAATCTCATCTTTGATAAACTGATTCTCTTTTGTGATTTTCGGAACACGGACATATTCTTTTACAGATGAAGTTGAAACTAAAAAATCTTTTTCTGTTTCGGTTTTAAGGTTAGAAATTAAGATTTTATTTGTTATTTCCGAATCCAAAATTGAAAAAAGATATAAAATTTCTTTTTTGTTCTCGCTACCGATAGCACAAATTTGATTCCTTGCCCATATAATCGGTTTATCAGAAAAATGGAAATGGGACGGATTAGCATACGACCAAATAATCTTATATTTGCTGTCTAGTAAATTGTATTCTTGGTTATTTTTCAATAGTTTAATTGTCATTTGAGAATTGCCAGTTCTAATGTTGGGCCAATATCCCTTATACTCCACAACTGTCAAAAATTTCCTATTAAGTTTAGGGTATTGATAATGTAAATCTTTGTTTGAAGGACTTTGAAGAACTTTTCTTTCGTTAATATAATAACCGATATCAAAAAAGAATTTACTATTAAATTTTTGCATTGCTTGGTCGTGATCGTAATAAATTGAAATATCTGTCGAATTTTTTTGATATTCATTTTGAAATTTTATAAGGAATGTTCCTTGTTTAATAAAACTCCAGTTAGCGACATTTTTTAGTAAATCCGTTTGTAAAACTTTTTTCTTGTCAATCTTTTTACCTGCTAAAATATTAGCAAGAGTATCCTCTATTGTATCTTCGCCATTTCTGTAATTTATAATATCAACTCCATGGGTGTTTGTTGGTGGTTTTTTACTGACAACAAAAATTAAACTTGATGTTGAGATAACTTTTTTTTGGTTTACGCCACGACTGATAAAAAGATTTCTATTGAAGGTAATAATTTTTTCAATAGTCGTAAAATTTGCCAAGTGATAACGTAACACATCATAATCTCCTGTTGTTAAAATGTTTTGTGGAATAATATAACAGAGTTTTCCATTATCTTTAAGAAGTGCTAATCCAACAGCAACAAAAAAAGCATACAGATTTGGTTTTGGAGGTCGCTTTTTGCGGTTGTCAGGAATACTATGCAAATTTATTCCATAGATATTATTCAAATTTACTTTTGGTTTTACTTTACCCTGAAGCATTTTAAAAATTAAGATTTCTTGTTTGGAACATTCATTATAGCCAACATATGGCGGATTTGCTATAACATAATCAAATCTACGACGTGGAATACGATTATTCTTCAGACTTTCTTTCATTTCCTTTATGTCTTCGGATACACGCATAAAACTATCAAATTCAGGTTCTTGAATTGCTAATCCCGGAAATATCATTTGAGCATCCGCTACACCGTTGCCCCCGTTTTTAACTCTAACATATTCATCAACTTCTGTATTATCAATAGGTGTGCTTACGAATTCGGCGATACTATCATTCGTTAAAAACACCTTAATTTTTTTATCAACAGGATTATTATATTTTTCACTGATAATATAAGGAAGCATTCTCATAATAATATTCATCTCGGCAAGATAAAGCGGGAATTCCTCAATATCTAAACCAAAAACATTTTTGGTGACAACTTCTTCTATTTTTTCTGAGGCATCTTTTGTAGCACTGCTGAATGATTGCATAATCTGGTCAACAGCACTATAAAGAAATGTTCCGCTTCCGCAAGATGGGTCAATTATTGAAAGTTTATCCGATTGGTCATTTTCTATTTTTCCTTTTATCTCTTTTTCTGTATAGCCGATTTGCTGAAGCATAAAATTGACAACGGCAGGGTCGGTAAAATACTGCCCTTTTTTTTCATCTTCATAGAGTTCTTTTAAGTAATTTTCATAGATAAAACCGAAGATTTCATTTTTGACATTTTCAAATCTATATTTTTTAATAAAGACAAAAATGTCAAGCCAGAGAGACACATCAGATAATTGATTTTCAACTTTGCGATAAAGTTGTTGGATTTTTTTAGAAATATATTTTTGTTCTTCAAGAAAAGGACGATAAATGTTTTCAGAAATTTTTGCACTGATATTATCTATGATTGACAAGATATTTTTGTATTGCTTATTTTTAAGACATTCATGGGTTTTCTTCACATATTCTAAATATTCTTTGCCAAAATTTTGGAATGCGTTATCAACCAACGCTTTATACAGAATAAACTGGATTATATAAGCATATGTAATTTCAGTCGCTTTTTTCTCTTTTGCTTTTTTATCAAGTCCGTTGAAATATCCTTCAACATTTAATTTTTCCTTAATACTTCTGATAAGTTTCGTTATATCTTCAAAAAATATCTGCCTGTTATTTTCAACATTCATTTTTTCTACATCTTTAAAAAGTGAAAGTTGTCCGAATGTTTCAAAGAAGGAAAGATAATAATGTTCCGGTTTAATATACTCTTTCCAAAATTCCAGGAATGTTTTTGTTTCGTCAAAAATTTCTTTAAGGGTAAATGTGCGGTAAATATTATTATTAAAAAATCGCCAAGTATAACCGTCGGTGAGAATCCCATATTTTCTGTCAAGGTCAATTTGATATTGGAAAAGTTGGTTTATGCCTGCTTGGATATTTGTGTATTGTTCAACTTCAACAGGAATTAGAATTTCAGGAGTGATAAATATTGCTACATCAACTCTTCTTTTTGATTTTGTTTTATATTCACAGATAAATTCGTCTTTTCTTTTTTCATTCGGAGTTGAGATTTTGCCTTCTTTAAGATTAAAAAGTTCTCCACATTCCAAGACATCTTTAACAAATTTTTGAACACCAGAGCCAACTTCTTGCGACTGATAATTTTCTTTTTCCTTATTCCAAAGTGATTTTAGTTGTATAATTGTCAATTCCACGATTTACCTCTTTCTTCTCCAATTTTGGTAATTATTTTTCTATTTTTCCTTCAAATACTACGGTGACTTTGCCTTCTAAAAAGGCGGTTTTACCGTCGTAATATACTTTTAAGGTTTCACCGCCTTGAGTTAGAACGCTTACGGGCGAGGAGACATATTTTTTCATAATTGAAATTACCGACGATGCAACAACTCCGGTTCCACAGGCGAGGGTTTCGGCTTCTACACCCCTCTCATATGTTCTGACCTGGAGTTTGTTTTTGGCTAAAACTTTTACAAAATTGACATTTGTGCCTTCGGGCTGAAACTCCTTGTGCCACCTGATAGCCTTGCCTAAATGTTCAACTTTTATTTTTTTTATATCCTCGACAAAAATTACTGTGTGGGGAACGCCGGTATTGATAAAAGATGCGTTAAAATTTTGCCCGACGGCGGTTAGGTCAAAATCCAGCTTAAAATTTTTTGGCAGCGGCATTTTTATTTTTACAATATGAGACCCCGAAACAAGTCCGGGGTGACACTTCGTGCCATTTTTTATTTCTGCCGAGATTATACCGGCATCCGATTCAAAACTCATTTTTGATGGAGCGATTTTATTAAGATATGCAAAAAGCGAGATGCATCTGGCACCGTTTCCGCAAAAAGAGGCACGGCTTCCGTCGGAATTGTAATAAACCATTCTGAAATCAGCAGGTTTGAGACGGGTTTTTTCAACAAGCAAAAGCCCGTCCACACCTTCTATGTTACAGTATTTTTCGGCAAAAGCGGATGCGGTTTTAACAATTTTTTTTCTGTTATCAATAACTATAAAATCATTGCCGCTGCCCGACATCTTTGTAAAATTTATATTCATAATAATATGAGATTCTTCACTGCGTTCAGAATGACAGATTTTCTCTTTTTCTTATTACCTTCCATTTTTTCCCTTCAACAAGAACTTCCGCCGGACGGGGACGCATATTGTAATTTGACGACATTGAATAGCCGTAAGCACCGGCGCATAAAATAGCAAGATAATCGCCCTCGGAAACTTTCGGCATTGGCCTGTCTTTTGCAAAAATATCGGACGATTCGCAAATGGGACCGACAATATCCCAATTGTATTTTTCGCCTTTTCTTAATGCAATCGGAATAATATCGTGATACGCACCATACATCTCAGGACGCACCAAATCGTTCATTCCCGCGTCAACTATTAAAAAATTTTTCTTTGATGTTTTTTTGATGTAAATTATTTTTGTGACTAAAATGCCCGCAGCACCGATGATAAATCTGCCCGGCTCTAAAATTATTGTGTGATTTTCCGGAAGATTTGACATAATCGCTTGTGCATATTCCGCCGGAGTAATTATTTTTTCGTCTTTATATCTTATTCCGAGCCCGCCGCCCATATCAATATATCTAAGTTTTATTTTTGCATCGGAAAGTTTTTTGATATATCCGGAAACCTTTTTTGATGCAAGTTCAAATGAGCCCTTATCGGTTATTTGCGAACCGATGTGCAAATGAAGTCCGACGATTTTTATATTTTTGAGTTCCTTCGCTAAAAGATAGCCCTCAAACGCTTCATCAAAACACAGCCCGAACTTGTTGTGGGAAAGCCCGGTTGTAATATGCGGATGGGTTTTGGCATCTATGTCAGGATTTATCCTGAAAGAAATTCCCGCAATTTTACCGAGTGATTTAGCAATTTTATCAATTCTAAAAAGTTCCGGGATTGACTCAACATTGAACATCAAGATATCTGACTTAATTGCTTCTTTGATTTCGTCATCTTTTTTCCCAACACCGGCAAACACAATTTTTTGAGAATTTACACCACAAGCCAATGCGAGTTTCAACTCGCCGACGGAAACGATATCTGCGCCGCAGCCTTTTTCGGCAAGAATTTTTAATATCTGCGGATTTTCATTTGCTTTCACCGCATAACAAATTATGCGATTTACTTTACAAAATGCGCCGTCAAGGACTTTGTAATTTTCTAAAAGTTTCTTTTTCCCGTAGAGGTAAAACGGTGTGCCTACTTTAACCGCCGTATCAAAAACGGAAACATCGTCAATAAATAAAAGATTGTTTTTGTATTTCAGCATAATTCTCCTTTCAACGGTCTGATTACAGCGATTTATAGAAAACGATTACGGCGATGACCTTATCTCTGTAATCGGTGCTTTTATCGTTGTCATCAGCGATTGTTGGGTTTTCCAACAATCTCAAAATATATTATTGAAATTAAAAATCCTATAAATACAAAAATAGATGCTGAAAAATATAATCCGAATTCGCCGAAGTTTTTATAAATTAGTCCCATAATCAAAGGGCCGGTGGCGTAACCGAAATCAAAAAATCCGCCGTATCCCGCCATAACCTGTGTTATGGAAAAATCTTTTCGTCTTTCTATGATAAGAACAAAAAGGTTGGGGTCTGTCAGCGCAAAACCTGTTCCGTACAGAAACCCGGAAACCAAAAGGAGCGGTAGCGATTTTGCAAAACCGACGGTAATAAAACTCAAAAACATAATAAGCATTCCCCATACTACAAATCTGCTCCTGTTATGAGCCGTATAATATCTGCCTAAATAAAGACGGAAAAATATTGTTGAGACGGAAAAAACAGTAAAAAATAACCCGTAGTCGCCTATAAACCTTTTTAATGCTACAAGCGGCAGGAAAACTGTGACCGAAGCATCTGCGAGAACTACGGAAAAAATTATAATTCCGGGAACAAATAAATCACGGCGAAAAAGTGTTGCAAAAAATCCGTGCTCGTCTTTTGAATGCAGTCCTGCATCATCTATAAAAAAACAGAAAAGTACGGCGAGCAAAAATAAAATTCCGGATATTAAAAACGGCGCAAAACCGCTCAATTTAGTCCCTATAAACGGCGCATAAAAACACGGAAACAAAAAAGCGACCGTATAAACGCTCAACGCAAAACCCCGTTTTTCAGACGGTATAACTACGCCCATAAAAGACCAGACGCTGACAAAAAATAAAATAATGCCGGCGCCGAAAAAGATTCTCAACACCAAAAGAGTCCTAAAACTTTCGGTGAAAAAATATGAAAACACTACGATTGAAAGAATTAAATCACCGAAGATCATTGATTTTTTAAGACCTATTTTACCGATAAAAGAAGAGGAAATAGGACGCAATAAAACGGCTGCCATTGAGGTCGTGCCCATTAAAACACCCATCAGTGCAGGGCTATTCGTTACCTTCAAAAAATTAACCGGCAGAATCGGAATTAATATGTCAATACCGGAAATAGAAAAGGTCGTCGCTAAAATAGCAAAAATAAAATTTTTGTTCACCCAGCCCCCCCGCTATCTACAAACCCAGCCCCTCTTTAATTTTTAGAAGAGGTGGGTTTCATTTAATATGTTTAATGAGGGCAATTGATAGTTTTTTGGAAAGTGTATTTTCTTTCTCGTTTTTAACGACATCAAGACATTTTTTTGCGATTGGCACCTTGTTTTTTTTCAAATATGCTATTGCTCTTAAAAAATACTCGTCGGCGGAAATAAAATAGGAAATTGCGATATCCGGATCGTTTTTAATTTTAAGATAGCCGTTCAAAATTGCAGAATATCCGGAAACGATGTTATATTTTCGGATTTCATTTTCATTGCCGTCCAAATAGTTCAACATCGCAAGTTTTAATTTTATTTCGTCGGTCGGACTTATAACCAAGACCTTTTTATAAAGTTCAATCGCCTGGGGATATTTACCCTGTTCGCTATAAATATCTGCAAGACCCGTTAATGACATGGTGTTGTTTTTTTCAAGTTCCGACGCTTTTCTGTAAAATTCCTCCGCCTGTTCATAAAGATATTTTGCTCTATAAACAATGCCCAAGCCGAGAAAAATTCTTATATCCTTTGAACCGTATTTTAATGCTTTATTGTATGAATCTATCGCTTCCTCTTTCATATCAGCCAGACGATAACTCTCACCGAGCCGCAAAAGAACATTTGGATTTTTTTTCTTAAGAGTTCTCGCTTCATTATAGCAATCAATAGCATAACTGTATTCACCGCGGAACAGATGTTCGTCGCCTTTTGAAATATAAAAATTAATCTTTTCCTTTTTGGATTTGGAGGCGGTAGTGTAACTAATTGCCGCTTTTTCTTCAGCGATTTTCTCCATATCGGAATAGAGGCAATTAAAAATTAAAAATTGAAAATTAAAAATAAAAAAAATAAATTTTTTCATCTTTGAAAAACAATTCTATCAATAAATTTTTCTAAAATTTTGTCTTTGAGTTCATTAACCTTGCTTCTCCCGGAAATAACGCCGGCTTCAATGCACTCCTGAGATTTGTCAAGTTCTATCATACTGACATTTTTAACATTTGGAATGAGCAGAAAATCGGCTTCTTTCATCTGTTTTTCGGTAAGAAAGCCGCCCTGTAAGTTTATAACCTGCGAAAGCGTTGTCATCACATTTTTTATTTCATAAGTTGAAATGTCCGCCTGCGGATAGACGGCAATTATAAAATCGGCGCCCATAACTTTCGCGATGTCAACGGGCAGATTGTCAACAACACCGCCGTCAACAAGAAGCCGATGTCTGTATTCAACCGGATTAAAAACTCCCGGAACCGTCGCCGAGGCCCTCATAGCAAACGCGGCCTCACCGTCCTTAAAAACAATTCTCTCGCCGGTTTTTATATCACAGGCGATGCAGGCAAACGGAATTTTTAACTCATCAAAATTTTTGTCGCCGATATATTTTTTGAGATATTTTTCAAGTTTTTCGGTGCTCAAAAGCGACTCCGCTGTAATAAGAGTAAAAAGTTTTACCGCTGAAAAATTAGATATTTTATTCCAGCCGATGCCCTGTCCCATTTTTTCTAAATCGGAAATACTCATCCCAGATGCGTAAAGCCCGCCGACAAGGGCGCCGACGCTGGTACCGACGATAATATCAATGGGAACTTTTTTTTCTTCAAGCGCTTTTAATACGCCGATATGTGCTAGCCCGCGGGCCCCGCCGCCGCCTAAAACAAGTGCAATTTTGGGCCTTTTACCAGAAAGCGCTAAAAAATCCTTCCACAGTAAATTTCTTAACAATTCATCATTTTGAGAATAAATAAGGGAAGTAGTAAGTAGTAAGTGGTAAGTAGTAAGCAGTAAAACACTCAACCAACGACGAATAACCATTATTTTTATTCAATACTTCTTCCGACGACGGTTTCTAAATCAATTTTTGCGATAATAACATCTGTCACAGCATCAATATATTCCAACTGCATTTGTAAAACCGCATCTGTAATTTCCGCATATTCCGAGAATGAAATATTTTTATATAATTCCGAAGTATCGGTAAGCATTTCCGCTTCCTTGGTTTTCTTTTCATATTTTTCAATTGCATACTCGTATTCAACAAATGATTTTCTCACTTCCGCTTTTATTGTATCCGAGATGTTTGCCCTGTTAATCTGCGACTTTCTATACTGATATTTTCTTTGTCTTATTCTTGCGAATTGCCCGAAGCCGTCAAAAATAGGAAGGGTTAGATTAACTGTGGCGTTCCATGATTTTTTTTCAAAAGGCCACTGTTTATCTTCAAGTTGATAGTTCCCTCCGAGGGCTACCGTCGGATAACGGCCGGAAAGCGAAAGATTAACGGAGAGAGCGTCCATCTGTTCCTGCAACTGAGTTTTTTTAAGTTCCGGACGATATTCCGCAGCCCAAGCAAGACATTTATTCGGGTCGGCGGGAACTTTTTTATATTCCAGTTCACCTTTTATAGCAAATATGGTGTTCAATTCAATGCCGATGGATTCCAGAAAATCAATCCTTGCTATTTCCAAATCCTTTTTGATTTTTTCACCGATTGCTTTAATTTTTTCTATATTCCTGTCTGCTAAAAACCTGTTTTTGGAATTTGCATTATCATTTTTTCTACCTGCTAATTTTTCAATTGATGCGTTATATATATCAAGTTTTTTCTGCAATGACAAAAGTTTATAAAAATTTTTTGCGGCAGTTGCAACCGTTTTATTTTTTATCGCGCCGTAATCGCTTTCAGCCGTCTTAAATTCCGTCTCGGCGAATTTCTTTGTTGAACTTAGTTTTGTACCGCTCCATAATACCTGGGATAGCGAAATTTTAGTTGTATAGTAATTTTCTATATTGTCAAGTTCCCTGATTGTTTTCTGGGGCAAAATAGTATTTCCCAAAAGAGGAGAAAGGAACAGCGGGCTTTCGGCATTGAATCTTGAATAATTGGCGTTGAATTCAAGTTGCGGATACATTATCGCCCGCGCCTCTTTAAGACGCTGTTTAGCAATCTGTATGTCCTGAGCCGCTGACAGAAGTTGCTGGCTGTTTGATACGGCAAGCCCTACGCTCTCTTCAAGCGTCAGAGTTCTTTCCGTAAGTTGCTGGGAATAGAGACAATTAAAAATGTAAAATGTAAAATGAAAAATGAAAATCCAACCACAATTTTTAATTTTTAATTGATAATTTTTAATTGCCGTTCTCTTCATAATTTTTTCAGTTGCTGTTTTACCGACGATAATGACGTTCCTCCGTTTGACTTTCTTTTTTCAACCGATTTTCTAAAATCCAACACATCAAAAACGGATTTTTCAAATTTTGCAGAAAATTTTTTCCATTCTACAATTGACAAATTATTAAATGATTTTTTATTTTTACTGCAATAATTCACAATTTTGCCGACGATATTATGCGCCGTTCTGAAAGGCATTCTTTTGGATGTCAGATAGTCGGCGATATCGGTCGCAAAAATAAATCCGTTTTCGCAGGAGGACAACATTTTTTCGGAATTTATTTTAACGGTGTTTATCATTCCCGACGAAACATCAAGCATATTTTTTATTGTCTCAACTGAATCAAAAAGCGGTTCTTTGTCCTCCTGCATATCCCTGTTGTAAGACAACGGAAGTCCTTTCATCACGGTTAAAAGCGAAACTAAATTGCCGTAAATCCTGCCTGTTTTTCCTCTTACAAGTTCCGCAAAATCCGGATTTTTTTTCTGCGGCATAATTGATGAGCCCGTAGTGAATTGTTCCGACAGTTTTATAAATCCGAATTGTTGAGACGACCAGATTATAATTTCTTCCGCAAACCGTGAAAGATGCATTGACAGAAGTGAACAGTCAAATAGAAATTCAATTAAAAAATCCCTATCTGAAACCGTATCAACGGAGCTCTCCGAGATTTTAGAAAAACCGAGTTCTTTTGCAACAAAATCTCTGTTAATAGGAAATTCCGTCCCCGCGAAAGCGGCACTGCCCAAAGGCATAACATCAACCCTTTTATAGCAATCCAGAAATCTTTCCCTGTCTCTTTTCAACATCCATCCGTAAGATAAAAACCAGTGACTGAATAATACCGGCTGGGCATTTTGCAGATGTGTGAAGCCCGGCATAATTACGGATAAATTTTTCCGGGCAACTTTTTTAATCACACTGATTGCCTTATCTATTTTTTCAACAATTATTTTTATCTCGTCTTTGAGGTAAAGCCGTTCGGCGAGCAACACCTGGTCATTTCTGCTTCTTGCGGTGTGCATTTTTCCGGCGACATCGCCTGTTCTTTTTTTAAGTTCGGTCTCTATTGAAGTATGAATATCCTCGCCGGTAAATTTTATTTTGCCCGACTCAAAATCTTTCAGTATTGAGTTAAGCCCGTTGATAATTTTTTTTGCATCACTTTGCGGAATAATTTTGCATTTGGCAAGCATTTTTGTATGGGCAATGCTCCCAAAAATATCATATTTTGCAAGTTTAACATCGTAATCAATGGATGAAACAAATTTTTTTAATTCCATATAAACTCCGTTTTTGAGGATTTACTCAAATTTAATTATTTGAAATTACCGACTATAAAATTTCCATTTTTGAGGATTTGCTCAAAAATGTTTTTTCCCCAAAATTGCTTCAACTTTTAACGGCAACCCGAACAGATTTATAAAACCCTCCGCGTCTTTTTGGTTGTAAATATCATCCTCTTCAAATGTTGAAAGTTTTTCCCAGTAAAGCGATTTTGTTGAAGTCCTTCCCAAAACAACGCAATTGCCTTTGTAAAGTTTTAATTTCACCGAGCCCGTAACATTTTTCTGCGTCTCGTTGATAAAGCCGTCAATTGCTTTTTTCAATTGCGACTGCCATAGTCCGTAATAAACCAGTTCCGAATATTTTACCGTCAAAATTTCCTTGAAATGTGATGTTTCTCTGTCTAAAACCAGCGATTCAATTTCTCTGTGAGCAATATAAAGTATGGTCGCAGCAGGCGCTTCATAAACGCCCCGTGATTTCATTCCCACCAGCCGGTTTTCAACAACATCGCATCTGCCGATGCCGTTTTTTCCTCCGAGTTCATTTAATTTTTCAACTATTTCAACGGGCCCGTATTTTTTGCCGTTAATTTTCGTAGGCACGCCTTTTTCAAAATAGATATCTATTACCGTCGGTTTATCTGGCGCTTTTTCTGGCGAAACGGTCATCTGAAACATTTTATCGTCGGGCGAATTTGCGGGATTTTCCAAAATACCGCCTTCATATGAAATATGCCATAAATTTGCGTCGGACGAATACGGTTTTTCTTTTGAAACAGACAGCGAAATGCCATGCTTTTTCGCATACTCTATTTCTTCCTGCCGTGATTTCAACTTCCACTCTCTCCAGGGCGCAATTATTTTTATAGACGGCATCAATGACTTAAATGTAAGTTCAAATCTAACCTGGTCGTTGCCTTTTCCGGTGGCGCCGTGAGAAACCGCATCCGCTTTTTCTTTTTTTGCAATCTCAATAACTTTTTCCGCGATTAAAGGCCTCGCCAGAGATGTTCCGAGGAAATACTTGCCCTCATAAACCGCATTCGCCTTTACCGCAGGGAAAATATATTTTTCAACAAACTCTTTTCTTGCATCAATGGTATATGCCCTTAGTGCG
>Ga0210017_1000960_pt1 | contig 25042 bp, 20 predicted proteins | sample CryGeyCG2014_020_FD_183966 | JGI IMG/M metagenome (GOLD analysis project Ga0210017, IMG submission 183966) | Groundwater microbial communities from aquifer - Crystal Geyser CG08_land_8/20/14_0.20 (SPAdes) (version 2) | ecosystem: Environmental > Aquatic > Deep subsurface > Groundwater | place... | reverse complement strand
TATGGCTGACAATAATAAGATTGTTCTTTCGGAGTTTACGAGTGCTCTCCTAAGCGCTTTAAATGCTGTCAGAGCTAAGCCACGGCCCGATGACATTTCTGCTTTATCAGTTTCCCAGACCGTATCTTTCTTTGCTTTAGTCTACGAAAAAGTGAGAAACGCAGTTGAGTTTCGTGAGGATCACCTCATTTTGAGAGCGGCCATTGAACGAATTTTAAGACGGCGTTTTTCTTTAAATCCTGACGGTCTGGGAGAAGCAGAGAATTTGCTTCGAGAGCTTCTTTGGGCGAGGTATTTTGATAATTCAACTCTTGGCGGAGAAGACATTATTAAAATTCAGGAATTAATCGATAGATATGTAGTTCTAAGGAAAATTCTCGTTGTCGGTCGGGATGCAGAAATGCAACAATATCTCAATCAATTTTTAATTGATATTTTAACCTGTGAAATTGAAGAGAATCTAAAACCAAAGTCAGCCCAAACTCATGCTAATTTTACTTTTTATATTTACCAGGTTCTAAGGAAAAAAATTAAAATTGAAGGTTTGAAAGATGATCAGAAAGACGCTTTCTTTTTAGTAGCTGTTGAAAAAGTCTATGGAAAAAGCGACCGCTCGTACCTACGCTATCACCTTTTTATCACCCTCTATAAAATTTTAGCAGGATACTCAATTGAGGAAATTAAAAAACTCGCGGTTTCTCTTCCTTCTATTTTTAAAAAAATTGACGACATGATAGCCAATCCTTTCGTCGATAATCTGACTAAGTTCACTCGTAAGCAACTACCGCCTTTTTTGGTTCTTTTCGACCTCGTCAAGAATAAATTTCAAAACATTACCAATATTTTGACTGACAAAGAAAAACTCTGGAGCGAAGTTGATCAAACCTGCCGAGATAAATATCAGCAGTTAGGAGCTAGAATTAGAAATTTAGCCATAAGAAGCTTTATTTATATTCTTTTAACTAAAATGTTGTTTGCATTAATATTAGAATTTCCTCTTTCAAATTATTTCTACGGTGAAGTTAACTATGAATCAATTTTAATTAATACTCTTTTTCCGCCAATTTTAATGGTAATCATCTTGGCTTTTTTCAGAGTGCCTGGTGAAGAAAATATCAAAAAGATATATCAGAGAATGATAGAGATTATTGATGCGGATAAAAGCTTTGAAACCAAAATAGCCTTTATGCCGAAAAAGCCTAGGTATAAACGGCCACTTTTAATATTCGGATTTACCATTTTTTACTCTCTGACATTTTTTGTTACTCTGTCTTTAATTTATGAAGGATTGCTTTATCTTAATTTCAATCTTGTCAGCCAGGTTATTTTCATTTTTTTTGTCAGTGTCGTCACTTTTTTTTCCTACCGGATCAGGCAAGTAGCTAAAGAATTAAGACTTGAGGATAAACAGGGAATTCTTACTCCCATTGTTGATTTTTTCTTTATGCCGATTCTGTCTTTGGGAAAATTTTTCTCCCAGGAAATCGCTAAATTAAATTTTTTTATTTTTATCTTCGATTTCATCATCGAAGCTCCGTTTAAACTACTGTTTGAAGTGGTTGAGGAATGGATTTCTTTTGTAAGAAAAAGAAAAGAAGAAATTATCTAACTCTATAAAAGTACGTAGAAAAAGGTATCCGTTTCAAGGTTTTTATTAATTTTTTCTCCCACCCTTTGATAGGAAACCCGTGCGAAATAACAATTGCTCCTTTTTTCACTTCTTTATTCATCTTTAATGCTAATTTTTCAATTAACTTCGGCATCAGGAAAATATAGATATAATCGGATTGTTTCAAATCAGTTTCAAATATATTTTCTAGTTTATATTGAATACCATTTGTTCCCAATATTTTTGCCCAAAAAATCAACAGGGGATTGATGTCGATTCCAACACCTTTAACATTGTAATGTTTTACCGCTGTTCTTACTATTCTTCCATCGCCGCAGCCCAACTCGACGAACGTTTTTCCCTTTTTAAGATTAGCTTCTTTTAAGATTTCTTCAATTCTTTTTTTTCCCGTCGCCACATAAGGAGAGCCCATGGCGGAGGAATAGATAAGAAAGAGAGTATAAACTGACATAAGAATTAGGAAGGCTAATAAAAGAAGAACGAATAATAAATATAAAAATAAATAAATCACTTTTTTGGTGAGTCCGGAGAGACTCGAACTCTCAACCAATGCCTTAAGAGGGCACTGCTCTACCAGTTGAGCTACGGACCCAAATGTGCTCCCAGGAGGAATCGAACCTCCACCACTTGTTCCGAAGACAAGTACTCTATCCGTTAAGCTATGGGAGCAATAAACTATATTATATCAAACAAGCCTCTCGAAGTTTTTATTTTTATGATGCAATTTATTCATAAAATTGATATATTTAAATTATGCTTAGAAAAAGCTTGATTTATTTTGTTCTTTTTCTATTTTTGACAGGTCTAAATTTTTTTCTCGTTATTAAAGCTTACGCTGTATTTAATAAACAAGCACAAATTGAAAAAATTTTGGCTGACATTTCCCAAAATAAAAACGACCTTAATAGACAGTTTTTTCTCTCCAACGCCACTATAGACAGGGAAGGTTACAGTGGCGAAGCGACTCTCGTTGACGGCCGGGTCGCAAACCTAAAAGCTTTTTTCCGAAAATATAATTCACCACTTTATGATTCTGCTGAAAAAATCGTCGAGGTTTCCGACAGATATAAATTCGACTACCGGCTACTGCCGGCAATCGCCATGCAAGAATCAAACCTTTGCCGTGTCATCCCCGATGACTCCCACAACTGCTGGGGCTGGGGAATATATGGTACTACTGTTACAAAATTTGATTCATACGATGAAGCTATCGAAACAGTTGGAAAAGGCATTAAAGAACATTATATCGATCAAGGATTAGTCACGGCATCAGCTATTATGGAAAAATATACTCCTTCTTCTTTAGGAAGCTGGTCGCATGGAGTCAATACTTTTCTTAAAGCCCTCGAATAAGTCAAAAGTTCCTAAAGTCATAAAGTCTATAAAGAAAATACTTTACGGACTTTAAAGACTTTATAAACTTTATAGACTGTTTTATTGTACAGATCTAGCACTTTGTAGTTCTTGCGAGAGTGAATACTGAGTTCCTTGTTTTTTACTGCGGACGACAAATAAAGAACCTCTTTTTTTCTTGCGTGACATTAAAGCCTGGAGCCAAGTCTTTGATTCACCAACCTTAGCTCGAAGAACCCTTAAGATATTCAAAACAATTTCCAAAAATCTGACGTGATAGACACCCGGCTTTTCCGGCAACTCATTAATCGTCAGTTTTTCAATATCTTTAACTTCTCGGATAAGCGAAGCATCAGCCTTTTTAAGAGCTTCTATTTCACGTCTTATCTGCTCTGTCAGTTCTTTTATCTGTTTTTTAACCAAAGTATCTTCATAATACTCACTGTAGTTAAAAACCTTCATTTCCTGCTTTTTTTGGGCTTTTTTTACTTCTTTATTGGTAAAGTCCGGACCAAATTCTTCTTCATTGTACTCGCCGAAAAATTGATCAAGCATACCGCCACCGATTTTTCCAAAAGCATCAGCGGTCTTTTTAGCGGAATTTGTACCCAAATCACGAAGAGACTCGAGCGGATTTTTATAAGGAAGAGCGCTTTGGGATTTTTGGTTCGAAATTGACTTCTGCATTGTCTTATTTTACTACAGGCTTAAAAGATAGTCAAGTGTTTTCTGTTTTCTTAAAATTGATGCATAATAGTAACTGTTTTCACTGGCGATCTTTCGTTCCTTTTCGTCTTTGATATTGGCTAAAAGTTTGTCTAAATCTTCTTTTTCCACCTTAATATTCTCACAATCTGCGATCTCGGCCAGTATAAATTCAAGTTTGTAGGTATCTTCTATTTCTCGCTTATAATTGGACTTAAGTTGATCCATGGTCAGATTTTTTGATTTCAAGTAAGCTTCGGTCGTCAAACCGATTTTTTCAACATCGTCAACCAAGCGGGATAACCTATGATTTAACTCTTCGTCGATTATAAGGTCAGAAATCTCAATTTTAACCTCTTTTAAAACCGCCTCAAGAATAGGGTTGATTAATTTACTTTTATTTGCTTCTGGGTTTTTTTCCTCAACAGATTTATCTTTTCCCGGAACCCAAATATCGGCTTTTTTAACCTTGGTTTTAACTTCCTTAACGACCTCTTTGTAGTTTTTAAGTTCCACGACTGGCTTTTCGGCTAAAGTAATCTTTACTTCCCAGTCTTCTCCTTCTTTTGCCTTAACAAGCTCGATGCGTGGATTAATTATCGGTTTAAGCGATTCTTTTTTTAAGATTTCAGCGTAGATTTTTGGCAAAATCACTCTGATCATTTCTTGGTAAATCGCCTCTCCCGACAGGTGTTTTTCGGCAATTGGAAGAGGTACTTTTCCTTTTCTAAACCCTTCAACCGTCAATTCCTTTTGCAGCCTTGAAAAAGCGTCAGCCTTCTCCTTTTGAATATCAGAGGAAGGTATTGTTAGGTTGATTTCTACGGTACTTTTTGGCAGTTTTTTGAGTTCGTACGTATACATAAAAAATGTCACCCTGAGCCTGACGAAGGGTGACGTGGAAATTCTTGTCATGGTTCGTCAAGCTCACCATGACATTGACATTTTATAATTTTACAGGAAAATTAGAAGAAAACAACGATAATTTTTCCTCTTCCTTTTCAAACTCAGCCATAAACCAAGAAACTCTGACCGCCCAGGTAGGGCTTTCTGAATAAATAGACCCGATCTTATAGACGTTCTCCGCACCCTTGCTCACATAATTATCTCTTAATCCTTTGGCCACGGCGTCGATTGACTCTGACCACGACTCAAACATCAAATAACCGCGGCCCCAACCAAAAGGATTATATGAATTTGGCCAGATAAAGCGGCCAAAAGTCGACTCTAAGCCCGCGATAGAAGGAAGCAAATAACAGTCTAAATCGTACGTAGTACAAGCTTCGATAAAACTCTTTTCATTTTCAACCATTGGTGAGTTATATCGGCTTAAAACGGATTTTATGGCTAATTCTTTCTTTTTTAAATTAATACTGTCCTGTTCTTCTTTATCAATTTTTATAGATAAGGAAAGCTCGGCGGAATTAGCCGCTTGCTTTTCAGCCATAACAGTTTCGCCCTTGAATAAAAATAAGCCTGTAATAATTAGTATTAAGGTAATTTTTTTCATAAAAAAAATCCTAAAGCTTTTAGAGAAACTCTGAAAAACCTTAGGATCTGAAAGTATTATAGCATATAACTATAGGTATGTCAATACATCTTACAATAAAGCCTATATTAAATTTTCAATTACCAATTTACAATTTTCATTGAATTTTCAATAAAACAATTTTCAAACGTTTGAGAAATTGAAAATTGAATCATTCATTGTAAATTGAAAATAGAAAATTGAAAATTTTACATGTATAATATTTTGCCATGAAAACCTTTTATAGCTACAGTTTTGGCTGTCGGGTAAACGAGGCTGAAAAGGAAGAGATTGACCGAAAAATGATCTTGAATGGCTTCAAATATGACCAAAAAAGGCCTGATTTTTTCATCATTAACAGCTGTGCTGTAACCAATAAGGCGGAAAGGGAGGTTAGACAGTTAATCTATCAGATAAAAAGAAGCTTACCTAAGGCTAAAATAGTTATTACCGGCTGTGCGGCCACCTATTGGCTGAAAAATAAGCTCTATCAATACCTTCCCGTAGATTTAATCGTCAATAATATCAATAAAGAATTTCTCGTCCAACTGTTCCACCGCGGCGGTGGAGGTATTATAGGTTTAAAAACTGATTTTAGCAAATTCTTAAAATCGGGAAGAATGATCATTAAAATCCAAGACGGCTGTCAGAGATTTTGTTCATTCTGTATTGTCCCTTATCTTCGCGGGTTGCCTAAGTCATATAAAATTGAGGAAATTATAGATAAGATTAATTTGTTGTCATCGCGAGCGAAGCGAAGCGATCTCAACCGTAAAGAGATTGCTTCGTCGTCGACTTCGTCTCCTCCTCGCAATGACATAGTATCGGAGGTTATTTTAACAGCAATAAATACTCAAGCGTATGGCTATGATACAGGTGAATCATTTATTGATCTAGTTAAAAATATCATAAAAAAAACCAGTATTCCTCGGATTAGCTTCGGATCAATCCATCCTTGGAGTATAAATGACGATTTTTTAAGATTTTATCAGGCTGTTTTGCCTAAAAAACGTCTTGTTAACTTCTTTCATATTCCTCTCCAATCAGGCTCAAATAAAATGCTGAATTTGATGAAAAGAGACTACACTAAAGAAGAAATGTTTGAAAAGTTAAAAAAGTTGCAAAGTTTAAACGAATATGCTTTAATAGCTACCGATATAATCGTTGGTTTTTTGGAAGAGACTGACAAAGACTTTGAAGAAACTTATAATTTTTTAAAAGAATCTCCTATCAGTAAATTTCATATTTTTAGGTTTTCTAAAAGATCTAAAACCAGCGCCGACTATATGGCAAAAAGACTAAAAGAACCAACCACCTCAGTTAAAATCAAACGAGCCAAGGCACTTGCTGAATTAAGCCTAAAGAAATACGATAAATTTCTCCAAAAAAACCTCGGAAGAACATCCGCTGTACTGTTGTTGCAAAAAAAAATCAATGGCTTTCAAGAAGGACTTTTAGATAACCAATTGCCTATCTTTGTGCCTATTCCACCGAAGCGGTGGAATGAGGCTGAAACGATCAAAAACGTGAAAATAATGGAATTTAAAAAAGGAAGACTTTTTGGTAAAATTGTGTAAATGGACTCGTAGCTCAGCGGCTTAGAGCGCTTCATTGACATTGAAGAGGTCACAGGTTCAAATCCTGTCGGGTCCACTTGATTTTTAAAAACTTGGGTGTATATTTAATATTATAAAAATGAAACTTATCGTTAATTGCACAACCACTACCAGCTCCTAATGGAGGGGTAGTGTTGTAGTATAAACTGTCCCTCCGAAAGGAGGGTTTTTTTATGCTACAATTTATTAATTATTAAAAACTATGGATAAAAATAATTTAGTTGCAATGCGTCATACGGCCGAGCATATATTGCATCAAGCCATTAAAGAACTATATCCCCAGATTCAATTAGCGATGGGTCCGCCTACTGATGAAGGATTCTATTTTGATTTTGATGCCTCTCCTGAAAAAGCTGAACCAGTTAAGATTTCAGAAGAAGATTTTCCAAAAATTGAAAAAAGGATGAGAGAACTTGTAAATCTCGATCTGCCTTTAACTAGAATGGAAATTTCTGAGAAGGAGGCACGAAAATTATTTAAAGGTAATCCTTATAAACTAGAATGGGTCGATGGTATTGTTAAAAAGAGCGATAAAATCACTATTTATTGGACTGGGCAACTCGGAGAAAAAAATTCTATGGTTGATCTTTGTAAAGGTCCACACGTCGCTTCAACCGGAAAAGTCGGACCTTTCAAACTTCTTTCTGTAGCCGGAGCCTACTGGCATGGCAGTGAAAAAAATAAGATGCTAACAAGAATTTACGGAACCTGTTTTTTTACCAAAGAAGAACTGGATAAATATCTTTGGCAACAGGAAGAAGCAAAAAAAAGAGACCATCGAAAGCTGGGGAAAGAGCTTGACTTGTTTGTCTTTTCTGATTTGGTTGGCAAAGGCTTGCCTATGTTAACAGCCAAAGGAGCAACAATAAAACGAATTCTTGAGCGATTCATTGTCGATGAAGAAATTAAACGCGGCTACCAACATGTCTATACTCCTGCTTTAGCTAAAGTCGATCTTTATCGAACATCAGGGCATTATCCTTATTACAAAGGGACAATGTATCCACCAATGATAGTAGACGAAGAAGAGTTGATCTTACGACCGATGACCTGTCCTCATCATTTTGCTCTTTTTAAAACTCGTCCGCGATCATATCATGAAATGCCGGTTCGTTTTGCTGAAATTTCTCCTCAATATCGCTACGAAAAAAGCGGAGAGCTTTCGGGATTAATGAGGATCCGAATATTTATGCTTGCTGATGCTCACATAATGACACCGGTAAATCAAGCTAAATCAGAGATTATTGCCGTACTCGATCTAATTGATTATATTAATCACGCTTTAGGTCTTAAAAAGGGGAAGGACTATCTTTATCGATTATCACTATGTGAACGATCTGATACGAAAAAGTATTATAAAGATGATCTTGCTTGGGACAAAGCAGAAAAAATTTTAAGAGAAGTTCTCAAAGAAATAAAAGCGCCCTACTATGAAGCTCCAAATGAAGCTGCCTTTTATGGACCAAAGATCGATGTCCAGATAAAAAATGTGGCCGGAAAAGAAGAAACAGCTTTTACCGTTCAATATGACTTTGTTATGCCTAAAAGATTTGCTTTGAAATTTATAAATAGCAAAGGTCAAGAAGAGGAGCCAATAGTTATCCATCGTTCATCAATAGGCGCCTTAGAAAGAACAATTGCCTTTTTAATTGAAAAGTATGCCGGCGCATTTCCTTTGTGGCTTTCGCCAGTTCAAGTTGCAATCTTGCCGGTTTCAGATAAGTTTCAGGACTATGCTCTAAAAATTAAAGAAGAGTTGGAAAAAAGAAGCATTCGCACCGAACTAAATAATGACAGCAAGACTCTTGGAGCTAAAATCAGAGAAGCCACCTTGCAAAAAATTCCATATATGGTTATAATTGGAGAAAAGGAATCACAATCATCTGTAGGGGCGAAATTTATTTCGCCCAAAATGATTAGCGTCAGAACAAGAGAAGGCAAAGATTTAGGCCAAATTAAAATTACACAGTTTATATCAAAACTAAAAGCTCAAATTGAGAAGTTTCTATAGACCGCGGCCAAAGTACCAACCGCGCAAGTACTATTTCATAAATCATAGGATTGATGCTCCGACTTTGAGGGTAATTAATGAAAAAGGAGAACAGATCGGAGTTTTAACAAAAGAAGAGGCTTTAAGAAAAACACAAGAACTTAACCTTGATTTAGTTTTAATCGCTCCTAAAGCCCAACCTCCTGTAGCCAAAATCATCGACTTTAAAAAATTTTTGTACCAGGAAGAAAAAAAAGCCAAAGAAGCCAAAAAGGGTATTAAAAAAAGCACGACAAAAGATATCAGCTTGAGTTTGTTCATTGCTCAAGGAGATTTGACTAGATTGGAAAACAAAGGCAAAGAGTTTTTAGCCGACGGCCATCAGGTAAGAATCAATTTGACTTTAAGAGGCCGAGAGATGGGTAAAAGACAGATGGCTTTTGACTTGATTAATAAATATATTGTCAGCCTTGGCGAAGTAAATGTCTCCAAACCGCCAAGACAGGAAAGTAGAGTAATCCGCGCTGTGGTTGCGAAAAAGAAATGAATTAATTATAATACGAATGATGCGAATCTTTATGCGAATGCCGCGAATTATGCTAATTTAGATATTAAAGTAACTATTCGCACATTAGCATCATTCACATTTCTTTATTCGCAGTATTCGTATTATATTTATGAAAAATAAACAAAAAACCAGAAAATCAGCGGTTAAACGTTTTAAAGTGTCAGCTTCCGGAAAAGTCCTTCACCGTTCCAAAGGTTTCCGCCATCTTAGATCAAAAAAAAGTAAAAGATGGTTAAGAAGGTTGAAAAAAACGAAAGAAGTAAAAGGAAGTTATAAGAGAAAACTATTGAAAATGACGGGGAAAAAATAATATGGTAAGAGTAAAATCAGGAATTCAAACAAAAAGACGACATAAAAAAGTTTTGAAAATGGCTAAGGGTTATTGGATGACGCGCCATAAACAGTTTCGCAAGGCTAAAGAAGCTGTCCTCCATGCCGGTGAATACGCTTTTGTAGGACGAAAACAAAAAAAGAGAGAGTTCAGAAAGCTTTGGATCATCCGTCTTAATGCTGCAGTTCGTAATTTGGGATTAACCTACAGCCAATTCATTCAAAAGCTTACAGCTAAAAAAATCGGTCTTGATAGAAAAATTTTAGCCAAACTCGCCGTTGATCATCCAAAAGTCTTCGAAAAAGTGGTTGAGAAAGTAAAATAAACTTCTGCTATAATTTTCATTATGCTTGACGATAAAAAACTTACCAAGGAATTGATTAATAGTCTTTCTTCTGTAACTAACTTAAAAGATCTTGAACTAATTGAAATTAAATATCTTGGTCGAAACGGTGTAATCAATGATTTACTTAAAAAAATTAAGGAAATCCCTGTTGGAGATCGGAAAGAATATGGGAAAAAAATTAATCAACTTAAACAAGAGATCAAGAGATTACTAGAGACTAAGAGATTGGAGTTATCAAAGAAAAAGTCTGATAAATTTTTTGATTCGACTTTGCCTGGAAAAACATATCCCAAAGGCAGTTTACATCCGATTACTTATACGATTGAAAAAATCGCTTCAATTTTCCAAAAGATCGGCTTTATCCGCGTTTCCTATCCTGAAGTCGAATGGGAATACTTTGCTTTTGAAGTTTTAAACATGCCTAAAGATCATCCGGCTCGAGATGATTTTGAGACTTTTTTTATCGACGCTCCTTCTGATAAGAAAATGGGTAAGGTTGTCTTAACGCCCCACACCTCTTCTGGACAAGTGAGAGAAATGCGGCGAGTGAAAACTCCACCGATAAGAATGGTTAATATCGTTAAATGCTATCGACCAAACTGGGACATCACTCACAATCCGATGTTCTATCAGTTCGAAGGATTATGTATAGACCGAAGTATTAATATTGCACATCTCAAAGGTACAATCGATTATTTTGCTAAAGAGTTTTTTGGTGAAGATCGAAAGATAAGATTGAGACCATTCCACTTTCAGTTTACCGAACCATCTTTTGAGATCGATGTGAGTTGTGGAGTGTGCGGAGGGAAAGGCGTTGACTGTCATGTCTGCAAATCCGGCTGGCTCGAGCTGGCAGGAGCGGGTATGGTTCACCCTGAAGTATTGCGCGCCGGGGGAATAGACCCAAATAAATATTCAGGTTGGGCTTTTGGCTTTGGTCCGGACAGATGTCTCATGATGAAAACAGGAATTGATAATATTAGGATTTTATATAACGGAGATGTAAGATTCCTGGAACAATTCTAAATAAGTCCGTAAAGTCCTTAAAGTCGTAAAGTCTATAAAGTAAAATACTTTATGAACTTTAAAGACTTTATAAACTTTATAGACTAACTTTATGAACATCAAAATCACCCACAATTGGCTTCTTGAATACCTTGATACTGATGCTACTCCTTATGAAATCCAAAAATATCTTTCCCTTTGCGGTCCGTCTATTGAATCGGTCACTAAAATAGGCAATGATTTCGTTTACGACATCGAAGTCATTTCCAACCGAATTGATTATGCTTCATTAATTGGTATTGCTAGAGAAGCGGCTACCATACTTCCCATGTTTGGAAAAAAAGCCAAGTTAAAAAAAGATTATCTTACCTACGACCGTGGGATAGATAATAATTCACATCTAAAATTAGAAATAATAGATCCTGAAAATCTATGTCCAAGAAAGTTAGCGATTATCATGGATGTAGAAATAGGCGATTCGCCTAAATACATAAAAGAGAGATTGGAAAACTGCGGAATTCGTTCGCTAAACAACCTTATTGATACCACAAACTACGTGATGTTAGAAGTCGGTTACCCGGCCCATGTTTTTGATTATGATCGGGTAAAAACAGGAAAAATTTTTATTCGTAAAGCTAAAAAGGGTGAAAAAATTACTACCCTCGATAAAAAAAATTATCTTTTGAATTCCAACGATATTATTTTCGACGACGGAACAGGACGGATTATTGACTTACCTGGAATTATGGGACTTGATAATAGCGTTGTCACAGAAAAAACCAAGAAGATAATTTTTTGGATCGAAACCAATGACCCGAAAGCTATTCGGAGAACTTCGATGAGACTGGGAATCCGTACCGCCGCAGCCTCGATGAATGAAAAAAATCCTGATTCGGAAGTTGCAAAAATGACTTTTTTAAAAGGAATTGAGCTTTATAAAAAAATTGCCAATGGTAAAATAGTCAGTCCTTTGTATGACACTGCTCCTGAACCAGAAAAACAAAAGATGTTAAGCATGAAATATGAGATATTTGATAAATTAATTGGAGTAAAAATAGAGAGAGACAAAATAAATAATATCTTAAGGAATTTGGGCTTTGAGATTGCTTCGTCGTCCTTCGACAAGTTCAGGACTCCTCGCAATGATAAACAGCAATCTCTTTCCGTTAAGATACCTTCCTACCGAAAATACGATATCTCTATTCCTGAAGATTTAGTTGAAGAAGTGGCGAGAATTTATGGCTATCATAAATTGCCAAATAATCTGCCGCCGCCAGCCAATGTCCAGCAACCACAAGAATTGGAAAAACTATTTACGATTACCTCAAAAATCAAATATTTTCTTAAACATCTAGGATTGACTGAGACTGTTAACTACTCAATGATCTCAAAAGAATTGATTGAAGAACTTAATTTAAATATCAGAGATCATCTGCGATTAGCTAACACAATATCAAATGAAATAGAGTATATGAGAATCAGTTTATTACCGTCTTTATATAAAAATCTTAAAGATAATACCGGAAGAAAAGATATTATGAGATTTTTTGAAATTTCCAAAGTTTATTATCCTAAAAAAAATGATCTACCGAATGAAGTTTATAAATTAGGAATCGGTGTTAATACTGATTATTTTGACCTTAAAGGCATTGTCGAGGTGTTATATAAGGAATTAAATATTGAAAGCGATCTCAAAGAAAAAATAATTAATAAAGATATTTTTTATCTGGTAGAACTTGATTTGGATTTTTTGATTAAAAACTACCAGATGATTGCACCTTACAAACAAATTAATCCATATGCGGTGATTAAACTGGACAAAACCTTTACTATCTCGCCTCATATAACCTACGAGGTTATCCGGCAAAAGGCATTTTTGTCTAAACTATTACAAAAAATGGATATGGTTTCTTTGTATGAAAATAAATTGACTCTTCGTTTTTATTATTCTTCACCCAATCGTAATATTACTGAGGAAGAGGCAAAGACTGAGTTGGATAGGGTCATACATTAAAAGGTCAGACCTTATAAAGTATGTCCCTTACAAAAGTTTAACCTGCGAAAACTGTTGATAAATTCTCAAAATATCCTATAATATATGGATGACAAGGAGTAATCTTAGGGAAGCAAAAACAGAGGTGCTTCAAGGAAAAATAGAGATAATCAAAACTGCATATCCGAAACTATTTGAAAACACGAATACGTTGGCTACGGTCTTAAATACCGCTACCGCTATTATTTCTCAGGACGAAACTCCTTATAATTTTCAAGGGGATATAACGACAATCGCGCCTTTTAACAAGTTTTCTTTAAGATATGAAACTTACGAAACAATGAAGCAAAGTAGTATGAAAAGAAAATGGAAGCTGCATATATTGATTTTGCAAGACCTTATTCTGATAATGATCTCGTTTTTTTATACATGGGAGACGTAGATAGTAAAACTCAACGACCTCAACCAGCCAATAAACTTTTTCTCCATTTTTTATCGGCTAAAACTAGAGTTATTTTTGATCTAAAAAACCTCAAAATTGGTTTTGCTGATGCTTCCAATAAAACAAGTTATCAAGTTGAAGATTATCCTACTGTAATTGACTTTGATCAAATAACTGACCAGAATAATCTATTATCTAACTTTAACAGTAATTCTGCAACAAAAATTTACGGGATTGAGGTTGACCAAGAAAGAAATATTGTTGCTTTTAGATGCCAAGGCGGATTATTTGGGATGACTGAACAAACTATCATTTTGCCTCTTAAAATGGAAGTTAAACCTGGTAAAATTTTTAAGAGTCCATCAATTCTTGATGAACAACCACCTTCTAAACGTATTACAGTAAAAAAACCCATTAGAGTGGAAGTCAAGCCTGATAAACCCGTACCTCTTAAAGATATTCTAGAAGAAAAACTCATATATGTTGTCGTTGATAATAAAAATATAAAAATTACTAGATGAAAAACAGTGTAACTGTTACCATTGGAGAATTAAAACTCAGTTTAAGAGAGCTAAAATTTTTATATTATAAATACATTCTACAATCTCATGATCAACAATTCTCAGATTTTATTAAAATTAGAACAAGTTTAATTAACAGAAATCATACTTTTATATCCCAAAAATATAACCCTAAAGATTATGTAAATCCTATGTCGATATTACTTGAAGAGGCTATTAGATTAGGAATATTGAATAAAGGTTTTATAAAAAAATTGGAAGAGGTGTTAGCTAAAGCGTAGGCGTCGGGAACAGTGTCGGAGTCGGAGCAGGAGTCGTGTAATCCCATGGCTTGTTGACGCCGAATTTTATGGTTGATTCGCCTTGTTTATCCTTTTCATTAGTTCCAATCACTTGAAGTTCATAAACGCCGTCAGTCACTGAAATTGTTTCATCAACTTCTTTTTTATCTTCATTCCAATTCCTAATTTCATCTCCATTCAGCTTAATTTTAACGTTCTTTAATTTATCCAAAGAAATTATTTTCGCTTTGATATTAAGATTGCCGGAAGAAACGGTAGTTTGTCCCGAAGGACTTTTTATCGAAACGATCACCGAATCAGAGGAAGCATCAGAAACTTCGGTCGGCGGATGGAATTTGGAATCTCCCTGATCTTTTAACCAAGTATTGATGCCTTCCTGCCAACGGTTCTTTCCATCAGCTGATACCGGATCATTTTCGGAAAAGACAATGAAATCCTTCTCTTCATAGTTGCCGTTTTTAACTTCAATATCATTAGCTAACTTACCGTTAGCTTTGGAAATTTTCAATTTTTTATAAAAAGGGGAGATGTCTTTTGGTTCGGTTCCTTCAATAAAATACTCTGATCGTGTCGGATAGCTGTCTTTTGGCAAACCGCCAAGATAAGCATCAACTGTCAAAGCTTTTACCTTATCCGGCTTTTCCATAATTCCGTCTTCGTGATTTTTCAATAGCTCTCTCATCAACCGGTAAAAAATCGGTGAGGCGCCGGTGGCACCGGAAGCGATTTTCGGATTCATCGGACTATTATCGTTGTTTCCTACCCAAACTCCAACCGTAATCGATTTGGTGTAACCAACCGCCCAGTTATCTCGTTTATCATCGCTGGTACCGGTCTTAACAGCAACGGTTTTCCCAGGAATATTCAGATAAGAGCTGGGTCCAAAAACGTCAAGTCGAGCATTATTGTCTGACAATATGTGAGAGATTAAAAATGCTACTTCTGGCGTCAATACCAGTTTTTCTTTCACTCTAACCTGTTTATAAATTTTTTTTCCTTTGAAATCACTAATTTCTGAAATGGCGTTTGTATCTATCTTTTTTCCGGCCGCGGCAAAGACGGAAAAAGCCGAAGTCAGATTGAGAAGAGTGGTCTCGCCGCCACCTAAGGTAATCGATAATCCAAAACGCCTTAAGTTTTCTTCAGTAGGAGTAAATTGAGTAAGACCCATGTCTGAAGCTTTTTGCAAAAAATCTCGAATTCCAATCATTGCCAGCATTTTTACAGCAGGAATATTTTCCGAATTCCCCAAAGTGAATCTAAGTTGCATCGGCCCTCTGAATTTACCGTCGTAGTTAACCGGTGTATAGGATTTATCACCAGATTGACCCGAACTAAATTCTGTCTTGACATCTATTAAAACAGTTGACGGAGTATAGCTCTTTTCAAAAGCAGTAGCATATGTAATCGGTTTTACGGCGCTCCCCGGTTGACGAAGACCCAAAGCCGCGTTAAAGTTTCCAAATTTTTCATCATTATAATCATAACTCCCTACCATTGCCAATATATCACCTGTCTTAGAATCCAAAACTACGACTGCACCATTAGTAACATTAAGTCCTTTTAACTTTCCTATTTCTTCAGTAACAATTTTTTCCGTAGTTTTTTGCATCTCCAAATCAAGAGTGGTTTTTATCTTTATACCCTGATCAATTAACTTTTCACCGTATTCTTTTTCTATCTGATCTTTAGTATAAAAAACAAAGTGCGGAGCGGAAATTGTAAGGCGCGGTGATGTAAATTTAATTTTTTCCAGGTCGGCTAAGTTCTTTTTTTCTTGGTCGCGGGTAATATAACCATCTTCTCTCATTCGACGAAGAACATCTTTGGTGCGTAATCGCCAAGAATCATTTTTGCCGATAAATGGCGAATAATAACTAGGGGATTGTGGTAAACCGGCGAGAATAGCCGACTCGACCAAATTGAGATCTTTTACTTCCTTACCGAAATAGCCTTTTGCAGCCGTACCGACCCCCCAGAAAGCACCACCATAAGGAGATTCGTTAAGATACATCAAAAGAATTTCGTCCTTTTTGTAGCGGCGTTCAACCTCGAAAGCAAGAATCATCTCCTGGACTTTTCTCGAAACCGTCCGTCTTGAAGTCAAAAGGGCGTTCTTAATGAGTTGTTGAGTGATAGTCGAACCTGATTGAAGACCTCGTCCCAATAAAATATTGATCGCTGCTCTTATTATTCCGAATTGGGAAATACCGGCATGTTTATAAAAATTTTTGTCTTCAATGGCAATGGTTGCTTGTTTTAAATAATCTGGTATTTCTACAAAAGTAACCGGTACTCTATTTTTATCTTTATACATATCGTAAAGGACTTTCCCATTCTTATCTAGAAAAACCGTCGAGTAACCGGTGACTTGAGAAAGCTTGGAAGGAGATGGCAGATCTTTAGCATACCAGGCAAAAAGAATAAAAGAAAAGATAAAACCGATGACAACGGCAACTGTGGCAAAAATTAATCCATAGGCAAGAAGTCGCTGCTTAAAATATTGCTGACGAAAACGGAGTCGGCGAGACAAATACATAAAAACTAGTATAGCAAAATTGGTTATTTTTTCCTATAATAGATCTATGAAAATTCTGGGAAAAAAGATAAAAAGAGATAGCGTGTGGAAGGTAATTATCGTTGTTTCTTCCGTGCTTTTGATTTTATCATCATTAGCGCCATTGTTTATAAGATGAATTTAAATATTCTCATTGATAATCTTCCTAAAACCAGTTTTATTACTATTCGAAAATTTAAATCTTTAAACATTAATACCTACTTCGATCTTCTTAATTACTTTCCTTTCCGTTATGAAAACTATTCTTTAATATCTCCTATCAATAAACTTCAACCTGGTGAAACAACAACTGTAATCGGAACAATCAGTGACGCGAAATATCAAGTGACGCGAACTGGCTTAAGAATCCAGGTCTTTAAACTTGAAGACGGGACAGGAGAAGTCGAACTTGGATTCTATAATCAACCATACATTCTAAGATTGATAAAAAAAGACATGACTTTGAGTGTTTCAGGAACTGTGGAAAAATATGGAAAAAAGCTGGTGATAAAACCAAAAGAATATGAAATCGGCGGTAAAAAAATTCATACCGGAAGAATTGTTCCAATTTATTCGGAAAAAAGGGGATTATCCTCAAAAACAATAAGAGAGAAGATATTCTACGTGTTGCAAAATGTCATGGTTCGTCAAGCTCACCATGACACCTTTGTCACCCTGAGCTTGACGAAGGGTGACGAAATCTTACCTAACGAAATCATTTCTTTTAATAATTTAATTGACGAACAAAAAGCCTATCAACAAATCCATTTTCCCGATTCAAAAGAAGCGGCCCAAAAAGCCAAAGATCGACTGGCATTCGACGAACTATTCATGATTCAATTGTCATCATATTTGGTTAAAAATGAATGGAAAAAAGAAAAGGTAGGATATAAATTCACGATTGGGAATAGGCATGCCAATTCCCTACAACAATTCATCAATAATCTTCCTTTTAAATTAACCTATGCCCAAAAGCGCGTCTGGAATGAAATAAGGTCAGACCTTTTAAAAACTGTTCCTATGAACAGGTTTTTACAGGGTGAGGTTGGTTCGGGAAAAACTGTTGTCGCCGCTTTAGCTTGTTATTTAGCTTACTTAAACGGCTTTCAATCTCTTCTGATGGCGCCAACTGAAATACTGGCTCAACAACATTTTAAAACAATTACTGATTTGTTTAAGATCCCTCGACTCGCGGAGTTTACCCTGAGTGAAATCGAAGGGCTCGCTCGGGATGACAGGGGTGGGAATTTAAAAATTGCCTTAATTACTGGTTCTCAAAAAAAATTTAATTTCCAATCTCCATCTTCTAAACCAGTCTTCAATCACCAACAACTATTCTCTAATTTCGATATTGTCATTGGGACTCATTCTTTAATCAGTAAAAAGTTTAAAATGGACAAGGTTGGCTTAGTTATTGTTGACGAACAACATAGATTCGGCGTTAGCCAAAGAGCGGCTTTAAAAGAAAAAGGCTTTAATCCCCACCTCTTGACTATGACCGCTACTCCGATTCCGCGAACCGTCGCTCTAACTTTATACGGCGAACTTGACATATCTGTAATTGACGAAATGCCGGTTGGTCGATTGCCAGTTAAAACTTACTTTGTGAATAAAGCAAAAAGATCATCCTGTTACCAATGGATTAAGTCTCAAATCTCAAATTTTCAATCTCAAATTTTCATCGTCTGTCCTTTGATTGAAGAGTCGGAAATCGAAACCATGAAATCTTTAAAAGCGGCTAAAAAAGAATTCATAAACCTAAAGAATATTTTCTCTGATTTTAAGTTAGGACTTCTCCATGGCAAAATGAAAGCAAAAGAAAAAGAGGAAATAATGACCGCCTTCAAAAATAAACATCTTGATATTTTGGTGACAACTCCTGTTGTTGAAGTCGGAGTCGATATTCCAAATGCGACAATTATGTTAATAGAAGGGTCAGAACGATTTGGCCTAGCTCAACTCCACCAACTCCGGGGTAGGGTAGGAAGAAGCGATAAACAGTCTTACTGTTTTTTGTTTAGCGAGAAAGAGGATTTAGGAATATTGAAAAAGTTAGATTTTTTTACTAAGACAAATGACGGTAATAAATTAGCTGAAGAAGATCTAAAAATAAGGGGGCCGGGTGATATTTATGGAATTAAACAACACGGATATTTAGGTTTAAAAATAGCATCTCTCTCTGATTATAAGTTGATTGAAAAAACGAAAAAAGCGGTTGAATATTTTATCAGTCATTACAAAGTAGAGAACTATCCTATTTTATTGGAAAGGATAGATAAAGAAAGAAGTGGGAAAATCGCAAAAGATTAATTATTTAAATGAGTTTGTTAGATTGTATATAGGTGTAATCACAGATAAGACCAAAAATCCTACTCCGAATCCCAAAACTACTAAAATCACCGGTTCGATCAAAGTAGTCATTGTTTTTATAGAAATCTCCGATTCCATTTCAAAATATTTTGATAATCGGAGCAGTGTATCATTAAGGTTGCCTGTCTGTTCACCAACCAAACTCATCTGTACTAATATTGGCGGAAAAATTCCTTCTTGGTCTAACGATGTTCCTAGCGATTGACCTTTTTCTATTTGGCGACTAACGTTGGCAAAAGCCTTTTGATAAATCAAGTTTTCAGTTGTTTCAACGACGATTGACAAAGCTTCAAGAATAGAAACGCCGGCGCCGATCAATATTGATAAGGTTCTTGTCGAGTCAACTAGTGCAGATATGGAAATGATTCGACCAATAACGGGAAGTTTAAGAGTTAACTGATCGAATTTATATTTGCCGGCTTTTGTCTTAAGATATTTTTTTATAAAATAAACGAGGGCAAAAACGCCGATAAAAATTAACGGCCAAAAACGGACAGAAAAAGAAGAAATCGCAATTAAAATTTGGGTAGTAATAGGTAACTGAACATTAAAATCCTTATAAAGATTTAACAGTTTAGGCATGACAAAAGTGATCATAATAAACATAACCACAAACATACCGACTAAGATTACGGCTGGATAGATAAGCGCACCTTTTAATTTACTTTTAAACTCTCTTTCTTTTTCAAGGTTGTCTGCTAATCGAAGTAGAATTTCACCCAACTTACCCGACGCCTCACCTGATTTAACTAAAGCAATATAAAGTCCGGAAAAATTAGACGGATATTTTCTTAAAGCTGAAGAAAACGAACCACCGGCTTTAATAGTAGCATCTATATCATCAACCATCTTTCTTAATCCTCGTTTAACCAACTGCTTTTTTAAGATTTCTAAGGCATTAATTATTGTTAGTCCTGCGTTTAGCATTATGGCAATCTGACGGGTAAAATCAACAATATCATTAAAGGAAATTTTGCTTGAAATAAAACTAAACAGGCTGTCTTCTTTTTCTTTTACCAGAGTGACGGAAATAGGAAAGTAGCCGTTTTGTTGCAAATAACCTATAACAGAGGTTACTGATGCCGCCTCTATCTGTCGTTTAACTGTTTTATTACCTTTAAGGGCCTTATATTTGAAGTACACTTTTGAAATGTTTAAATAAACAAATAATTAAATAGGCAAATAAATGTATAAATAAAGAAAATAAATTAAATAATTAAATTTATTTATTCATTTAATCATTCATTTGTTTATTTGTCGGATTTGATTATTTTGACATTTATATTTTGTCTATCTTAATGAATTTCTCCAGTTCCTTCGGTCTTATGGCGTATGAAAATGCTGTTTCTTTGGAAATCAATCCAGCCTTATAAAGAGAAAGTAAACTTTTTTCAAATAGCAGTAGACCTTCGCCCTCGCTGGTTTCAAGAATATTATTAATCAAATAAGTCTTTCCCTCTCTTATTGTGTTTGAGACGGCTGAATTACTGATAAGAATTTCTACCGCTGGAATTCTTTCTACGCTATTTTGCTTGGGAAGAAGCCTTTGAGTGATAATCATTTTCAAAACCGTTGCCAGCTGGTTTTTTACCTGATTCTGTTGATAAGGAAGAAAAATATCAATAATTCTATCGATGGATTCTGGGGTTGAGTTGGTATGTAAAGTCGAAAAAACCAAGTGACCGGTCTCGGCCGCTGTCAACGCCATAGAAATCGTGTCAAAGTCTCTCATTTCGCCAACTAAAATAACATCAGGATCTTCTCTTAAAGCCGATTTTAATGAAACGGCCAACGAGTGAGTGTCATGGTGTAACTCACGTTGAGAAATGATTGATTTGGAAGGTGAGTAAACATACTCAATCGGGTCTTCCACGGTAATAATATGCTTTGAATGCTTATAATTAATTTCATTAATAATAGAGGCTAGAGTTGTTGATTTCCCTTCACCGGTCGGCCCGGTTAAAAGAACCAAACCCTGGCGGAAATCAACGCATTGACGTAATATGGCCGGTAAACCCAGTTCTTCAAGACTGAGAATCTTGGCTGGAATTAACCTAAAGCTTCCGCAAATATTTCCTTGGGCAAAGTAAAGATTGACACGAAAACGAATATTATTGTAGTGTAATGCTAGGTCTAGTTCTCGATTGGCTAAAAAAATCTCTTTTTGTTCTTCATTTAAAGCCGCTATCAGCATTGTTTCTGACTGTTCCGGACTAATTTTTGACAAAGTCGTCAACTGATATAATTCTCCACTGACTCTTATTGTCGGAAAATAATTCGGAATGATGTGTAAATCTGAAGCCCCTTTATCTATAACTATTTGTAACAGACTATTTAGATCCATATTATGTTTCGGCAACTCTCAACACTTCCTCAATCGTCGTCATTCCTTCCAATGCTTTCAAATATCCATCTGGCTTCATCATAATTAAACCCTCTTTTTTGGCTATTTCTTCAATTGCTTTAGCTGATTCCTGTTGTAAAATCATTCTATTGACAGCTGGAGAAATCTTCAAGACCTCAAAAATAGCAATTCTTCCTAGATAACCGGTCTGATTACATTCTTGACAGCCTTTACCTTTACTGAGCTTAACCGGTTGAGTTTCATATGTTTTTGGGTATAGTGATCCTAGGACCGATTTAATATCTTCTTTGATCTGGGGAATCGGTTCATAATAAGTCTTACAACTTGGACAAATCCGGCGGCAGATACGTTGAGCAACAACGCTAGTTAAAACTGACGCGATTAAAAAGGGCTCAGCTCCTAAGTCAATCAACCGAGGGATCGCTGTTGAAGAATCATTGGTGTGGAGAGTAGAAAAAACTAAGTGACCTGTCAGAGCGGCCTGAATAGCCAGTTGGGTGGTTTCCTTATCGCGGATCTCTCCAACAAGAATGATATTTGGATCTTGACGTAAAAAAGAGCGAAGACCGGTGGCAAAAGTTAAACCTGCCTGCTGATTTATCTGGACCTGATTGATTCCTGGTATTTGATACTCGACCGGGTCCTCAAGAGTCATAATATTGACGCTTTGTTTATTGAGGCGGGAAAGGATAGAGTAGAGAGTAGTCGTCTTACCGCTTCCTGTTGGACCGGTAATCAGAATAATTCCGTAGGGTTTGGTAATCGCTTCTTCAATCTCTTTAAGTTGGGGACCACGCATCCCTAATTCAAGGAGACTGGGAATACCACCAGTTTTTTTAAGCAACCTCATCACTACTTTTTCTCCGTTGACAGTAGGTAGCGTCGAAACACGAAGATCCACCTCTTCGTCTCCGATTTTAAAAGTAAAACGACCGTCTTGAGGAATCCTTTTTTCATCAATCTTCATTTCCGAAAGGATTTTTATCCTCGATATTAAAGCATCATGAATCGTTTTTGGCAAAGACAATTTTTCTTGCAAGATTCCGTCTACTCTATACCTGACTTTCGTGCGAGTCTCTTCTGGTTCGATGTGAATATCAGAGGCACGGCTTTTTATAGAAAACTCTAAGATAGTCGAAACAATTTTAGCAATTGGCGCTTCGTTTATCGCCGTGCCAAGATCAATTTTTTTTCCTCCCGAATCTGGTATATATTCCTTTAATGCTTCTCTTACCTCAGGCGATAATCCCTGACTATAGGCTAAATTAATCATTTTTTCAACTTGATCTTGATTAGCTAAAGCCAAAACTATTTTTTTGCCTGTTTTTTTCTCTAAAAAGTCAATAATTGAAATGTTATAAGGATCAGCCGTTCCTAAATATACTATTCCCTCTGCCGCGTCAAAATGATAGGGAATAAGATGATACTTTCTGGCAATCGTTTCTGGAATAAAACCAACTGCCTCAGAATCAATGGGCGAAGAACTCAAATCAGCGTAAGGAATATTTTGGATATCAGCGACGGCTTTGATTATTTCTGTTTTGTCGATATTGGATTTTTCAAATAAATACTGATCGATAGAAATACTTTTTTGCAGACTGGCGACTTCATAATGATCAGCTTCTTCCTGGGTCAATTTTCCCTTTTCTACTAATTTACTCAGTAATAATTTCGGTGAAATATCCATAAATTAACTATACCTAAAAATTATGCTAAAATGCAATATGATTCCGTTACTTATAATCTCCAATAATTCAAGAGAAATTAAAAAGTATTTAAAAAAGTTTATCAATAAAAATACGCTTTTTTTTGAAATTAAAAGTGAAGGCAAAGAATACTCAATCAAAGAAATTAAAGAGTTAATCAGAGAAACTAAGATATTTCATAAAGAAACCAGAATTTACTTTCTGGAAAACTTTCAGCTTTCTTCTCTTGAGGCGCAAAACGCCTTTCTTAAGCTTTTAGAAGAACCGCCGGCTAACACTTTGTTCGTCTTATCGGTTGACAACGAAAATAAATTGATTCCTACAATAAGATCGCGGACGCGAGTCGTCCGTCTTAATAAAAAAAAACTGGTAGATCTAACTCCTCAAGTAAAAGCGGTTTTGAATAAATTAATTTCTGACTCAAATTTCAATCTTTTATCGACAACACCGTTTACTCTTGAGGAAATAATTATTTTTTTTAGAGAAAGATTGATTTTTGACAAAAAAGCTCCTCCGATTATCAAGGAAACTCTTAAATTAAAAAGTCTTTTGGAGAATAACAATCTTAATTTACAGTTAACTCTCGACCACATGTTGATTTTTATTTGGAAAACGTATAGGATGAAATAAGCAATGAAAAAAGGTTTTACTCTTATTGAACTTCTCGTCGTTATCGCCATTATTGGTATGCTTTCGGCGCTATTGCTGCCAAACTTTATGGGAGCAAGAGAACGGGCCCGCGATTCGCAAAGAAAATCTGATTTGAGACAGATTCAGAAAGCAATAGAGTTATATAAACAAGATAAGGATCCTACAGAGATACCATCGAGTTTGCCTACCGCAACGTATTGTTGGAGTAGTGGAGGTTCGGGTGTAAGTTGTCCCGCGGGTAATGTCTATATGAATAAAGTTCCAGGAGATCCTGTCACAGGTGTGAAATATGATTATAGTGACGATTCAAATTTAAATTATACCTTATGTGCTTGTTTGGAAAACAAAGCTGATCCGGATGCAACATCAGCAAGTTGTTCTGTCACAGTTTGTTCAACCGGGAAAAGTTATGTCGTAAATCAACCGTGAGATTGGAAAATAGTTGATAGAAAATAGAAGGTAGTTATGGAAAATAGAAAATAGAAGTTAGATATCAAAATTACTAATTTCTAGTTTCATTTTTCAATTACTAATTTCTAGTCACAAATAACTAGTTTCTAATTTCAACTATGAGAAAAGCTTTTACTCTCTTAGAGATGCTCGTTGTCATTGGTATTATTTCCGTTTTAGTATCTATGGGATTTGCTTCGTATTCAACTGCTCAAAAAAAAGCCCGCGATGCCAAAAGACAAGGAGATTTGAAAGCCGCTCAGCAAATTATGGAACAGTGTTATTCTGTTAATGACTTCAAGTATCCGACCATTTCCGGCACTGATACAATTACAGCTACTTGTCCTGCTGGGAGCGGTCTTACTTTCACCATAACCGATCCTTTAAACACTGGCACACACAAATATACTTATACAACAGATGCGGTAGATGGCCTTACCTATTCAATCACTGCCAGTTTGGAGGCCAATTTAACACCGTTTCCTGTGAGCAATCAACAATAATATGATGCTATGATAAATCAGTTGTCCCGTAAAGTGGGATAATAAAGGGTAATTATTACCAGTTATTATCATTTTAAAAGGAGGGACAACCTATGAATTACATAGGAATA
>Ga0210017_1000954_pt1 | contig 25099 bp, 22 predicted proteins | sample CryGeyCG2014_020_FD_183966 | JGI IMG/M metagenome (GOLD analysis project Ga0210017, IMG submission 183966) | Groundwater microbial communities from aquifer - Crystal Geyser CG08_land_8/20/14_0.20 (SPAdes) (version 2) | ecosystem: Environmental > Aquatic > Deep subsurface > Groundwater | place... | reverse complement strand
AGGAACTTTTAGAAGGATTGAAAAAAGAAGAGAAATGAGATAGAATTTAGGTATGGCGTGGTACCCAAGTGGTAAGGGAAGAGTCTGCAAAACTCTTATACGTGGGTTCGATCCCCACCCACGCCTATCATGCCGGGGTGATGGAACTGCTAGACATTCAGGACTTAAAATCCTGTGGAGGGAAACCTCCGTGCGGGTTGGAGTCCCGCCCCCGGCACCATTATGAACACTATCCTAAGGAAAAATCTTAATCAAAACTTTTTCAAAAAATGGACAGAAAAAATGAGCTATGTTTTAGGTTTTATTGTATCCGATGGTTGCATTACTGTAAGTAAAGAAAGGCCGAACAGGCCTTTTAGTTTAAATATAACCTCTGTAGACAAAAAACACCTATACAGAATCAGAAAAGTATTAAATTCTGAACATAAAATTAGTAAAAAAACTGGCGGGGGAAAAGACGTTGCTTTTCAAATACAAATTCGTAATCAAATTATTACAAAGGATTTAATAAAATTAGGAATTTTTCCAAGGAAAACATCTCATTTAAATCCAATAAAGGTTCCAGGGAAATACTTCCCCGATTTTGCTCGGGGATTTTTTGATGGTGATGGGTCAGTTTATATTTATGAGGTCAATAGAGTTCCGCAAATTAAAGCTTCTTTTTGTAGCTCAAGTCTTTCTTTTATCGCCAAACTTAACCAAGATCTTTGTAGAAAAATAGAAATTGCTCTAAAAACAATTCATGAGGATAAAAGTAAAAGAAGAAAGATTCCTTTATATTATGTCGATTTCTATATTGACGATTGCGAAAAACTGGCTAGATTTATGTATGGAAATAATCCAACCTTGCATCTCCCTCGCAAGCGCCGAATTTTTGAAAGATGGAAATCGATAAAGAGAAGGCATTATATAAAACAAAATTATCCTTCAAAAGTCGGCTGGCATTTAAATCAAAAAGTTTTTGTATAAATAAAATCTTCTGCGTGGGTTCAAGCCCCACCCCGGGCACAAATTAAAAACCGCGTTACTCACGCGGATTTTATTTAGGTGAATTGGTTTTTATCCTTCTAATATTTCAATGTAGGTTCTTTTGGCGCCGAAGTTAAGGGCTTCCCAATAAGAGGGAAACCAGACATCGATATGATAATTGCCCTTTGTCCAGCTCATTCGATCCTCAACGACAAAAATTTTATCTCCAAACAATTCAGGAATTTTAATTTTTGTTCCAAAAGGAAACCAATTACTTGCTATCACTCCTTCTCTTACCCAGGTGCCGGCAGCCGTAATATAAGGGTCATCATCGGTCTCCCAAAAAGTCGAAGAATAACCAGTTATCACCACTCTTATTCTTTGAATATTCTGAGGTTCGGGATTGGCAGGGTTAGAGGCTGGCAAAAGGCTGTTTCCTTCGATTATGGCCAGCTCTCCTGAATCTTTTTGATCAGAAATCTCAACCAAATCAGCCTCCACCCGGGGAGCTTCGATGGTCCCGGGAAGAGAAATTCCAAAGAGAATTACCGAAATTGTTAAGAAAATTAAGCTATTTTGCCCCCAATTGGGGCATTTTAAGTCGCTAATCATTTTAAAACCCCATTAAGGGGTTTTATCATCTTAACTTATCCACAAAAGAGTGTCAAGGGAGCGGGTGATGGGGATCGAACCCACGCTCTTTTTCTTGGCAAGAAAACGTTTTCCCACTAAACTACACCCGCGAATAATAGTTTCCTTTTATTAACTCTTTAGGTAATAAAGCCAACCAGGAGAACATTTTTTCTTTAAGATAGGTACTACTAACGCCAACATTACATACGCCATAGCGTATACGTTTTGTTTTATGTCTGCCCTGTATGACAACACATTTGTTAAAATTTTTATTTGATAAATCAGATTGTTTAATCCAGAAATTTTTACACTCATCTGGATTTAAGTCCGGGTAAAGCAATAGGTAGGCACGTATTTCTTGTTTGGGAATACCACATATCTCACGAAGAAATTTTACAAATAATTTTATCATAAGAGGATCAACATTTCCAACTCTAATCATATGCCGTGATGCCTTGTCGCCCTCGCCCCAGTATATTGCTACACCAGCAATAAATATGGGGTGGAATTTAAAATATTCAAATTCTTCTTTAGCCTCTTTTCGGGCTTCTCGATAGAGTTTTGCTAAATGTTGACCACGTATTTCATTGAGTTTGCGCAATCGTATTGTATTCTTTGTTTGAGCTTTCTCCGCGAGAAGACACTTAATTTTATCAGACCAATGAGTCGTGTGTAGCCAATCTGAAAGTGTACTCTTCGGTACTCCCAGAAGATCTTTAATCTCGCTATAACTTTTACCTAATTTTCTTAGCTGTAAAACCTCTTTTTTATCTTTTCTCATATTCCGTGAAAATCATGTTTTGTTACATAATTATATCACGGAAGTTCAATTATGTTAATGTGGATAACTTTTGTGCCGCGGACCGGACGTGCGCCGGTGCCCTCGAATTTTTCAGATTCGCGCTCTACTACCTGAGCTACCGCGGCTCAATTTCAATGATAACTAATCAATAATTATTAATCAAGAATCGAGCCCCGCCTTCGTCCCAAAGGTGGGGCGAAGATGGAGATGAAGCTTTAGCTTCATCGACCTTGGTGGGCGCGTCAGGACTTGAACCCGAAACCTTCTGAATGTAAATCAGACGCTCTAACCATTGAGCTACGCGCCCAACCCTTTTTTCATTAAATACCCGAGCGAGGCGAAGCCGAGCGAGGGTTGAGATGAAGCGATAGCTTCATCAAATAGGCGTCGTCGCCGTTTCGATAATAATTTTTAATCGTTTTTAAGATTTTAAATCCAAGATTCTGGAAGAAAGAAATTGCTGCCCTATTTTTTGTTCGAACGTGGAGAGAAATTTCTTTTACATTTTTATCTCGGAAGTGATTTACTAAAAACTCGGTTAAAGCCCAGCCAACGCTTTTTTGACGAAACTCAGGCTTCACCGCCAAAGAAATAATTTCAGCCACCCGCTTTGCGGGTACCCCATTTTTTGCTTGACCAATGGTATATCCTATAACATTTCCCTTGTTTTCAGCTGCAATAAATCCCTGGGGATATTTTTGATAATATCTTTGAAAATAGCTTTTTGGATAGGCCGGGCTTTCTGGGAAAGAAATTTTTTCGATTTTCATTACCTTCTCTAAATCAGACAGCTCAAATCTCCTTAATTTTATTTCCATAAAAGTGCGGACGGTGGGACTTGCACCCACAAAGGATTAACTCCCACTACCCCCTCAAAGTAGCGCGTTTTCTAAATTTCGCCACGTCCGCATTTATTCTGATTTTTCTTCGGGAATAGCCTCAACGAATTCTTCTCCTTTTAATTTCGCCCTTCTCCCTTTGGCTTTTCTCAAATAATAAAGCTTTGCTCTGCGGACCCGGCCCCTCTTTAAAATCTCGATTTTTTCGATAGTCGGTGAGTGAAGAGGAAAAATTCTTTCTGTCCCAATTCCCGAAATTATTCTTCTGACGGTAATGGTTGAAGTGATACCTTTTCCATGTTTTCTGGCAATAACTAAGCCTTCGAAGGCCTGGATTCTTTCTTTATCTCCCTGCCCCGTAGGGAGTTTACTCTCCTTCGGGGCTTCTCTAATTTTTTGAGAAACTCGAACGGTATCGCCCGGTCGAATATCAGGTAAGTCAGCTTTTAATTGCGTTTTTATAAAGGTTTCAAGTTTTGAAGACATAATTTTAATTCATTTGGCAATTCTGATTTAAACTCTTTTTTGCTTCCATTAGGTAGAGTTATTTTTAGATAATTGGCGTGTAAAAATTGCCTTTTGAGATTTTTTGGACAAATTTGTCCTTTAAATCCATAAAGTTTATCGCCGACAACCGGATGACCCAAATAAGCTAAATGAGTGCGAATTTGGTGTTTTCTACCAGTTTGAGGTTCAACTTCAATCAAATCATAGTCTTTAAATCTTCGCAATACTTTATATTTTGTGACTGCCTCTCTTTTCCCTGTTGAATCGGGTTCGCCAGGTAAATAGACTTTTTGTTTTCTTCTATCCCCGGGTGAACGGCCGAGCAAGGTTTCAATCATTCCCCCCTTGTTTTTAAGATTGCCAACCACCAAAGCGATGTATTTTTTTACTACCCTTCTCTCTTTGAATTGTTTTTGGAAAAATTCTAATGCCTTATCATTTTTGGCTATCAAAAGGATTCCTGAAGTATCTTTATCTAATCTATGAACTCGCCTTGGAATATCATCAGCAACCATTCCCGCCGGTTTATCAATCACTAAAACATTTTCATCTTCATAAAGAATCTTAAATTCCATATGGGCACTGAGGGATTTGAACCCACGACCTTCCGCACGTCAAGCGGACGCGCTAGCCACTGCGCCAAGTGCCCAAGTATTTTTCAATCACTTTTTTGCAGAATATTTCGCTAAGATATATTAATTTTCTTTGGATTGCTACGTTTCCACAAGCAATATAACAAACACCTTTATAGTGTGGATATGTTTTTGAGCCGACAGTTCTTTTATCTCTGTTGACATAGCCGAAATTATCAATTGGTATACTCAACTCTTTAGACCAAAAACGTTTCATTTTTTCTGGGTTTTGATCGGCCCTTAAATTTAATTGGCATTTTACTTTTTTAAGGTCCAAATTATAAATGGCTTTTAGTGTAGCCAAGAAGAATTTTAATATTAAAGGATCTGAGCTGCCCATTGCCGTTTCGACTTTACTTTTTGTGCCTTCGCCAATATATAAGATTGCGAGCGCTAACTCAATAATTTTTTTGTCGTTGATATCTATAGCCCCTACCGTTTTTAATGCTTGTTCTTTTGCGGATTTTAACCTTTTTTCTTTTTGGGCATTATGCCACAAAACTGCTTTTTTCCGTGCTTTTACTAAAGCCTTTTTCCAGTTCTGTGTTAATTTTTCTTTTTGTTTTTTCGACAATTCAACGTCTCTTAGCCAGCCGCTGAGAGTAGAGCGAGGTATTCCTAAATGACGTTCAATTTTACCAATAGAAAAACCCTTTTTACGAAGCCTTATAGCGTCAGGTTTTAATTCGAACCATTTTGATTGCATGTATACATTATATCACCAGTAGTACTAATTGACAAAGAACTTATCCACAATTTAAATCAATATTTAGCACGCCCTACTCTAGCTAGCCGAGCTACGCGCCCGTTTCTTATTTTGGTTTGCGGAATGATTTTTCTAATTTTTTAAAACAATCTCTGCAAATGTGGTATTTTTTAACAACTCCACTCTTATTCGGCGGACTGAAAATCAATCCGCCAAATTTTTTTAGTTCTTTGCCGCATTTATTACAAATAGGAGAAATAGCCATATTTTTGGTGCGCGTGGAAGGGATCGGACCTTCTACTTCCTCTTTATAAGAGAGGCGTTCTACCAATGAACTACACGCGCCTGATTTTTACTCTGACGGATTTCTCTCTTTTTGGCAACGGCTCGATTATTTCTGATTTTTTAATACCGATTAATTCTTCAAATTCTTCTTTTTCGATTGTTTCTTTTTTGATTAAAGTTTGGGCGATTTTCTCGAGTAGCCCCTTCTTTTTAGTTAAAATCTTTTTTGCCTGATTTTCGGCATTTTTAACAAATTTGGCCACTTCTTTATCAATTTGGGCAGCTACTTTCTCAGAGTAATTTCTTTGTTCGCCAAATTCTCTTCCTAAAAACACCAATTCCTCTCTTTCGCCAAAAGAAATGGGCCCCAAAGAAGACATTCCATATTCCTTGACCAATTTCCGGGCTAGGGCCGAAGCCATTTCCAAATCATTAGCCGCTCCGGTAGTAATTTCACCAAATTTCAATCTTTCGGCGCAATACCCTCCCAATAATGTTGCCAGTTCAGCTAAAAATTCTGATTTTCTTTTAATTCTTCTTTCCTCGGTTGGCATCTTTAAAGTATAACCGGCAGCCAAACCTCGAGCGACGATTGAAATTTTTCTGACTGGTTCAGCCTCAGGAATTGAGGAAGAAACTAAAGCATGGCCTGCCTCGTGAAAGGCAGCAATTTCCTTTTCCTTTTTTGATAAAATGTGGGATTTTCTTTCCGGTCCCAACAAAACTTTTTCAATTGATTCTAAAAATTCTTCCTGAAAGACCTGGTGCTTATTTCTTCTGGCGGCTAAAATTGCTGCCTCATTAACCACATTAGCTAAATCGGCACCAGAAAATCCCGGGGTTCTTTCCGCCACCTCTCTCAAATTGATATTTAGGGCCAGAGGTTTTCCCCGACAATGAATTTTCAAAATTTCTTCCCTTTCATTAATATCTGGCAAATCTAAAACTACTTTTCGATCAAATCGCCCCGGCCTCAAAAGGGCAGGATCCAAGACGTCAGGCCTGTTGGTGGCCGAAAGAATAACAATTTTATCATTTGGTTCAAATCCGTCCATCTCTGTTAACAATTGATTCAAAGTTTGCTCTCTTTCTTCATGGCCTCCGGTAATTGCTGGACCCCTTACTTTTCCGATGGCGTCCAGCTCATCAAAAAAAATTATGCAATTGTGGACAAAAATTCTATTAGCTAGAAAGTTGTGGTTTTTATTCAAACAAAGGTCGTAAACTTTTTCCTTTTGAGGGAGCTTTTTAATTTCTGTGATTTTACTCCAAAAAATTTCTCCCTTACAAAGTTTTTCTAATTTTTCAATTTGCTGAGTTTTAGACAATTGTTTAATTTTGCACCAATTATCTATCTCTCCCAATCTTTTTAAAAGGTGAATTCTCGAAGGAATATGGATGTTTCGTTCCCAACAAGAAACTTCGTGTCCCCTCCAAAATTCTCTTTGGCCCATCCCTACTGAAACTCTAGCCTCTTTCAAAAGATTTCCTACAGGAAGTTGGTCGAGCCGCCAAAAGTTCAATCCAAAAAGATTTAACATATTTAATCTTTGAATTTTTTCCGGGTGGCTTGAAGAAACCATTTCTTTGAAAATTTTTACATTGGTTTTTCCGGTAATTTCTATATTAGTGCCGCCGTTTGAATTAGTTGAATAGCCGATAACTCCCACTCGGTGAAGAGCGCTTTTTATCCTCTCATTAAGAATTTTGTCGGTAGCCCCAATAACAATTTTAGGGATATTTTTCTTATTAGCGCAATAACCATCTCCATCAAATATTCCTTTAAGCCAACCAGCGATTAGGTTTTCCGGTAAAGATAAAAGATGTTCGTTTAAATTTTCGAAAATAATTCTAATCAGCTTATTGTTAATATGGGTTGTGTAGCAATCTTTTAACGTTTGAGGTTTTTTTCCTTGGGGGAGGAGAGTATCGTAGTGCTTTTTGTTCAGATAGGTTTTAGCTTGGTAATCAAAATTCTCTTTTAAAAATTTCTTAACTTTTTGATGAAGAAAAATTTGAGTATTGATAAATTGTAGGTTTCTTTTGTCTTTATTGTAACTGCCGTCACTGTCTATTAAACCCTTCACATAAAGAAACTCTTCGCTTAAATGCTGAGGGAATTTTCTTAACCAGCTATCTGTCCAGCCGCCCTTGCCAAGAGCAATTTTTTCTACATCATTGAAATTCTGATTTTGCCAATCTTTTAACCCGACATAAAGAAATCTTTTTCCCCAGATTTTACCCCTTTCTTTTTTTACCCAAGCCTCTTTTTTGCTTTTTAGATAAATTCTTGTGTTTGGGGGTAATAAATTGAAAGGGGAAGGAGTTTTGCTTTTTATCCTTATTTTTTTAGGAGCGGCCACATAATCGCCTATCTTTAGTTTTTCTGTTTCAATCCAGAGAAGTTCCCCATTTTTTAAAATTGGAAACTTATGGTCCTTGGTAGCTTTAATTTCCGAATGATAGGTTTTAATTCGGTAGATATTTTCTGGTCCTCGTTTGGTTATTTTCAGAACTTCGCTGTTTTCTATCTGGAGATTTCCATTCATCGAGAGAACTTCGCTGTCAAACATATTCTTTTTGTACATTTCTTCAATAGGAATCTCTTTTCCGCTATCTAAAGTAATTAAAGTGTCGCCGGTTAAGCAAGGTTGGTGCTTTTTAGCCGTCGAAAAAACGTCCCGAATTCTGCTAGCGCCGACTCCGACGAACATTTCTACCAGGGAAGAACCAGCTATTGAAATAAAGGGAACATTGCTTTCTCCAGCCACTGCCCGGGCAAGTAAAGTTTTCCCAGTTCCAGCAGGCCCAACTAATAAAACTCCCTTGGGAATTTTTGCTCCCATTGCTAAATATTTCTTTGGATTTTTCAAGAAATCAACCACTTCCACTAATTCTTGCTTTGCTTCTTTTAAACCAGCCACATCTTTGAAAGTGATTTTTTCTTTGGGATGGCCTTCGGCGCCAAATAATCTGGCTCTGGCCTTGGTAAAATCGAAGGCTTGCATGGCTCCGGTTCTGGCTTGGCGAAAAATCATAAAGAAAAATAATCCAAAAAGTAAAAGAGGCAAAACGGCAAATAAAACTGGCCCCAACCAAGTCCAGGTTCCACCTACCTCTTTTGTTTCAATTGCTACCTTGGCTAACTTAGTTTTATCAACCCCGTAATTGATTAAAGATTGGGAAAGAGCAGCCTCGGTTTCTTTTCTTGATTTGGCTTTGGAATCATCCTGATAAATTATTTTGAGTTCATTGCCCGAAACCGTAATTTTTTTAATTTTCTCTTGATTGATTTCTTCAACCAACTGAGTTAAAGACAATTCTTTCTCTTTCTCAAAGGGTTGCTGAAGCAAAGTAAAAACACTAGATACAACCAAAAAAATCAGCAAAACAAAAATAAAATTTTTCGCCAAAGATTTCATATTTTAATAATACCCAAATTTTGAAAAAATTTCAAGTAGTCATTTCTTATAAAATGGTAAGCGCCCTCAAGGTTTAATCTCGAAGGCGCTTGGCAGTGATGGAGCATGTGATCTGTGCGCTTTAGCGCTTGGTACCCTTTTTCTTGGGTTGCTGTTTGGGTTGCGTTAGAGCAGGAATTCGGAATTTGCCCTCCAATCCTAGCCACCGTCGGATAAGGCGCTGGATTTTTCGGACGGAGTCCCATTCCTCCCTTGAAAGCTGGGCTTGCTGAAATCCAACTTCCAACCCACTGTCCACTGGTCGTTCATAAACCAGGAGAGTGGGAAGTTCGTAGGCCTCTTCGTTTGGCAAAGAGAGTGGTTGGTCTGCAACCCACCCCCCGAGTACAAAACTGGAGGCAGGAACCATCCGACCGATCAGTATAGCCAGGAGTCCGATCTCTTCCTCGCCAAACCTGAGATTAGCGTCCCAGATGACCATCATCCCCACCTGATCCTGGAAGGTTAGCAACTTATGGAGTTGCTGCTCTTCTGGGTTGTTCTCCAAGATGGCTTGGTCCAGGAGGGGTTGAATTCTGGGCATCACTTCTTTTTGGACCGTAGTGTAAGCTCGGACCCGACCCAAGGCTTTTACCACGAATGGCCAAGCTAACCTGGCTTTCAGTAAACTGGTGGCGGTGTAGTACTTGTCCTGCCACCGGAAAGCCTTTCGCCAGCCGGGCATGGCTTCAAGTTCCATAGCCAGACCCTTGAAGACGAGGTCTCTCAGGAACCCATTGAATTGGGCATCGCTGTAGATTCTCCTCGAGGGTCGACCGATTTCATCGACCACTACCTGGAGAGTCTGCCATAGGAGCTCGTTCTCTTGAAAAATTTGGAATGTGTCGAGCGCTCTTTTGGCGACCTCATCCCCGAGACCGGTGATAGACGCTAGTTGGTCCTTCCACGGCTTTCCGTACCAGGCGGCCACTGCCTTGGGCAATGGATACCCCAGGACATTCCTGAGATAGGCTATTCCTAGAGTGTCCGTATCCGCGACTGCCCCAAAAAACTCTTTCGAGTAGAGTAGACCCTCATGGGCCTCGTTTAGGATTTGTCCTACGCTCTTCCCTTGGGCTCTCTGTTCGCGGAGTACAGCGAGCCGCTCTCCGAAGGAAGATTTCCCTTCTTGCTTTTCAGCCATGTGTTTCCTCCTTATAATGTATTTTCTTTCTCCATCACTGCCTTAGGAACCGATTTTACCTTAGCATAAAGTTTTAATTTTGTCAAATTTTAAACCCCCGTTAATGGCTTTAACGGGGGTTTGATCCGCAAGGAAAATTTCCTATTGGACCCTTTTGACACAGAGGAGTTTTGGAGGACCCTCCTTTTTTGTCCCCCAGTTCGTATGGGTGCCGGCGTAGGAAACAAGGTTATTCCGGTACAGCCGTTTGATCCCGTCAGGGTCTGGTGGATCACGGACGTCCATGCCGTGAACCCAGGCAGCTGAGCCGTCATAGAGGACAGCTGGACCTTGGCCGGTTTGCCCAGCAAATGGGGAATACCACTGTAACCTTGCATGGCCGGGGCTAGGAACCGGATCCAACGAAGGATCGAGTTCCTCGGGCGTGCCTGTCCAAGGCTGGAGCGTAGTTTCCTCAAGGAGTTTTTTGAAGCCAGGGTCGTCCAAGATTGGACGTCTGGCATCAAAAGATCCCCATTCAGGATCGTTGGGCTTACCGACGATACCCCGTTGCTGGTCTTGGAATAACTGACCGCTCCATCCCCATCGACTGAGGAGACGAAAAGTTAGGCCGTCATCATGGGTGATGACGCCAACTTGAAATAGAGTACAGCAGCCATCATTTTCCAGTGTCCAGCAATCAACCCGATTAGGCTTTACACCGTGCCAGACAGTCCAGACGTTCTGCCCAACCCTCATTACTAGGATAGGGTCATGCATCACCCAAGTGGTGAATCCTTCAGAAGAGTCACCACCGAGTTGAGCGAGGGCGTGGCGATGATAAGCGCCTTTATCCTGGGCAATATTCCGGTGAACAAGGACCATTCTGGCCTCCTGAGGGACAACCAACACAAGGTGAAACCCGGCTGGCTTCAGACCTGTGGGGATGGCAAGCACACCATGCTCACCGATCTCCAGTTCTTCTCCGTGTCTCTTTCCCGGCAGAAGCACCGACGCTCCAATACCGGCTTCTTCATAGAACCGCAGTTTTTCCACTGCGCACCTCCTTTATTTGCTTGTGAAGAGAACTAATTCTCTCCTCCCCTTTAAGTTTCTAACTCAAAAGGCAAGAGGGAATTAAAGATAAAAATTACCTTTTACTTTGTAAATTGCTTCACCGGATGGTTTTCTTAAAATTTCGGTGAGACGAATCTTTTCCACCAAGAATTTAATTTTTTTTCCATCTTTGACTTTCATTTCCGCTTCTCTTATCACCTTTTCTTCAATTCGGGGAAGGGCAGTAGCAACGGTTAAATGAGGGAAAAATTCCTCTTTTTGGAAACTTGAGACCTCTTTCTCTAAATTATTTCTTATTTCTCTTAAAATTTTTCCACCCTCTCCAGGGGCCCCGCCTTTGGCGGGGAGGGTGGCGGGTGGGTTGTAGTCTTTAATTTCAAAATAGAATGCCTTTGTTGGATAACCTGGAACCCGACCTGATTTGAAATTTTTTCCATCAATGATAATCTCAAAGGGCTTGAAATTTCTTAAAACATTTTTTATTACCCTAATTGTCTTAGAAAGCTCCTCTCCTAAGCTTCCCAAATAAATTAAAGTGATGTGATAATTTTCTGATAAGTGAACCTTAATTCCAGCTGGCAAGCCAATTAACATTTTTTTAATTTCTTTGGCTATTTCAATTGGCAATCGAATTTCTAAAAAATACTGGCCAGCTCCTGATTTTAAAGGAACTTTTCTGGTTGGCGTTTCTTGTGATAAGGCCTCTTTTAAAATTTCTTTTAAACTTTGGAAGGGAATAGCCGTAGGCAAAATTCCTTTTGGATTTGGGCCCCCGTTTAAAACTGAGTTAGTTGCCCGGTCATAATACCACTCCGGGATTTCGGGAATTTTTCCGGGCTGCATTAAATCAGGCGTTAAATATCTTAATCTTCTCCCTCTTAATTTTGCCTCTTCGTTTCTTATATAAGCAGATAGCCACCTTAAATCAACTTTTTTTAAAGGTTTGGTTAAAATGTTGACATATCCCGAACTTACTTTTTGGCAGACAACATCAGCTTTTTCGCCATCGGAAGATCTTAGCCAACCAGCCATACTCAAATTATCAGATTCTAAAACTATTACTTTCAATTTTTTTTCACCTTGTTTCACCTCAAAAACTTCAGCCTTACTTTCTTTTAATTTTTCTTCGAATTCCTGTGGCAATTCTTCAACTTTCTTTCTCTCTTCTAAATAATGAGCTTCAATAAGCGGTAAAATCGTTTCGATAACTTTCTCGGGATTTTTTGGAAAAACCCTATTAAGAGAGGCAATCAGCCCAGACAAACCAAAGGCCTTATCAATGGGATCGGAAGAAATTGTTCCTAAACCATATTTATCATCCCTTTCTCCATAAAGTAAAAGTTTTTTCATTGTTGGATTATTGGAAATCTCTAAATCTTCGGCTACCAACTGGGACAAGGTTTTTCCTGTCTGGTGATGGTCGAATTTTCCGCCGCCTAAATCTAAGACTAAAATTCCTTTTTTCTCCAGAGACCCAGCTGTTTCATTTTTCGGTAGTTCTTGCCAAATTTCGACTCCGGCTTTTTCAATTCCCGGATATTTTTCTTTCCCGAATTTTTTTAGAAGAAAAATTCCTAAAATTGTATCCGGTTGAGGTCGGGTAGGGAGAATTATCTTTTGGTAATTAATGTCCATTTTAGTGTTTTTATTATACTAAATTTCAAATAAAAAGTCAAGCCCTAGGGCTTGATTATGTTTTTTGTAGTTTTTTTGGAATGTTTGTTTATTTTTCGATGAATCTTCGATTCATCTCAATCTTCGCTTCCTTTGGGAGCTCGATTTTCGACGAGTTTCAAACTCATTCGGTGTTCTTCGGGACGGATTTCTAAAATTTGGAAATCGTATTTTTTACCAATCTCTAATTTGACTTCCATTCTTCCCCTATTTCCGAATTCAGAAATATGAATTAACCCTTGAATTCTCGGAGTTATTTGGATAAAAGCACCAAAAGGATTAAATTTGGTTACTTTTCCTGAAACTATGTCTCCCTTTTTATGTTTTTTCTCGATGTCTAACCAGGGATCTTCTTTCAGAGCTTTCAGAGATAAAGAAACCTTATCACCGGAAATATCAATAATTTTTGCCTTAACGATTTGGCCGATTTTGACAACCTCGGTTGGGTCTTCAATCAGTTTCCAATCTAATTCCGAAATATGAATTAATCCTTCGAGGTCTTGGCCAAATCGTAAAAAAGCCCCGAAATCAGTAATGCCAGTGATTTTTCCTTCAACAATATTTCCCACTTTATAATTTTCCAAAAGCTTTTTTATTTTTTCAGTTGCTTTTGCCTTTTCCGACAAGATAAGCTTTTCTTCTCTCGGAGATAAGTCGAAAATCTTAACCTCCAAGTCCTGGCCGACAAATTTTTGCAGTTCTCTCAGAATTTTTTCTTGATTGCCATTTTCTACTCTCGGATAATGCGAACTATCCAATTGAGAGACGGGAATGAAACCCTGGATGCCAAAAACCTCGCAAATCAGTCCTCCTTTATTTGCTCCCAAAATTTTAACCGAGATTTCTTCGCCTCTTTCTTTTATTTGACTAAGCTTTATCCAGCTCAATTCTTTGGAAGCTCCGCTCATTGATAACTCCACATAACCATCTTCATTTTCCAGGTCTATTATTTTGGCAAAGACACTATCTCCCTTTTTCAGATTCTTTAATTCTTCTTTTGCCTCAAAAAACTCTTTTCCATAAATTATTCCCGTTCCTCTTGCCCCCAAATCTAAAAAAAGAGAAGATTGTCCCTTGCCAATCACCTTCCCTTCAACAATCTCTCCTACTTTCAAAGGCCTAATCAGATTGTTTTTTTCTATTTTTTCTAATAATTCCTTCATATCCATATCCCCTAATTTACAATAATTCTTGAGTTTTTGCAATAGTCGTGATAAAATAAAATATTATGACTATCCAATGGCATGGACAGGCCTGTTTTCAAATAACAGCCAGGCGCAATAAAGACGAAGAGACCCGCCTTATCATTGACCCTTTCTCAGAGGAAATCGGCTTAAAACTTCCCAAGTTGGAAGCCGATCTTTTGCTTGTCACTCACAGTCATTATGACCATAATAACCTGAAAGCAGTTTCGGGAGCCCCTCTTCTCATCAATAGTCCTGGCGAGTACGAGGTTAAAAAAGTTTTTATCCAGGGAATCCCTTCCTGGCATGATAATAAAGAAGGTCAAGAAAGGGGCCCAAATACCATCTATATAATGGAGGCCGAAGATCTTCGTCTTTGTCATCTGGGTGACTTTGGTCAAAAAGAATTGACTGAGGAGCAGCTGGAAAAAATCGGCGATATTGATATTTTGATGATTCCGGTTGGCGGGGTTTACACCATCTCAGCCAAGGAAGCCCTAAAAATAATGTCCCAGATTGAGCCGAGAATTACAATCCCTATGCATTATCAGATACCAAAACTGAAGGTAAAACTGGAAGGATTAGAAAAATTTTTAAAAGCCCTAGGCATAAAATCAATTGAGCCCCAAAATAAATTATCAATAAAAAAGAAAGACATCTCTCCAGAAGAGGCTAAAATAATAGTATTGCAGCCGTAAATTTTATGGCAGAAAAACCTAAAAAATTAATAAATACCGAGATAGGCCAGATAAAACCCAGAGAAATCACTGAGGAAATGAAAGAAAGCTACATTGACTATGCCATGTCGGTGATTATTTCTCGGGCTTTGCCCGACGTCAGAGATGGCTTAAAACCAGTCCACCGGAGGATATTGTATGCGATGCTGGAAGAAGGGCTAAGACACGACGCCAAATTCAGAAAATCAGCAGCAGTTATCGGAGGGGTATTAGCAAAATTCCATCCTCACGGTGATGTGGCGGTATACGATGCTTTAGTTCGCATGGCTCAGGATTTCTCTTTGAGATATCCTTTAATTCAGGGTCAAGGAAATTTTGGTTGTTTCACAGAAGATACAAAAGTTAGGTTAACCGACGGAAGAAATTTGAATTTCGGAAAATTAATAACAGAACAAAAACAGGGCAAAAAACATTGGACTTTCACTTTTAATCCCCAAACTAAAAAAATCGAAATTGCTGAAATTAAAAATCCAAGACTAACAAGGAAAGATGAAAAAATAATGGAAGTAATGTTAGATAATGGTGAAAAAATTAAATGTACATTAGATCATCGATTCATGTTGAGAAATGGAGAGTATAAAGAAGCTAAAGATTTAAAACCAGGAGATTCGTTAATGCCGTTTTATGTAAAATCTTATGATGGCGAAGATAAAAATTTAAAAGGATATGAAATAATTTATCAACCCCTAAAAGAGGTATGGGAGTATATACATCATTTAGCCGACCGATGGAATTTAGAAAATAGGATTTATAAAAAAAGCGCTGGGAGAATCCGACATCACAAAGATTTTAATAAATTAAATAACAATCCAGATAATGTTTTGAGGATTCAATGGCAAGACCATTGGCAATATCATAAGGAGATTGCTTTAGAGCGCCATAAAAACGATTCAGAATATGTAAAGAAAATAGCGGAAGGCAGAAAGAAATTCTGGTCTAACGAAAAAAATAGAAAGATTTATTCTGAGCGATTATCTAAAAGAAATTCAGAAAATTGGAAAGACAAAGATTACAGAGAAAAAAAGATTAGATTTTTAAGCGAAATAAATAAACAATATATTAAAAACCACCCAGAACTCATTGAGATATTTAGCAAGAGGGCGTCAGCGACATTAAAAAGGATGTGGCGAATTCCCGAATATAGACAATTATTTCATGAAAAAATCGTCGCTAGCAATAAAAAAAGAATAACCAATTTAACTGGCAAGAAAAAATTTCTAAAAATATGCGATTATCTAATAACTAATAATTTTCCCTTAAATAAAGAAAATTTTGAGAAGGCAAGAAAAGAAATTTTTGGGACTAAGAGCTTTACCAGGTGGGATTTGGGGATTCAAAAATATTATGGGAACAATCAACTTCTATTATTATCTGAAATAAACCAAAAAAATAATCACCGAGTGGTTAGTATAAAAATTCTTCAAAAGAAAGAAGATGTTTATGATTTAACCATTGAGCCTTGGCATAATTTTGCTTTAGCTGCTGGGATTTTCGTCCACAACTCGGTTGATGGGGACAGCGCTGCGGCTTATCGCTATACAGAAGCTCGACTTTCCAAAATCGGTGAAGAGATGTTAAAAGACATCGAAAAAAATACGGTTGATTTTGTTGATAATTATGATGGGACGAGAAAAGAACCGACTGTTTTGCCTTCGCCAGTTCCCCAGCTTTTATTAAATGGCTCCCTGGGAATTGCCGTTGGTATGGCAACAAACATTCCTCCCCATAACCTTTCTGAAGTTTGCGATGCCATAATTTTCTTAATTGACCACCCAAAAGCTGAGACCGAAGACCTTTTCCAATGGATCCGCGGGCCCGATTTCCCAACCGGAGGCCAGATTTTTAATCAAAAAGAAATAATTCAAGTCTATTCCCAAGGCAAAGGTCCAATTTTAGTCAGGGGAAAAACAGAAATTGTTGAATCTGAAAAAAGAACCCAAATCATCATTTCTGAAATTCCCTTCCAGGTTCAAAAATCAGCTTTGGTGGAGCAGTTTGCTAATTTAGTTTCGGAAAAAAAGATTGAAGGAATCAGAGATATTAGAGATGAGTCAGACAAAGAAGGGATGCGGATTGTTATTGATTTACAGAGAGATGCCTATCCCCAGAAAATTCTAAATCGATTCTATAAATTTACTGACCTTCAAAAAAATTTCCATTTAAATATGCTTGCCTTAGTTGATGGCATCCAGCCCCGGGTGTTGAATTTGGTTGAGTTGTTAAATTACTTTATTGGACATCGAAAGGAAGTAGTTTTTAGAAGAACTAAATACGATTTAGAAAAAGCTAAAGAAAGGGCTCATATTTTGGAAGGATTAGACAAATGCTTGGCCAATATTGATGCCGTCATTAAAACGATTAAACAATCAGATAGCCGAGAAGATGCTCAGAAAAATTTAATCAAGCGCTTCCGTCTGACCGAAATTCAGGCCAATGCCATTTTAGAGACAAAATTATCAGCTCTGGCAAAATTGGAAAGAAAGAAGATTGAAGATGAGCTAAAAGAAATCCAGGTAAAAATAAAGGAATTAGCCACCATTTTAAAGAGTCCTCAGAAAATAAAAGAGGTTATTAAAAAGGAGTTGGCTCAATTAAAAGAGAATTTTGGTGATGGAAGAAGGACTAAGGTTTTTGTCCAAAGAGTGGGTGAAATTGCTGAAGAAGATTTAATTCCAGCTGAAGAAACGATTATTACCCTGACTCAAGGAGGTTATATCAAAAGAATAAATCCTGCCACTTACAAACTTCAAAAAAGAGGAGGAAAAGGAATTATGGGAATGAAAACCATCGGCGAAGATATTGTTGAACACTTTTTAACTGCCAATACCCACGATTTTCTCTTATTTTTTACTGATTCTGGCAAAGTTTTCCGAACCCCGGTTTATGAAATTCCTGAAGGCACCCGAGTAGCTAAAGGTCGGGGGCTTTTGAATTTTTTGGAAATTTCCTCTGAAGAAAAAGTTTTATCTATTTTGGCTCTTGGTAAAGAAGATGAAAGCTTGGGGACAAAGTATTTAGCTATGGTGACCCGAGATGGTATAATGAAAAAAACAGCGATAGTCGAGTTTGAGAATGTCAGAAAATCAGGTTTAATCGCTATCAACTTAAAAAAAGGAGACCTTTTGAGGCGGGTTCAAAAAACTACTGGCGAAGATGAAATAATTTTAGTTACTAAAAAAGGTCAGGCCATCAGATTTAAAGAAAAAGAGATAAGACCAATGGGCCGCTCGGCTGCCGGAGTGAAGGGAATTAGGTTGAAAAGAAGGGCTGATGAGGTGGTAGGAATGGACGTAATAAAAAGTCAAAATTATTTATTGGTGGTGACGGAAAATGGCTATGGCAAGAGAACCGATTTGAAAGAATATAGATTGCAGGGTAGGGGAGGGACTGGAATTAAAACCGCTCAGGTAACCCAAAAAACTGGAGATTTAGTGGCTTCGAGAGTTCTACTTGGTGCCGAAGAAGATTTAATTGTCATTTCTCAAAAGGGCCAGGTGATTAGAACAAAAATTTCTCAAATTCCAAAATTGTCGAGAGCTACCCAGGGAGTGAGGATTATGAAATTAGAAGCGGGCGACAAAGTAGCTTCAGCAGCTTGTATCTAAGCCGCGAATAATAAATATGGAAGGCTTTCTCAACCCCAACGAAATTCTCAGACAGCTCAAACTAAAAAAAGGTATGACAGCTTGTGATTTTGGTTCGGGTTCTGGCGGCTGGGCAATTCCTTTGGCAAAAATTTTGGAGGAAGGAAAAGTTTATGCTATAGATATCTTAGAGGAGCCCCTTTCGGCTTTAAGGGCAAAAGCTAAACTGGGAAAAATTTTTAATATTGAAATCATTCGGGCTGATATTGAAAAAGGAGCTAAGCTCCTTAAAGAAAGTTGCGATTTGGTTTTGATGACTAATTTACTATTTCAATGCGAAGACAAAAAAATGGTTTTGGAAGAAGGGAGAAGAATTTTAAAGCCCGGCGGGAAAATTTTAGTTGTTGACTGGACTCCAACCCTCCCACCACCCTCCCAACCTTTGGTTGGGCCCCTACCAGCCCAGCGAGTATCGCCTGAAGATATTAAAAAGATAGCCGAAGAACTTGATTTAAAAGTGGAAAAGGAATTTGAAGCCGGCGCTTATCACTATGGTTTGATATTTACGAAATAATTGATATAATATATTAATGAAAAAGATTCTTTTAATTCTAAGCTTAATTAGCTTAATCCTGCCGCTAGGTGCTTTAGCTGTAACCATTGAAATTCCCAACCCCCTGGGAGCGACCAAGCTCGAAGATATTATCGACAATCTCATTAATTTTATTTTTACCATTGCTATTATTGTTGTGCCCCTGATGATAATTATTGGCGGTTTTTTATTAGCTACCGCAGGCGGTAATCCTCAACAAATTGACCGAGCCAAAAAATTAATTCTTTGGACGCTCGTTGGTTTAGCCATCCTTTTGTTTGCCAAAGGCATTGTCAGCGTGATAAAACAATTATTAGGAGCGTGAAAAACTTCAAAGGTCGAACTAAATTTTAAAATATAGCTATAAAAATGAAAAAAATCTTATCTGCTTTAACCTTATCGATTTTTTTGGCAGTTTTGGCTGTACCGATGGTAGTTTCGGCCGTGACAGCCCCAACAGAAATAGCTGGTCAATGCACACTGCGGCACGATCTTAGTGGGGCTACCTGGGTAGCCAAAGGATTTGTCTGTCCAGCTTCGGGTGTCTGCCTTTTTAGTAGTACTACCAATACTTGCGGAACCTGCTGTTTGATGGACGCCGTTTATACGGTGACTGATTGGGTATTTGTCTTTGTGATAGTGGTGGCTGGAATTATGATAGTTTATGGCGGCTTTGTTTTAGCAACATCTGCTGGAACCCCTGAGAAAATAACCACTGGTAGAAATTATATTCTCTACGGAGCCATCGGCGTGGTTGTTGCTCTTTTAGCTAAAGCCATTCCAACCCTTGTCACTTCAATCTTATCGCTAGGAGTATAGAAAACTCTATCCAAAACATTCCTTAAAGTTTAAAAGGAAGGCCTAATTTCGATTGACTAAAATCAACCCCGTGGGCGGGGTTGATTTTTGTTTCAAAAAAGATAGAATGATTAAGGCGGACGTGTTGAAATTGGTAGCCAACTATGGCTTAGAACCATAGGGAGTAAATCTCCGTGTGGGTTCGAGTCCCACCGTCCGCACTATATTGAAAATTTCTTACCTAGGTCTTCACCTTAATCATCCTCTTTTTCTCTCTTAAAATTTTGGGGATTCTGATGGTCAAAATTCCTTCTTTCATTGTGGCTTCTGCTCGGTCAGGGTCAACCTCAACTGGCAAGATGACTTCTCTGGAAAATGGACCCCAGTAGCATTCCTGAGTAAAATAATCTCCTTCTTCTTCAAATGGCTTTTCCCTCACTCCTTTAATGGCAACGATGTCTCTTTCCATTGAAATATCTAAAAATTCTGGTTTCACTCCAGCAATGGCTGACTGGATAACCAAATGAGTTTCGGTTTGATAAACATCAATCGCCAATTCTCCTTCTGGTTCGGCGCCAAAAGCCGGCCATTTTTCCTTGCCCTCCATAGCCCCGCTTACAGCGGGGGAGGGTTCTCTGATTTCTTCTTTTTCTTCCTGAACTTCTTCTTTAACAACGGGTTGGCTGATTTCTATCTTTTCCTCAACTATCTCAGGCGCTTTAACTTTTAACTCACGAGGCGCGGGCGTAATTTCCTTTCGAGGAGTTTTGGTTTTCAAGCGCTGAGGAGCCCGCTTTTTTTGGGGTTCCTCGATTATCTCTTCCCTTGGCGGCGTTTCAATCCCCATCCCCTTTTTTAATTTTTCAAAAAAAGAATCTGGCATATTATTTTATTTTACAAACACTTTTTAATTTTTTCAACTTTTGAAAACCCAGAGAAACAAAAATAGCTAAACTAAGCAGAATAACTGCCGGAATCAAAAATTTCAAACTCCCTTCCATTTCCATTATGGCAAAATTATAAAGTCCATGCAAGAAAACACTTATCCCCAGACCAGCGGAGAGCAATTTTAGTCGGCCTTTTGTTTCAAAAAAAGACAAAGCCAAAAAATATCCCACTGTTCCTGAGCACAAAGCATGTAAAAAAGTCGCTCCCAAAAATCGAAAAACACTGATTGAAAAAGCTTGGCCAAAAAGAATTTTTGGTCCCAGAGGAAACAAAATTAAAATGTTCTCTATAGCAGCAAATCCCAAAGCAGCGATTACCATATAAAGCATGGCATCAATTGGTTCATCAAACTCGGGATTGCCTATCACCTGTTTTTTTACCACTAAATATTTCAAAAATTCTTCTACCAGGGCTACCCCCAAAAACACATTTAAAATGGCAATGACAATTGTTGGAAGGTTTAGTTTATTAAATTCTTCAAAAATTCCTATTTCTAAGAAAACTGCCGGTATGGCTACCATCATTCCACAAAAGAAAATTTTTAAGACCATTGGGTTGGATTCCGGATGGGCATCTTTCCGAAGATAAAAAAGCAACCAGATTATACTCGGAGCTAAACCAAAAAAGATGTAGAGAGGATAACTCATATGGGCCAATCTTCAACCATTAAACATTTCTTTTTGTTTTTTGTTGGTAACTTCTGGTAAATCTCTTCAGTGATAAAAGGTATGAAGGGATGCAAAAGCTTCAAAGAATTGAGCAATACATATAATAAAACCGTTTGCGTATTTTCTTTCTCGGTTTGTGATTTGGAATTTGTGATTTGTGATTTCGTCGATTCTATATAAATGTCACAGAAATCGTGCCAGAAAAAATCATAAAGCCGTCGCGCCGCCCTTCCAAATCGAAAATTTTCTAGGTCCCTATTAACAGATTTTATTGTTTTATCTAAAGCTTTTAATATCCTTTTATCCGCCACAGTTAAATTTTCAATCTGTGTAAATCGGTGTGGTGAGCGAAGCGAACTAAAATCTGTGTTAATCTGTGAAGGTTTGTTCATAAGAACAAACCTTGAAGCGTTCCACAGTTTATTACAGAATTTTCTTCCCATTACAATATTGTCTTCCACAAACCTAATATCCTGTCCTCCCATAATTTGCCAGGCAATTCCGAACCGAGTGGCATCGGCCCCGTACTTTTCAATTAATCCCATTGGGTCAATGCCGGTACCAAGCGATTTTGACATCCTTTTTCCTTCTCTAGTTAAAACCGTGGCATGGATATAGACATCTCGAAAAGGCCCTTTTTTCATAAATTCCATTCCGGAAAAAATCATTCTCGCCACCCATAAATTTATAATTCCCCTATCAGTCGAAAGCACATCAGTTGGATAAAAATTTTTTAAATCTTTAGTTTCATTGGGCCATCCTAATGTAGCAAATGGCCAGAGAGCTGAAGAAAACCAAGTATCTAAAACATCGACAGCACCAGAAACGGGAATCTTGTGTCCCCACCAGATTTGGCGGGAAATGCACCAGTCTTTTATATTTTTTAGCCAGTCAAAATAAGTTTTTTCAAATCTTTTGGGAATAAATTTTACTTTTCCAGATTTCACCGCCTTAATTGCCATTTTTGCTAACTCCGGCATTTTCAAAAACCACTGTTTTGAAGGGATTAATTCTACTGTCGTTGCGCATCGGTAACATTTCGGAATTTGATGGATGTAGTCTTCAATTTTTTCTAAAAGTCCGAGTTTTTCCAAATCTTCAACCACTTTTTGGCGTGCCTCTAAAGTCTTTAATCCCTGATAGGGAAGGGGAGCTTTTGTAGTTATTTTTGCTTTTTCATCTATAGGCCGAGCGAAGCGAGGACGGGAGATGAGCCCATGCTCATCGATCACTTGAATTATTGGTAATTTGTGTCTTAGAGAAATTTCGTAGTCGGTTAAATCATGGGCTGGAGTTATTTTGACTGCTCCAGTTCCAAACTTTGGGTCAACCAATCTGTCAGCAATTATCGGAATTTCCCGATTGACTAAAGGCAATATTGCGATTTCCCCAACTAAATTTTTGTATCTTTTATCTCTCGGATTCACCGCCACGGCCGTATCTCCCAGCATTGTCTCCGGTCTGGTAGTCGCCACCGTAATGAAATCGCGAAACAGACGCGAAACAGAACGCGAAACAGACGCGAAACCTTTTAGGGGATAACGAATATACCATAAATTCCCCTTTTCCTCTTTGTACTCTATTTCCAAATCCGAGAGAGATGTCTGGCATCTCGGACACCAATTAACTACCCTCTCTCCCTGATAAATCCAGCCCTTTTTGTAGTAATGTAAAAATGCCGTTTCAACCGCTTTAATATATTCTTTGTCTAAAGTGAAACGAGTTCTCGACCAATCGCAACTAGACCCCATTTTTTTAAATTGTTCCAAAATGATATTTCCGTACTTTTCTTTCCATTGCCAAACCCTTTCCAGAAATTTTTCTCTACCCAACTCAAAACGCGTTAATCCTTCTTTTTTTAATTCTTTTTCCACCACATTTTGGGTAGCAATGCCGGCATGGTCGGTGCCTGGCAGCCACAAAGTTTTGTATCCTTGAAGCCGCTTCCAGCGAATTAAAATATCCTGGATAGTAGCGTTTAAGGCATGACCCATATGGAGGGATCCCGTAATGTTTGGCGGCGGGATGACAATGGTAAAAGTTTTTTTTCTCTTACCAGAAAGTTTATCAGGATTAAAAAAACCACTTTTTAGCCAGAGATTATAAATCTTCTCTTCCACTTCTTTCGGATTGTAAACCTTTGACAATTCTTTCATATATTTTATTATTCTATCAATTCACTTGATTTTTTTCAATCTTTAAGATAAAATTTGTAATGATTCTATAGGCCCCGTCTTCTAGTGGTTAGGAAATTTCGCTTTCAATGAAAAAACATGGGTTCGATTCCCATCGGGGCCGCATGCGATCCGATTACCTAAATCTTGTCCGAGCTCAGGATTTGAAAAATCCTAAAGAAAGACTCATCTATCGGTTTTTTGAAATGCTGCCAGCCGCTCTTTCTCTGGGAACCTTGGGCATGGCAATTTTGCTCTCATGCTTAGCACCCATTGTGGTGGCAATTTTTATTATTATTTTTGATATTTATTGGTTGCTCCGTATTCTTTATTTATCTTTTCATCAAATTGTCTCCTGGCGGCAAATGAGGAGAAACCTTAAAATTGATTGGCTGGCAAAACTAAATCGACTACCGACCAAGAACTGGAAAAACATTTACCATTTAATAATTCTGCCAATGCATCAAGAGGGAATTGAAATCGTCAGACCAACTTTAGAATCTTTGGTAGCTGCAGATTATCCCAAAGAAAATTTGATTTTGGTCTTAGCCACCGAAGAGAGAGCAGGTAAGCTTAGCCAAGAGACAGCTAAAGGAATTGAAAAAGAATTTGCTGGAAAATTTTTTAAATTTTTGGTCACCTGCCATCCCCAAAATATTCCCGGTGAAATAGCCGGCAAGGGTTCCAATGTCGCCTGGGCAATTAACGCAGCTAAAGAAAAAATTTTATCAATACCATCTGAAAATATTATTGTCTCTAATTTTGATATTGACACCAGGCCCTATCCTCAGTATTTTGCCTGCCTCGCCTTTCATTATCTAACTACAAAAAATCCTCAAAAATCGAGCTATCAACCTGTCCCAGTTTACAACAATAATATCTGGGATGCCCCGGCTTTTTCGAGGGTAATTTCTACTTCTGGCACCTTCTGGCAAATGATGCAACAGGAAAGACCGGAACAACTGGTAACCTATTCTTCCCATTCCATGCCTTTTAAAATTTTTGAAGAAGTTGGCTATCCTTCTAATTTAGTTTCTGATGACTCTCGGATTTTTTGGAAGTCCTATTTAAATTATAATGGCGATTATCGAGTTATTCCTCTACACTATCCGGTTTCCATGGATGCTGTTTTAGCTAAGACCCCCTTCAGAACGATAATTAATCAATATAAGCAACAACGGCGTTGGGCCTGGGGCTGCGAAAATATCCCCTTCATTCTTTACGGCTTTCTAAAAAATAAAAAAATTTCTTTGAAAGAGAAATTTCGTCACTCCTTTATTATTCTCGAAGGATTCTGGTCTTGGGCGGTGGTCGCCTTGCTTATTTTCTTTTTAGGCTGGTTACCTCTTATTTTAGGAGGCGAAGCTTTTAATGTCACCTTGCTTTCTTACAATTTACCAAAGATTACCAGCACCATTATGACAATCGCTATGATTGGCATGCTCACTTCAGCTGTCATTTCTTTTTTACTTTTACCTCCCAGACCAGCTCGATGTTCTCGCTGGAAAAATTTATTTATGATTTTACAGTGGTTGTTTTTACCAATTACCTTGATTGCTTTTGGAAGCTTACCAGCTTTAGACGCTCAGATTAGATTGATGATAAACAGACCCCTCGGTTTTTGGGTCACTGAAAAAGTTCGCTATTCGAGGTGAATTTTCTCTCTAAATTCCTCTATTCTCTGGCGGAGTAGGGGGTATTTTTTT
>Ga0210017_1000950_pt1 | contig 25133 bp, 37 predicted proteins | sample CryGeyCG2014_020_FD_183966 | JGI IMG/M metagenome (GOLD analysis project Ga0210017, IMG submission 183966) | Groundwater microbial communities from aquifer - Crystal Geyser CG08_land_8/20/14_0.20 (SPAdes) (version 2) | ecosystem: Environmental > Aquatic > Deep subsurface > Groundwater | place... | reverse complement strand
ACCTCTTTCTAGGAGAATATGTTTGGCGGTATAATTACAGAAAATTAAGTCTTGAAGAACAAAGAAAAAGAATCGTTAAATTATTAAAATCTAGTGGCTAATTCAGGGAATTACCCTATAATATTTGCATCTATTAGAAACTTTTCCATATTTTTTATTTAAAAATCCTTCTATAAACTCTCAAAATCGCTTCCGGTATTGGCGACAATTGGATCCGCGCACCAGAGTCAAGCTCGGTGCGGGACTTCGCTTCGCTTCGCTTTTTGTTTAAATCAGCAAACTCTTCGCTAAAATCTTCATCGCCCAACGAAAAAACATAGACGCTGAATTTACCCTTAATGTCTTTAATTGCCTTTTTGAAAACTGGAATTGCCGCTTGGTCAAAAATTATGCCGGTGTAGTGGTTAGCATTTTTGAAGATTTGAAATTTCTGGTCCAACTTGCCCGCCGAAGCTTTAGCGGAGGCGGGTTCGCCAATCTCTTCAAAAGTGCCTTCCTTTACGCAAAGCATTTCTGTTGCTTCCGCCGTGAGTTTTATTTTATTTCTATCTGTTGGCTCATCATAAACAACAAAATCAGTTTTGAAATATTTTAAATTACCGCCTAAACCAGCAACTTTTTCACCTTTCAAATTCTTATATCCTTCAATAACTTTTTTAATTCGCGGATAGCAAATATCCTCGGCAATTTTAAAGCCATTTCCGTTGTTGTCTTCGTTATTAGTGCATAAAATAAACTTTCTATTACCGCCGTCTTCTTTGTTAAGTTCTAAAACCGCATGACCAGTTGTTCCGGATCCAGCAAAAAAATCTAAAATAATAGCTTTATTTTTATTATGGACAACCGTTTTAATACATTCTTCCACTGCATAAAGTGATTTAGGAAATGGAAATTCTTTGCCAAGAATATTGTTTAATAACTGTGTTCCATATGTCTTTGCATTAAATTTTTCACCGCTCCAAACAGTTTTGTAATTTATCTGCTTCTTAGTACGAATAATGCTTATAGTTTTTGTTTTTTTATTATATTTTATACTTAGTTCGTCTTTAATTGATTCGACATTTTGTCTTGAGAAAACCCATTTTCGTTCTACGCCTTCACTATCAATAGGATAAAGTTCTATAACACCATCTTTTCTAAGAACATTTGAGTTTTTAGGATGAAATGATTTATCACACACTTCCCCAAAACCTACAATTTCTAAATTTTTAACAAAAATCGGATAAAAACAATTGGACCCCGACTCGCGCAAATAATTAATGGATCTGCCTTTTGCTGTGTTCATAAACTGCCTAATATCTGCATCTTCATCTGTCCTTTCTTCAAATGCAATCACTTTTTGATCTCCACGATAAACAAAATAAGCATATTCATTATTATAGGAAAAATTTTTACCCTGAATACCGCTTGGATTGTGAATAATTGTTACGCAAGTAATTTCTTTACTGGGGAATAATTCTTTTAATAACAATCCTAGCGCCTCTTGTTCATTATGGTCTATTGTGCAAATAAGCACACCATTAGGAGATAATAGATTTTTTAACAACCTCAATCTGTGCGACATGAATGAAAGCCATTTACTATGTCGCCATGCGTCGTTTATATCAACATAATTATTATTGTATTTCCAATCTCTTGCCCCTGTGTTATACGGCGGATCAATATAAATGACATCAACTTTTTTCGCGTGAGTGTAATTCAAAACCGAAAGGGCGTGATAATTATCGCCCTCGATCAGTAAATTTACCGGCTTGTCTTTATCGGTGATTATCTCTTTGTTTTTTACTTCTTTTAGCACTGGAAGTTTCGTCTTGCACATCTCCACTACTTCTTCGGGCTTTTCTTCCCACACCAAACCGTATTTCTTCTTTTTCTTCAGCTCCTTCTTCAGCCGTTCAATCTCTTTTATTAAGCTTTCTTTTGATAAATTTTGATCCATAAATTTTGACTTTTGATTTTTTAATTTTAACTTATTCTCAATATACCTCTTGCCGATGCCCGATGCGGATAACTACAATTAAAAGTAAATTTTTGTAAATTCTATAAATTATTCTGTATGGCCAGACATGATAGGAATAAGCACCCTTAAATTTTCCTTCAAGTTTTTTTCCGCTAAAGGGATTCTGCCGGATAATTGGCAGGGTGGCTAAAATCTTATTTTGATAAACTTTTGGAATTCTGGCGAGCTGCTTTTTTGCCTCTTGTTCTATTCTTAGTTGATACATGGTATTTATTTTTCCCTTTATCGGCCAAAACATAACCATACTCTTTAAGTAAACCATCAAGAGTTGTCCATTTTTTATATTCTCCGCTTTCAACGGCTCGATCAACCCTTGTAATGTCTTTATCCAAGTTCGGAAATTCCCGCATCACTTCAATGGTTTCCTGCCAGGATTCAAAATCTTCGGCTGACATTAAAACAGCCTTTGGCCGGCCATTTTCAGTCAGAGTATAATAGCGGCTTGCTTTCTGAACCTCATTTGCAATCTCAAAGATTCTTTTTCGTGCCTCGGAAATAGGAATAGTTGTTTTAACATCCATTAAAAAATCCTCCATCGGTGTACAATAACATGTACAATCTTTAAGGTCAAATTAATCCTTTTTCTTTAAAGCTAAAATAACCATCTTTGACTACAATAATATGGTCGCTGATTTCAATCCCCATAATTTTTCCAGCCTCTACCAGTCTTTTGGTGATAGTCAGATCATCTTCCGATGGTTCGGGGTCACCTGAGGGGTGGTTGTGAGCCAAAATTATTTGCGCAGCTAGATTCCCGACTGCCGGCTCAAATACTTCTCTGGGGTGGACTAAATTGGCGTTGAGCGAACCAACAGAAATAATTTCACGTTTAATTTCTTGATTTCTGGAATCGAGAAAGAAGATAACAAAATGTTCTTTTTTGTTATCACGAATACCTTTCATCTCTTCCCAAACATCTTTAGGTGATAAGAGCAGAGTTGATTGTTTATTTTGCAGAAGCCGACGGCCTAGTTCAAAACAGGCAACAATTTCACAGGCTTTAGCCGGACCCAAACCAGGATAGTTTTTTAAATCGTCAAAAGTCAAATTTGGCAATTTAGCGGCACTAAATCTTTTTAGAATTTTGTTTGACAGCTCGACTACATTTTCCCCTTGTGTCCCTGAACGCAAGAGAATAGCCAAAAGTTCAGAGTTGGCCAGTTTTCCCGGACCATATCGCATCAATTTCTCTCTTGGTCTTTCAACTTTGGGCAATTCTTTGATTGTCTTTTTGACTTTAGAGGCCATAGATAGAGGTTTTTGGTCGGAGAGGCGGGATTCGAACCCGCGGCCCCACGCACCCCATGCGTGTGCGCTACCACTGCGCCACTCTCCGTAGTGATATTTGCGATTGCGGTAAGTATGAACTACCACGGCTAAAGCCGCGGTATCCTCCCCGCCGAATCCCTGCCTCGCCGGCAGGCGGGGGCGGGTCGGCGAGTTTATTAATCATTCGATTCATCCCTGCCTCGCCGGCAGGCAGGCACGGGTAAATTAGGTGATCTTCTCGAACGATTATAAAAGAAAATCGTTGAAAACACAAACAACCAGAAAGTGAGGATTTTGGGATTAGTAGCCAGTGGGTAGAAGACCGCAGTTTAATCGGAATCCACAATTTCGATCACCCCGCGATCAGCATCAACGCGCACCATATCTCCGGACCGCAAGCGTTCGGTAGCATTGGTGACTCCAACCACAGCAGGAATTTTCAACTCCCGGCAGACTATCGCGGCATGACTTAAAACTCCCCCCAAATCGGTTACAATAGCCGAAGCTTTACCGAGCATGGAAGTCATCTCGGGAGTGGTGGTGTCAGCAATTAAGATGTCTCCGTTCTGAATTTTTTCAAAAAGACCCACGGTTTCATGGTGGACAACAAAACACCGCCCAGAGGTTTTACCCGGACTGGCCGGAAGACCATAGAGTTTTTTCTTTTCCTTCTTCCTTTTTTGTACAAAATACAAAACCAGGTCTTTCCAAATTTTATCGATCTCCAAATATCCTGCTTCTTCGTTATAATCCAGAAAGGTGATGAATCTTTTTTTTTCGATTAGGCCATGCTGAAATTCCAAGTGGCCATAAATTCCTCGCACTAAACTGAACAACTTTTTCTGTTTCCCAGGGGGAACAGTTTTGGAAAAACGTTTAATTCCCTGCTGATTAAAAAGCATAGGGTCGGTTAAGGTAAACCCGCGGGTCATGATATAGTGCCTGTCTCCGGTGACAAATTCGGCAATGCCATTGCCCGAGCGCGAGACAACCACCGTTCCTTTGAAATCCGGATCATCGGGATATTGCGAAATGATGATTTTGTAATTCTTTTTGTCTGAAAGTTTATTGATGAATTCCCAGCCAGTTCTAACATCATAGATTCTCAATTTTGATTGCCGGTTAAGCTGTGGAAATTGAGGGTCAGGAACCGCGCTGATCCAATAAGGAAAGCCTATTCTCCCAACTGCGATCTTAAATTGTTCTAAAGACGGAAAATCTCCGCAAGGAAAGGCGAAGCAACGTTCATGCGGTAAACCTAAACTCTGCAGGCGGGCATAAATTAACTCGCGATCTTTGCTGTCTTCAATCTTGAGTTTGCGGTTTAATTTAGACTGGATAAGCTTATTCCATTTTTGGATAGAGGTATATTTCTCAAAACCAATTTGGTTGATATTTCCGGGATCAAGCGGGATCATCCAGCTTTGACCAACCCTTTGGGCAAAGAGTTTACCGGCTTTAATCAGTCGGGTTACCTGCATTTTGGAGATCTTATGTTTGACCGCATACTCGCTGGCAGAGACAAAAGTTTGGTTTGACATGGTCTTTGTTATATTTATAACGTTACAGATATAACACGATCAACCCGGCTTGTCAAGCAACGAAAACTACGAACTACTATTCCTTTCGCCGCAATATCCTCAGACTACCAGCAAATAAAGATTGGGGGGAGTGCCGATGGGATATTCCTTTGTCATAACGGGATCTCCGCCAGGCAAGCGGACAGGCTCACGTCGTCCCCGCCGACTCGGCGGGTCCTCAGGATGACGCAAAGAGGGCTAGGAATAGCACACCTGTCTTTGAATCGCATCAATTTGACGAGGAGAGAATCTAACCGGCTTATGAACTACCACGGCTTGCGCCGTGGCTTTAAAAGAAGCGTGAACCCATCTCACGTGGCGGTCTTTTGACAATGAGCGAAATTAAGATCACTACTTCGAAAAGCAGGCCTAAAAATCCTGCTGAAAGATAAAGAAATCCCAAGTGAGGAACCTGCCACCACAGGCGCATTAACTTGTCCGTCAGACCAAAGAAAAGCGCCTGATAGTAAAGCAGGAAAAGGGATATCACGGCGAGTCCCTTCTGCCAAGTCAGCAGAAACGTGAAGCGAATAATTAAAAACAGGGTGATGAGAACTGTCGGCACAAAAGTCCAAAAGTTGCTTTTTCCTGAAACCAAAACAATCGTTCCCAACCACACCAATTCAAGCATAACCGTCTTTTTTGGATCATGTCGACAGCAAAAAGTAGAAAACACTATAACGCCGACCGAAAAGAGTATCACGCCCCAGGTTATAACCTTAAACGTGTTGATGTCAACGCTCAAAAGGGGCAGTGAGTAGTCGCTACTATAAAAAATCCTGCTCAAGAAGGCGTTTACCGACTGGTTCGTAAAATAAGGATCAGCGTCGGATTGGATAGCCGGTAGGATGTTTTTAAAATAGTAGAAAAAATGGTCAAAAGAGTTGAAAATCAAAGGAATTCCCACCAAAAGCGGAACACTCAAAAGAAACCCCGCAACAATGCGCATTCTCTTTTTAAGGAGGGCACAGAGCAAAAAGGCCGCCGGATAAACTTTAAGGAAGGTTGCAATCGACAAAAATATTCCTCCCAGCCAAGGTTTTTGTTTCTCAATGCTCCATAAATAGGTAAAGTACAGAGCAAAAATAAGAATATTAATTTGCCCGGACCCGAAGTTGCCGAAAAGCGGAGGAAAAGTAAAAAAAATAAACATCACCAGAAAAAATAAACCCGGCTTCAAAGATGTCAGTTTTTTACCTAAAAAATAACCAAGAGCGGCATAGATTATTACATTAATGAGATACCATGTCCGAACAGCGGTTAGAACCGGCAAAAACGTCAAGGGTGCTATAAAAAACGCCAAAAACATCGGATAAACGAATCCTTGGCCGACCAAAAATTGCAGACCCAGAGTATCTTTTAAAGCCACAAGTTGCGTCACATCGTATAAATTTTGCTGGGTGCGCCAAAGAATCGCTCCCAAGTAATACGACAGAAAATCATTAGCAAAAGCATGTGCACCCCAGATGTTGATCTGAGGAGTAACTATGAGAAGATAAATCCTAAAGACAATAAAAAGAAAGGTGAGTAGCGTCAAAATAGAGGTGGGCTTGCAAAGCCAAACAATCGGTTTCGGAAAAAAGTGAAGGGGACCATCCATACCAAAGTCCAAAAACTGTTTGAGTGATCCTGATGCTAACGCTTGGGAGAGGGTTTTTTCGCCCGAGCCCCAAGTAATCCATATTTTTTGCTTTCTTTCATCCTTGAGTCGCGCGTTAGCAAGCCCTCTTTCTTTAGGGTTTTCCGAAAATCAGGATTGAATTTTTCCAAAGCACGGGCAATTGCGTGTGCGACAGCTCCCATCTGAGCGGTTTTACCGCCACCGCCAACCTTGACGATGGTGTTGAAACTATCTTTCCTGCCCAAGATTAAAAAAGGTTTGTTTAAAATTTGCCTGGCGAGCAGCTGATCTTTAAAATAATCCCAACCTGAAAGATCGTTAACAATTAAATTCCCTTCCCCCGGAGCTAGCCTCACTCTCGCAATTGCATTTTTCCTGCGACCTACAGCTTCAAAATAGGATTTCTCCTTAATAAAGGATTTCTCCTTGATAAAAGATTTTTCCTTGATCCCTTTCTCTTTAACTTCCTCTTTTTCTTTTTGATCGGCGACTGTCTTTTCCAGACCTTCTTTCTTTTTTTCCACCTTTAAGGGAGAGCGCTTGCTCGCCTGACGCGCGGATGGACGCTTTTTTTCTCCTGCAGATTTTACTAAAAGAGGGGAAGTTTGTTCGGCTGCTTGTGACGCTTGACGTACGCGGGTTTTACCAACACCGTCCTTCGGAGTTTTATTTACTTTGATTTTCTTGGTAGTTTTGACTTTTTTCTCTTTGATTTCTTTTTTAGTCCGCGGCATTAATACCCCTTTGATCAGGTTTCGATAATATTTAATGTCTTATTTTTAAAATCGTGAAATTTGGCATAAACATAAAGCTTTTTCAGCATTGCCCTGCCCAACCGGCTCTTGGGCAACATGCCTTTGACTGCCTGAATAATAATCTTTTGCGGTTCTTGGCTGCGCAGCGCTGCTAAATTTTTAGCCTTCAGACCGCTCGGATAACCGCTATATGTATAATACATTTTAGCCTGTTCTTTTTTCCCAGAAACAACAACTTGAACAGCATTGATAATAACTACATAGTCACCATTATCCAAATAGGGAACAAAATTGGCCTTATGTTTGCCTTGCAAAAGAAAAGCTGCCCGAGTTGCAACCTTGCCTAAAATTTTATCCTGCGCATCGATCAGATGCCATTGCCTTTGTACTTCTTTAAGTTTAGTCTGGTGAGTTTTCATTTCTTGGTTTCACTCTCCTCTTTCGGTTTTCCGCTTTTGTAATCTACAAGTTCCAAGAAGGCCATTTTGGTTTGATCAGAAAATCTTGGTCCCAACTTGATGATGCGCGTGTATCCTCCGTTTCTGTCAGAAAATCGGCCCGCAACCTCTTGAAAAAGCTTTTTCTGGGCCACTTGGGTCGTAACCATTTTGTTCGCTCTTCTTTTGGCGGATAAGGTCTGCGTTTTAGCAGCAGTAATCGTCTTTTCTAAAAGCGGCCTGACTGCTTTAGCCTTGACCTCTGTTGTCTTTATGCGACCATGCAGAATGACCGAGCTTATAAGATTGGCATAAAGACCTTTGCGTTCCGCCTTATTTCGATTCAGTTTTTTTCCTTTTTTTTGATGTCTCATTTTTTTGACCTTCATCTTGTCTAAAGAACAGTCCCAGTTCCTCTATTTTCTTTTTCACTTCCGTCACCGACTTGGCTCCTACGTTTTTGATTGACATGATTTCCTTTTCGCTCTTTTGGATGAGCTCGCCCAAATTGGTAACATTGATGGCATGTAGACTATTCACTACTCTGGTCGGCAGATCGAGCTCTTCCAGAGTTAATTTTAAATCAACCCCCGCCTCTTCTTTGGTTTCTACTTTTTCTTCTTCTTTGACGATTGAGGGATCGTTGATAAATTCAAAATAATTTTTTAAAATAACCGCACCCTTTTTAAGCGCCTCCTGCGGATCAATGCTGCCGTCGGTAGAAATTTCTAAAGTCAACTTATCAAAGTTGGTCATTCTTCCAACGCGGGTGGCGGAAATAGAATAATCCACTCGTAAAACTGGTGCATGGATGGCATCAATTGGAATCACCCCGATCTCGGAAGATTCTCTCTCTTCAGCTGGAAGGAAACCCATTCCCTGCTCCACTAAAAGCTCCATTTTCAGTCGTGTTTTAGGTGAAGAAAGAGTAGCGATGGCTTGATCGGGGTTTAAAATCGTGACTCCGGTTGGAACATCAATGCTCTTGGCAGCAACTACCCCCGGTCCCTTGACATCCAGATTTAAAACCACACTTGGCTTATCCAGTTTGATTTTTACTTTTTTGAGGTTTAAGATAATTTCTACCACATCTTCTTTCACCCCGGGAATAACGTCAAATTCATGTTTGACGCCTTCAATTTTAACTTGAACGATAGCCGATCCCAAAAGAGAGGTTAATAAAACCCGCCGCAGGGAATTGCCGAGTGTCATTCCATAACCGTAAGGAAGCGGCTCTATGATAAATCGGCCGTAATTCTTATCCTTCTTCTCAACCGCGAATTTTGGATTGACGCTAAACATAAAGGATGCTCCTTTCCAATTAAAAACCTTAACGAGAATAAAATTCAATGATCAACTGTTCCTGAATATCTTCTTGTACATCATCCCTGCCTGGTAACCGTTCAACTTTTCCTACCGGCCCTTGGCGCGTAAGCCAAGAAGGCGTTTTCGCTTTCTCTTTTAATGACTTTTGGACCCCTTCAATCTTCAATGCCCTGTCCTTAAAAGCAATTACATCGCCAGCGCCAACCTCATAGGAGGGAATGTCAACCTTTTTATCATTGACTTTCACCAAACCGTGATTGACCAATTGTCGCGCAAACCGCCGTGACGATACCAAGCCCAGGCGATAGACCACGTTATCCAAACGTGATTCTAAGATTTGAAAAAGTTTTTCTCCGGTATTACCAGTTGCCTGAAGCGCTGTTTTAAAATAACGCCTGAATTGTCTTTCTAAAATTCCGTACATGGCTTTGACCTTCTGCTTTTCCCGCAATTGTATTCCAAAGTTAGACTTGCGTCGGCGAACAGAAAGTCCGTGTTGACCCGGCGGAATGACACCCTTTCTTTCAATCGGACATTTGGGTGAATCACAAAGTTTAATTCCTTCTCGCCGGCATAATTTGTGTTTTGAACCTGTATAACGCGCCACCCTATCTCCTTTTCTCTGACTTTAAACTCGTCTTCTTTTTTTAGGACGACAACCATTGTGGGGGATGGGAGTGACGTCCGCAATGCTGATAATGCTGAGTCCTGCTGACTTTAGGGCTCTGATGGCTGACTCTCGACCAACGCCCGGGCCTTTGACAAAAACTTGGATTTCCCTCATCCCGTCCCCGAATGCCTGTTCGGCCACTTTCAGAGCAGCGGTTGAAGCTGCAAAGGGAGTAGCTTTTCTAGTTCCTTTAAATCCAACTGTTCCTGTTGATCCCCAAAGTAAAGTATTCCCTTTATTATCGGTCAGATTGATCAAGGTATTGTTAAAACTGGAAGTAACATAAGCTCTTCCCTGAATTGGAAATGAACCCGCCTTTTTCTTTCTGAGCTTAACCTTAGGCTTATTTTTAATCAAAGTGCCGGTTTGAATTTTAACTTTCTTTTTCCCCATATTTTTCCTCTTTAAGTTTTCTCAAGCTTACGCCTTAATCCACCCACCGTCATTTTTCTCCCTTTTTTGGTACGGGCATTGTGTCTGGTTCTTTGACCTCTCGCCGGTAAGTTTTTCTCGTGCCGCGATCCACGGTAGGTTTTAATCTCTCTTAAACGACGAATGTTGTCGGAAACTTCACGCTTGAGTTCGCCTTCGATGCGATAATTTTTACTGATAAATTGTTGAATCTTAGCAACCTCGCCGTCCTTCAGTTCAAAGACCCTTAAGTTGGGATCAATCCCCGAGGCTTTTAGAATTGACTGTGAACGGGTTTCCCCTATTCCATAAATATAGGTTAAAGCAATTTCGATTCTTTTTTTATCGGGCAGGTCTATGCCTGCAATTCTGGCCATATAATCCCCCTTTTATCCTTGCCGCTGTTTGTGTTTTGGATTATCACAGATAACGCGGATCACTCCCTTGCGGCGAACAATCTTACACTTTTTACAGATCTTTTTTACACTGGCTCTAACTTTCATAATGATCCTTAAAATAGGTTAAAAGTAATTTTTAATTTTAAATTTCTAATCAATATTAAATTTTTAATGTTTAAACCTTAAAAATTAGAACTTAAAAATTGATTAAGAATTAAAAATTTTAAATTCAAACAGGGACCTTTCACTTATAGCGATAAGTAATTCTGCCCCGCGATAAATCATAAGGAGTTAGCTCAATTTTGACTTTATCTCCTGATAAAATTTTTATATAATTCATCCGCATTTTACCGGAGATATGAGCTAAAACCGTTTTCCCGCCTTCGAGCTGAACGCGAAAATAAGCATTGGGCAGCGTTTCGCAAACAACCCCTTCAGTTTCGATTAAGTTTTTCGAAGAAGCCAACTTATCTCCCTTAACAATCTTTACAGGCTTGCTATCTTAACAAAATTCTAAAGTAAGGTCAAGACTTCGGCTGTGTTACGGGTAACAAGAATAGTTTTTTCAAATAACCCTCCCCAGCTTTTATCTCTGGTAACAATAGTCCACCCGTCACTTAAAGTCTTAATTTGAGGTCTATTTTTGGCGTAGATGACTTCAACAGCCAGGGTCATCCCTGCTTGTAAAACCTCTCCGGTTCCCGGACGCCCGAAACCCGGAATATACGGATCTTCATGCAAAGCTCGGCCAACTCCATGACCGGTCAATTCTTTAATAATTGCGTAGCCTTCTGCGGTAATTACTTTTTCAATAGCAGCAGAAATATCTCCCACTCTTAAACCCTGGCGAGCATTTTCGATTCCCCTAGCTAAAGCTTCTTTTCCGACTTCAAGAAATTGATCTTTTTCTTTGAAATCCGCACCCAAAGGCGGCTGACCAACAATCACAGTGGTGGACGCATCGGTATGAAAACCCTGGTAGCAAACCCCTGCATCCAAACTGACAATGTCACCTTGGCACAAGCGATATGCGTTGGGAATTCCATGTACCACCCCTTCATTAACTGAGATGCACAGGCTGGCCGGGTAACCCCGGTAACCTAAAAACGAAGGACTGGCTCCTGCCTTAACAATCAAATTGTAAGCTTTTTTATCTAATTCTAAAAGACTGACTTCCGCCTCAACTTCTTTTAAAAGTGCTTTGAGGGTGTCTGTTAATATCTGACCACCCTTTCTCATAGACTGAATATCATTGTAAGATTTAAGCGTAATCAAGTCTGATCCTTTTTCACATTGCGATGATTATGATAAAAGTCGTTTTTTCTTAAGTGATCCATGGTGTCTTCATGGATTTCGCCAATCGGACGATGCCCGTCGATATCAAGTAAAATTCCCCTCTTGGCGTACTCGGTTAAAATCGGCTCTATCGTTCCGCGGTGAGATTTTAATCTTTCACGGATGATAGCCGGATCTTCGTCCCTCCTGGCTTTACCAAAAACTTGAATGTCCCTCTTCGCCCTTTCCATCATTCTTGTGATTACCTCTTCTTCCGGCACTCGCAGATAAATCACCTGGTCAACCCGCTTGCTTCTGGCAGCTAAATATTCATCCAAGATTCTGACTTGGTTTAAGGTGCGCGGAAAAGCATCCAAAATAAAACCCTGCTCGCAATCCTCGTCAGCCAACCTTTTCCCTAAGATTTTAAACATCAGTTTATCCGGTACCCAGTTTCCCTTTCCCCAATATTTCTCAGCTTCAATCCCATCTTTAGTATTTTCATCAAATTTGATTCGCAACAGTGCGCCTGTTGAAATCGTCGGAATGTTCCCAAACCTCTGCGACAAAAGTTTAGCCTGGGTTCCCTTGCCCGCCCCGGATGATCCGAGAATAATAAAAATCATCTTTCTTCTCCTAAGACTACTTCATAATAGATTGCGATCCTTTGCCCTCCCCTTCGATAAACTCAGGGTCGCTCAGGATGAGGGCAGGAATGATGACCCGTCCTCACTTAGCTTAAAAATCCTTCATAGTTGCGCATCACCAACATGGATTCAATCTGCCGAACTGTCTCTAAAATGACCGAAACGACAATTAAAATTCCGGTTCCTCCCAACTCAATCGCCTGGATACCGGTGAGCGAACGAGCAATAAAAGGAAGAATGGCAATGGCTCCTAAAAAGAGCGCTCCGGCTAAAGTGACGCGCGTTAAGATGCGACTTAAATATTCACTCGTAGATTTTCCCGGTCTGATGCCCGGAATAAATCCACCATATTTTTTCAAATCTTCGGCGATTTTATCAGGATTGAAAGTAACCGCAGTGTAAAAATAAGTAAATCCTACAACTAAGAGAAAATAAACAACGCTGTAAAAAACTGAATTATCAAAAAGAGCAACTATCTTTTGGGCGTAAAAAGCAATTGAGGCAGAAGAGCTTTTAGTCAAATAAGAGGCGACAGTTCCCGGAACAATAACTAGCGACATCGCAAAAATGATGGGGATGACTCCCGCCTGGTTAATTCTGATCGGTAAATGGGTCGATTGGCCGCCGAAAAATTTTCCACCTCTAACTCTTTTAGCATATTGAACCGGAATTTTTCGCTGTGCTTCTTGGACGAAGACGATGCCGCCGATAACCAAAAGCGCCATGATAACAAAAAAGAAAAAACGGAAAATGTCGCCTTGGGTTCTGGTGGCTAGAGTTTGCGCAAAGGAAACGGGCAGACTCCCTAAAATTCCTGCAAAAATCAAAATCGAAATTCCGTTTCCCACCCCTCTTTCGGAAATCAACTCTCCCAACCACATCAGCAAAATCGTTCCGGCGGTTAACGAAATAATAAGTGCGGCCAGATCAATCACTGATAAAGTTGAAATAACGCCCTGACTGCGAAAGAGAATATACATCCCAAAGGCTTGAACTGCCGCCAAAGGAACGGTTGCAATCCGTGTATATTGATTGATTTTCTGCCTTCCGTGCTCTCCTTCCTTGACTAATGCTTCCAGTTTAGGAAAAACCATCTCTAAAAGCTGAAAAATGATGGAGGCGTTAATATAGGGATTAAGGCCTAAAGTCACCACCGAGAAATTACGCATCGTGCCGCCCGAGAATAAGTTCAAAAATCCTAAAAATTGATTTTGGGTAAAAAGATTCTTGAGGGCCTCCAAATTAACCCCCGGGACTGGAACATGAGAAAAAAGACGAAAAACTATTAGTATCCCGAGAGTAAAAAGGATCTTATTTCTCAGATCCGGAGTTTTATAAATATTTTTCAAAACTTCTTTCATAGAGTTTTATAAATATTTTTCAAAACTTCTTTCATGCGGTTTTAATCTCTCCGCCAGCGGCTTTAATCTTGATGTTCGCCCCTTTAGAACAAGGGATTCCTTTGATGATTATTTTTTTAGTCAATTGTCCGTCTCCCAAGATTTTTACCCCGTGTTTCCAATTCTCGGGGACCAATCCCAAACTTACCAGATTTTCAAGGGTTATTTCCTGACCATCAGCCATAAAATTGAAATGGGCAACATTAAAAATTAAGGGTTTTTTGCCTAAATGTTTAAAGCCTTTTTTATAAGGCAGGCGCCGAATAAAAGGCAACTGCCCTCCCTCAAATCCAAGTTTAACTTTTCCCCGAGCTTTCTGGCCCTTAGTACCTCTACCACTGGTTTTTCCTCTTCCTGAGCCATAGCCTCGTCCGATTCTTCTTTTTTGCTTGGTTGTTATTTTTGGCAACTTGTGAAGCGACATAGTAAAAACCTACCTTTAACTTTCTTTTTTGATAAACTTAGTTTTTTCTTCCTTTTCGGAATCAATCTTTTTTGGAGGCTCAATATTTTTTTTACTGCGAGCTCGATAAATTTCTTCCTGAAAAATTATGGTTTGAAAGGCCTTAAATGTAGCATATACATTTGAAGCTTGATTGGATGTCCCCAAAACTTTGCTCAAAATATCCTTAATTCCAGCCGCCTCAACCACAGCCCGAACCGCCCCGCCAGCAATTACTCCTGTTCCAGGAGCTGCCGGACGCAAAATAATTTTAGCCGCCCCTCTTTTGATTTTAATCTCATGAGGAATGGTTTTTGCAACCATCGGAATTTTGATGAGATGTTTTTTGGCATAAGTTGAACCTTTGCGGATGGCGCCGGCCACATCAGCTGCCTTACCCAAGCCTACGCCTACCCGTCCTTTCCCATCACCGACCACCATAATGACCGAAAAACTGATGCGGTTCCCCCCTTTGGTTTTTTTCGAAACCCGATTGACCTGCACCACTTTTTCCGTAAATTCTTTTTCAGTTTTTTCCTGATAAGTTCGTTTTTGAAATTTCTGCTCCATCGAAAACCTCTTTCAGCAAATATTTTTTATCTTCCTGGCTTCCTAGAAACTTAATCCGCCTTCACGCGCCCCTTGTGCAAAAGCCTTGATACGTCCGTGATATTTATGTCCGCCGCGGTCGAAGACCACTTTTTTGATCTTCTGAGACAGAGCCTTTTCGGCTAATTTACCGCCGAGAAGCTTGGCTTTCTCAAGTTTAGTCAACTTTTTGCTACCTGCTTCTTTTAATTCTTGAGACACGGCACTGGCCAATGTTTTCCCTTGCTCGTCATCGATAATCTGTCCATATAAATGTTTATTGGAACGAAAAACCGACAGTCGGGGACGATCTTTCATGTCCCTGATTTTAGCTCGAATGCGAATTTTCCTTTTTTGACGATTCTCAAGTTTCTTGTCTGCCATTTTTATTGACTCCTATTAAGATTCATTTTGCCCCGAAAGATGACCCGGTTTTGGCTGCTTTGCCGGCTTTGCGTTTGATGATTTCATCTTTATACTTAATCCCTTTGCCGGTATACGGATTGCACTTTTTGTTTTTTCTTATCTCTGAGGCAACTTTACCCACCTTCTCTTTATCAATCCCGGAAATCAGGATCTGGTTTCCAGAAACCTTAATTTCTATCCCCGACGGAATCGGATATACAATTGGGTGAGTAAATCCAACATTCAGATGTAATTTTGCCCCTTCAACCCGAGCTTTATAACCAACGCCGATAATCTCCAACTCTTTAGTAAATCCCTCCGTTACTCCTAAAACTTTATTAAAAACCAAGGAGCGAATGGTACCGAATAGAGCCTGAGTGGCCTTTTTATCACCAATCTGTTTCACCCGCAAGATCTGATTGTCAATTTCGATGGCAATGCCCGGCGGAATGGATTGTTCCATTTCTCCCCCAGGACCCTTAATCTTTAAGGTATCATCCGTCTTTTGGATTTCAACATTAGCTGGAATAGCAATCGGTAAACGGCCGATTCTTGACATTAATTAAAACTCCTTTATCTTATCTGGCAAAGAATCTCGCCCCCTAATTTTTTCTTGAAAGCTTCCCTGTCCGTCAGCAACCCCTGAGAAGTTGAAATGATGTTTATTTTCGAACGATCAGGGCGGATCTTCTTGACTTTGATATACCTTCGCAATCCCGGTTTTGATATTCTCTCCAGCCCCAAGATTATAAAGTGATTTTTAACAAATTTGAGATAAATTCTAATCGTTTGATCTTCGATTTTATAATCTTCAATCAATCCTTCCTGTTTCAAAATCTTGACCAACATTTCTTTAATCTTGGAATGCGGAGCCTCTGTTTCTTTTTTCCTGGCCATTCCGGCGTTACGGATCTTAGTTAATAAATCAGCAATAGGATCAGAAGACATAAAAATAACTCCTTTACAATGAAGCCTTGGTTAAACCGGGGATTTCCCCTTTTAATGCCAACTCACGAAAACAAATACGGCAGACGCCGAAATAACGGATATATCCCCTTTTGCGACCGCACAGCCTGCAGCGGCGTACCAACCTTACCGAATATTTTGGTTTCTTTTTGGCTTTGACGATCTGACACTCTTTTGGCATCTTCCAAACTCCTTAATCCTTCGACTCCCCTTCGATAAACTCAGGGTCGCTCAGGATGAGGGTGAAAATTATGATTCACCCTCAGTTTAATCTGATCTTAACGACATGCCTAAAAGTCTGAGCAATTCTTGGGCTAATTCTGGTTTCTTGGCTGAAGTTCCAATCGTAATTTCGAGACTGCGCGTTTTTCCGAGTTTAGCCGTATCAATTTCAGGAAAAATATTTTGCTCGCGAATGCCCAAGGTATAATTCCCCTGCCTGTCGAATGATTGAAGGGAAAGCCCTCTGAAATCTCTGACTCTGGGTAAAACGACATTAAACAGTTTGTCTAAAAACTCGTACATTCTGTCTTTACGTAGAGTCACCTTGCAACCGATGGCCAAACCTTTACGAATCTTAAACCCTGCGATTGATTTCTTGGCCAAGGTCGCAACCGGTTTTTGCCCGGAAATTAAAGTTAAATCAGCCAACGCTTCCTCTAATTCCTTCGGATTCTGGGCAGCTACTCCAACACCCATATTGATGGTAACTTTGGTGAGGCGAGGCGCTGCCAATGAATTTTTAACCCCATACCGTTGGCTGAAAATTGGGAAGACTTCTTTGAGATATTTTTCTTTTAATCTAGTCTTCATCTTCTATCCTTTAAGTAAAAACTTGTTTACATTTTTTACAGAATCTGTATTTTCGTCCGTCAGGTTCAATTTTAAAACCAACCTTGGTTGGTTGGCTACATTTAGGACAAATAAGCCTGATGTTGGCCACAGGTATGGGTTTGGCTAAATCTATAATTCCGCCCGGTTTTTTGTTACCTTGGGGCTTCTGATGCTTTTTAACCAAATTTAATCCTGGGAGGAGGATTTTGTCTTCTTGGCTGAAGACTTTGTCAACCTTGCCCTTCTTGCCGGCATCTTTGCCCTTGACTATTTGAACTTCATCACCGGAATGAATCTTCATAACTTTTCTATTAGTACTCATTCCAAAACCTATGGTCCTAGGTCATCCTGAGTCCGCCAGCTGGCGGATCGAAGGATCTAGTCACGAAGTGACGCTTCCGCTAGATTCTTCGCTACGCAAAGCTCCGCTCAGAATGACATGAGAGAGGTTTTGACATGGACTCTAGATAACCTCCGAAGCTAAAGAAATAATCTTATTAAATCCTTTTTCCTTAATTTCGCGCGCAATGGGACCGAAAATTCGGCTTCCCTTCGGATTGCCGTCTTTATCGATAATTACCACCGCATTATCGTCAAAACGAATGTGGGAGCCATCGGTGCGTCTTTTCTCCTTTTTAGTGCGCACCACCACCGCTTTTTCAACCTGATGAACTTTAACAACACCGTTGGGATCGCCTTCCTTGACCGCCACCGTTAAAATTTCACCCAGAGTGGCGCTTCTTCTTTTTGATCCGCCTTGAATATGAATACAAGCTACTTTCTTGGCTCCTGAATTATCAGCTACGTTAAGATGTGTTCCAACCTGAATCATTGCTTTACCTCATGCTAAAATCTTTATAATTCTCCATTTTTTGGTCTTGCTCATAGGTCGGCTTTCCTGGATAACTACTTTTTGTCCAATTTTAGCCTGAAGTTGATTATCAACCGCATACCTTTTCCGCTTGATCATCCTTTTTCGATAAAGCGGGTGAACGGTAAATTTAGTTACCTCAACAATCGCCGTCTTTTGCATTCTGTCGCTGGTAACCTTACCTTGAATTTCTCTTTTTGATTTTGCCATCATATCTCCTTGCCAGACAGAGTTTTCGCCTGGTTTAAAATTTGAACCTGTTTTAAGCGAGTCAAAATTTGAGCAATTTTTTTGCGCTGCAGTCTGACTACTTGGGTGTTTTTTTCCTTTCCAATCTTCAGATTAAGTCTTGTCTGTAAAAGCTTTTGTCTTTCTTCAGACAATCTTCGGCGCAGTTCTGAATCATTTACTTCCTGTTTTAATTCAACTTTGAAATTTTTCTTTAGATCTTTATTTTTAGCCATCAATTAAACTTTCTCTTCTTTCTCAATCACCTTGGTTTTTATCGGCAACTTTCTCCCGGCTAACCATAAGGCTCTTTTGGCTAGATCCGCGCTAACGCCGGCCATTTCAAAAATCATGCTACCGGGTTTGACTGTCGCCGTATAATGATCAACCGGACCTTTACCTCCTCCCATTCTTACCTCCTGGGGTTTTTTGGTTGCCGGCTGATGCGGAAAAATTCTGATCCACACTTTGCCGCCTCTTTTCGTGGCATGTACGATCGCTTTACGGGCAGACTCCAATTGATTGGAGGCAAGATGGGCGGCTTCTTCCGACTTCAATCCAAATTCTCCAAATTCAATTTTGCTTCCGCGATAAGCTTTCCCTCTCAATCGTCCACGGAAACTTTTACGATATTTAGTTTTTTTAGGTGTCAGCATCTCAGTTTATCCTTTTTTCTTCAGTTGCTTCAGCTTTTGCCTTTTCCTTGTCACCTTTATTCTTTTTTCTCACCGATTTTATCCCTCGATTAATCCAAACTTTAACTCCGATTGTCCCATATTTGGTAAAGGCCGTGCTTCTCGCAAAATCAATTTCCGCATTCAAGGTCTGCAGAGGCACTGATCCTCGAGCAATCTTTTCAGTGCGCGCCATCTCTGCTCCTCCCAGCCTCCCATTAACCTCAAGCCTTGTCCCCTTAGCTTTAGCGCCCATGATTCTTTCGGCTATGCCATTTAAGATTCTCTTGGCCGGAAGTCTTCTTTCTATTTGGCGAGCGATATCATGTGCAATAAGGTTAGCCGAAAGATCTGGAGTTTTAACCTCCGAGACTGAGACCTGAACTTTTCCGGCTGAGATTTTCTCTAATTGTTTACGGATTTCCTCAATTCCGGAACCAGCCCTGCCGATTACCATCCCCGGCTTAGCCACGAAAATATTGATTTTGATTTTTTTTAAGGAACGTTCTATCTCCGCTCTATCCAGACCAACTTTTTGAAGCTTCTTTTCCAAAAATTTCCTAATTTTTAGGTCTTCATGTAAAAAGTCAAGATAATTTTTTTCAGTAAACCAGTTTGACTGCCATTGAAATTGTGTCCCGATGCGAAATCCTACCGGATGAGTTTTATGACCCACTCTTTGCCTCCTTTTTGTTCTTCTCTTCTTTTTTAGGCTTAAAGGTATCCTTTTGGCCTTTTTGAGGTGCTTCCTTCGATAAGGAAAGTTTGGCTATCTCACCTTTACGCGCCGCTGGGGCTTTTTTCTTTAAATCTTCAACACTTGTTAAATAGATCTTGATGTGGCTGCTTTTCTTTAAAATCGGATGTGCCATTCCTCTGGAACGCGGACGCCATCTTTTTAACATCGGACCTTTTAAAACTTCGATCTTTAAAATTTTCAAGTTCTCTCTTTTAAGATTAAAGTTATTTTCAGCATTAGCTACGGCTGATTCAACCAACTTAAATAAAGGCTTGGCCGATCCTTTCCCCATAAATTTGAGATAAGATAAAGCCTCGTTGACTGTCCTCCCTTTGATCTGTCGGACCACCGGCCCCACTTTAGAGGGTGACTTTCTGAGATATTTAATTTGAGCTTTGACGACTTCCATTTATTTATTCCTTCTTGGGTGCATTCAATTCAGGCGCCAATCCTTGACCGCGCGCTACCTTCCCCTTCTTGCTATGACCACGAAACGTCCGCGTGGGCGAAAACTCACCTAATTTATGCCCAACCATTGATTCGGAAATAAAAACCGGATTAAAAATTTTTCCGTTGTGAATCTCGATTGTTAAACCAACCATCTCCGGACTAATGTCGGAGTTGCGCGCCCAAGTGCGAATATTTCCTTTTATTTCGCCACGTTTCACCTTCTCGACTTTACGAGCTAGTTTAGAATCTACATATGGTCCTTTTTTCCGGCTACGACCCATTTTACTTTCTCCGTTTTACAATTAATCTATCTGATTTTTTCCCTGGCTGGCGAGTTTTGCCAAAAGCCCGCTTCCCCCAAGGGGTTTTGGGCGGCATACCTGTTCCCGATCTGCCTTCGCCACCGCCGTGGGGATGCGCATTGGGATGCATGGCAACTCCACGAACCTTAGGCTTTCTTCCCAGCCACCTCGATCTTCCGGCTTTACCCAATTTGATATTTTTATGATCCGGATTAGTAAGCGCTCCCAAGGTTGCTAAACACTGTTGCAGCACGAGACGGATTTCACCTGAAGGCATTTTAAGCTGAGCATATTTTCCTTCTTTGCTCATTAAAACCGCGCTACTTCCTGCGGAACGAACCATTTTGGCTCCCTGCCCGGGCTCCAGTTCAATATTATGGACGATGCTCCCCGCTGGTATTTTTGACAAAGGAAGGGCGTTGCCGGTTTTTATCTCAGCCTCTTCCCCTGACATTAAAATATCGCCGACTTTTATCCCTTCCGGGGACAGGATATAACGTTTTTCGCCATCAAAATAATTTAAAAGAGCAATAAAGGCTGTGCGGTTAGGATCATACTCGATCTCCGCTACCCGGGCTTTAATATTTATTTTGTCACGACGAAAGTCAACAACGCGATAAAGCCTTTTTCTTCTACCACCGTGATGTCGGACAGTAATTCGGCCTTTCATTCCGCGGGCCGAAACCTTCGGCAAGGGCCGGGTCAGCTTTTTCTCCGGATCTTTGGCGGTAAACATGTCGTACCTAATCCCGGTTTTTTGCCTTTGTCCTGCTGTTGTCGGTCGATATCTTTTAATCGCCATTATTTGCTCCCGGTCTCAAAAATCTCAATTTTCTGATCGGGCTTGATGGTCACGACCGATTTTCTCCTGTCTTGCCTTTTGCCCTCTTTCCTTATTTTTCCAAAGTGGACTTTTTTACCCCTGATATTGATAACTTTTACGTCCAAAACGTCAACTTTGAATTGCAATTCAACAGCTTGGGCAATTTGCCTTTTGGTCGCGTTTTTGGAAACCCAAAAAGTATATTGATTGCGGGCAGTTTCATCAATGCTTTTTTCGCTAATGACTGGTCCTAGTAATATATTTTGAATTTCACTCATCGTAACCCTTGCTCTGGCCTCTTTGAGGTTTTCGGCTTATCTTTTTTGGTTATCTTGGATAACCGTGGCTTTCTGTCCGCCGTTTTGGCGATCTTACCTTTAATTGAAGTGTTTTCTTCTTTCTTCTTCCCGGCTAAAAAAACTTGATTTAACTTTGCCAAACTTTCTTTGAGTAAAATAATATTTTGATTTTTAAAAACGACATAAGCGTTTAAATCGCCAGCTAAAACTGTCTCTACCTCGGGAATATTCCTGGCAGAAAGATAAATTGTTTTGTCTGTTTCGGGCAGGACTAAGAGCTTCGATTTTTCCAATTTGAGGTTTTTAAAGATTTTTACCAGCATTTGGGTTTTTATCTGAGGCAGTTTTAAACCTTCTAGGATGAATGTCTTTTTATCCGCGACTTTGGTGGAAAGAGCTGAAAATAAAGCCTTTCTCCTCATGAGTTTATTTATTTTTAAAGAGTAGTCCCTGTTCTTAGGTCCATGGGCAACCCCGCCCTTGGTCCAAAGTGGCGAGCGGGTCGAACCCTGTCGGGCCCTGCCGGTTCCCTTTTGCTTCCAGGGTTTTTTCCCACCGCCAGACACATCTCCTCGGGTTTTGGTGCGAGCTGTTCCTTGTCTTTGATTGGCAAGATAAACCCTTACTGCCTGAGCAATTAAGGTCGGATTGAATTCAACGCCAAAAATTCTCGGTTCAAGTTTTATTTCTTCGACCAACTCTCCGCTGGATTTGTAAAGATTAGCTTTAGGTTCCTTCATAAATAGTTTTTCAAATAAACCGATTACGATTCAGATGTTTCAACTTTGAAGAATCTCGCTTGGTTTATCGTTTTTTGACCTGCCTTGGTCTGTTTTTTAATTAAATCTGTCTATTATTGTTTCTTTAAGTACACGATCGCATTCCGATGGCCAGGCACAGCACCACTGATGCTCAGAAGATTATTCTTGTCATCAATCGCGATGACCTTGAGTCCCTTGGTAGTTACTCTTTTTCCGCCCATTCTCCCGGCCATTTTTTTACCTTTATACACTCTGCCTGGGGTGGTGGTGGAACCGATCGACCCCGGAGCACGCAACCTGTCAGATTGACCATGAGTTTTAGGCCCACCGGCAAAACCCCATCTTTTCACTACTCCGGCAAAACCCTTTCCTTTCGATCGACCCATAACGCAAACTTCTTCCCCAACCTGGAAGACTTCGGTTAAATGAATTTTTTGGCCGACTTTAACATCACCTTCTTTGATCATTTTGAATTCTGCCAGAAAGCGAGGTTTTTGTTTTATGTTTTTAAAATGGCCCATCTGCGGCTTTTTAAGAAGCTTCGGTTTCAGATTGCCAAACCCGACCTGACAAACTTCATAGCCATCTTTTTCTTGGGTTTTAACTTGAGTAACGATGCACGGCCCAACCTCCAAAGTGGTAACGGGAACAGCCGCACCCTCCTCGGTGAAAACCTGAGACATTTCTATTTTACGTCCGATTAAACCTTCGATCATCGTAAAGCTTTTCTATTGAAAAAGAAGTAATCCGTTTAAAAACGAATCACTTCCCTCTCAAATATAGACCTAATACTTAAAAAAAGTTACAACTCTATGGGCAAATTTTTCCCCCTTGAGAGTAGAATTATCTAACCAAATCAATATTTAATTTCAATATCCACTCCGGCCGGTAAGTCTAGGTGCATCAAAGAATCGATGGTCTTCGGAGTTGGTTCTAAAATATCGATTAAGCGCTTATGAATCTTCATCTCAAAGTGTTCACGCGAATCTTTATGAATATGAGGTCCTCTGATAACCGTGAATCTTTTCTTTTCGGTAGGTAAAGGCACCGGACCCGCCACTTTGGCTCCGGTTCGGATGGCTGTATCTACAATTTCCTCAGCTGTCTGATCAATTACCCTTGCGTCATAAGATTTTAAACGAACGCGAATTCGCCCTTTAGTCATTGTGTCTTTACCTTAAATCCTAAAACAAACTGATAGATTCTCATATAATTTTTTAAAACTGCCACAAACCTTTTAGTCGTGGTGTTTTGTCATTCTCTCTCTTTCCTGACTTTTTGGTATAGTCCTTTAAAAACAGAGTTTTGATCGTACCGATCATGCTCGACCCTTTTTATGGTCATTCCGAGCCCTTCGACTGCGCTCAGGGTAAACTCCGTCGAGGAATCCCTCTGGTTGTCCTCATTCTCCGCTCTGTTTAGGCTTAGCTTTCCGCGCTTACCTCCCAACGGGATCCTGAATCCCTCCGATTCGGCGGGCAGGCAAGTTCAGGATGACACTGACGGAAGGCGGGATGATCAGTTGTTCTAACAACCCAATATATTAAAAATCCCTGCCTTGCAACTTCAAGCGATAACTTTGGCAATTACCCCAGCTCCGACCGTATGTCCGCCTTCTCGGATGGCAAAATGTAAACCCTCCTCCAAGGCCACCGGCTGGATTAACTTACCCTTGAGTTTAATATTGTCTCCCGGCATGATCATTTCTACCCCCTGAGGCAATTCAACCTCTCCGGTAACGTCAGTGGTGCGCAGATAAAACTGCGGCCTGTATCCCTTAAAGAACGGGGTGTGTCTTCCGCCTTCTTCTTTGGTTAAAATATAGACTCCGGCTTCAAATTCAGTATGCGCCTTGACCGATCCCGGAGCTGCTAAAACCATTCCTCTTTCGATATCGGTTCTTTCAACCCCGCGCAACAAACAACCAACGTTATCTCCCGCCTGACCTTCATCCAAAATTTTCTTAAACATTTCAACTCCGGTCACGACACACTTTTTGACCGTATCCCTAATACCCACGATTTCAACTTCATCGTTAATATGGACCTTACCGCGCTCAATCCTACCAGTGGCAACCGTACCCCTGCCGGAGATAGAAAAGACATCTTCAACCGGCATTAAAAAAGGCTTGTCAACCGGCCGCACCGGAACCGGAATATAATCATCCAAGGCGGCTATCAAATCCCAGATCGCTTTGACCCATTTATCTTCCTTGTTGGTCACATCCGCGGCTTCTAAAACTTTCAGGGCAGAGCCTCTGATAATGGGAATTTCATCGCCCGGAAATTCGTATTTGGTGAGGAGTTCCCGGATCTCCATCTCTACTAAATCTAAAAGTTCCGGGTCTTCCACCATATCTACTTTATTTAAAAAGACGACAATCTTGGGAACACCTACTTGTCTGGCTAAAAGAATATGCTCACGCGTCTGAGGCATGGGTCCGTCCGCGGCCGACACAACCAAAATAGCCCCATCCATCTGGGCTGCACCAGTAATCATATTCTTGATATAGTCGGCGTGCCCCGGGCAATCAATATGAGCATAATGAAATTTGGGGGTATTATACTCAACATGAGTAATGGCAATCGTAACTCCTCTTTCTTTTTCTTCAGGAGCGTTGTCGATCGAATCAAAGGAGCGGAATTGAGCTAGCTTTTCGCCTTCCAAAACTTTGGTGATTGCCGCAGTCAGGGTCGTTTTGCCATGATCAACGTGCCCAATGGTACCTACATTTTTGTGAGGCTTGGTTCTTTCAAATTTTTCCTTTTCTGCCATTTTTGTTTAACCTCCGTGTTTTTATAATGAAAACGTCTACTAGAGTTTCGGATTTTTTAAATTATAGATTCCCACAGGCTTTACGCCGTGGTACTCTGAAATCGCAGGTTCCCGCCGAATCGGCGGGCGACTTCGTCGAATATTTTTGAAGGATTCACCCACGGGTA
>Ga0210017_1000948_pt1 | contig 25194 bp, 17 predicted proteins | sample CryGeyCG2014_020_FD_183966 | JGI IMG/M metagenome (GOLD analysis project Ga0210017, IMG submission 183966) | Groundwater microbial communities from aquifer - Crystal Geyser CG08_land_8/20/14_0.20 (SPAdes) (version 2) | ecosystem: Environmental > Aquatic > Deep subsurface > Groundwater | place... | reverse complement strand
CTAAGCCGGAAAATAACTCCGGCTTTTGTATTTATCGTGTCAAATCATTTAACTATCTGACCGAAACAGCGTTTTCCCGGACACCGGAAAATCTAACCGAAATTTTCTTGTTAAAGTCGACTTTTAATGAATTGTTTTTGTCGTTTTTCTGTTTGTAGAATTGGTATAATCCGTCCAGTTTTTCATCAATAGTTCTTTTCAATCGAGCGGGGTTTAAAGATTGATACATCGCGACCAACTCCTGTTTCTTCGCCCCAGGAATATCCGATCCCAGCAGTCTTTGATATGGTGTTTTGGGTTTGTCATAGACACGATGAATCTTGCCGCCAACGCGTTCCTTTAAAACCAGTTTAATGACCGGCTGGAAGAAGTTTTTGTACAGCCTCCATTCATTGCGATAAAGATCATTCAGCAAATCCCTTTCTTTAAGGGTGTCATATCTTGAATATCCGACCAGCCTCCTGACATGCGTATGGTTTTTCTGTTCAATCAAGCAATTGTCATTTTTCTTGTAAGGCCTTGATCTCGAAAAATCTAAACCGCTGTCCTTTGAATATTTAAATAAGTGAGCATTGATGAATTCCGTTCCGCCATCTGAATGTATTTCCTGCCAGGAAAACGGGCACCTCGCTCTTGCGTTATCAATCCCGTTTTTAGTATTTTCCTGTCCTTTGCCCATTACGGCTTCTTGTTCCGTCCAACCCGAATATATATCTGTCGCATTCAGAGTATTCACAAATTCGCCGGAAGCCGAGGCGCCGCAGTGCTCCACCAAGTCAATTTGCATATTGCCGAGCGCGCTTCTGTCTTGCTCTTCAAACACTTTGACCGGTATCTGCCGATAGAGCAGAGGATGGATTTTGCGCTGGTATTTTCTCCTTATTCGTTCAATCTCTTTCTGATGTTTTAATTTCCTGTCGATAGTGGCCGAACCCATCTTCTTTAGCTTTAAAGCAACCTCACCAGAGCAGATCAGCTCATTCTGCAGCCTCAATCTGTCTGTTTCGTCTCTGAGCGATGTTTCCAGTCTTTGCCCGCACGAATAATCGAATATCTGCCACATTCTGACCAGAGCCGGCTTGATCGAATTGTCATAATACTGCTTGCGTTTCTTTTTTTCAGAAACAATCTTGTCTAAATTACTTTTGGGTTTTAATTTATCCATCAGGTACTTCCTATTGAGCTTGGTTCGTTTTTCCGCTTCGTCGAGCAGCCCGCCCCGTTTCTTCCTTGACTTTGTCTTTAAATATTCCGTCCTTAACTCAATAAGATACTGGTTTCTCGATTGCATATCCATAGTTGTAAAATGAAGTTAATTATTTAACGATTTACTTCATTTTACCGCATAATATTTCGGTCAGAAATTAGATGATTTAACCGATACCCCTATAGTCAGATTTTAGATGATTTAATACACGGGGTTGACAGGATTTTTAAAATGGTGTAAACTCGTTTTGTTGCTTTACGAGAATTTTTTGAGCTCATCTCGGTTGTTTTTGACCCCGTAGAATCAAGGCGCAGCCGCAGCTCTAACGGGGTTTGACACACCAAATCGCGGTTCGGCCGCAGTCTGTCGCTTTTTGTCTCGGCGATTTTTTTCAAAAATTGAACAATCTTCTAGGTATTTTTTCACTTTTTTTAATGCATAAAAAATAATTTTAACTCTTCTGTTTTTGATTAACCTCAAACTTGTGGTGAGTTTGTCGAACCATAAAAAGATGATAGTTTGGGGTATTTGAGTTTTGCGTTTCGATTTTGATTTTGCTAATCTCTCGGCGACCAAGCGCAGAAAATAGGCGCAAGGATTATCGCCGAAAAAATCGGGTATGACTAAAAATTTTTCGAGATACCAATTTAGTTCCGATTTTCCCGAGTTAGCGGAAATTCAGTTGAATTCTTACAAGTGGTTTATCGACCAGGGTCTGCGGGAACTTTTTGATGAAGTTTCTCCGGTTCGCGACTGGTCGGGCGAGGAATTAGAGTTATATTTTCGCGATTACTATTTTGAAGAGCCTAAATTTAGCGAGGTTGAATCGCGAATAAGAGGCGCATCGTACGAAGCTCCTTTGCGATGCCTTCTGAATCTTATTAATAAAAAAACAAAACAAACCAGAGAACAAGAAGTCTATCTGGGTGATTTTCCGTTGATGACTGATCGCGGCACTTTTATTATTAACGGCGTTGAGCGTGTCGTAGTTTCTCAGCTGATCAGGTCGCCGGGAATATTTTTTACCGTCAGTTATCTTCGCGGTGAACGACAATTTTTTGGCGCCAAGGTTATTCCTAATCGCGGGGCTTGGTTGGAGTTCGAGGTTGATGGCGACGGAGTGATTTCTGTTAAAATCGATCGAAAGCGGAAAATTGCCGCCACTTCCTTGTTGAAGGCGTTTGGCATGGAAAGCGAAGAAAAAATCAAGAAGACCTTTGCGGATGTTGACACCAACAAAGAACTAAAATTTATTGACGTTACCCTAAGCAAAGATCAGGCAAAAAATCAAGGAGAAGCGTTTATCGAAATTTACAAACGCCTGCGGCCGGGCGATTTGGCCGCGGTTGATAACGCGCGACAACTGATCGAGGCGATGTTTTTTAATTTTGAAAGGTACGACTTATCTAAGGTTGGCCGCTGGAAGCTTAATCAACGACTTAGTATTAATAAACCCACAACCAAAGAAAACCGAGTTTTCAGCTTGGATGATCTTGTCTCAATACTTAAGGAAATCATCCGGCTGAGCAATAGTTCCGACGCCCATCCCGACGATATTGATCATCTTGCTAACCGTCGCATCAGAAGTGTCGGCGAATTGCTCCAGAATAAATTGAGAATCGGTTTGGCGCGAACCGAAAGAATCATAAAGGACAGAATGAGTATTTTGGACGTCGAAACGTTAATGCCCAGCCAATTGATTAACGCCCGTCCCTTTATTGCCTCGGTCAAGGAATTTTTTACTGTTTCGCAGTTGTCGCAATTTATGGATCAGGTCAATCCTTTGGCGGAACTTGAACACAAGCGCCGGGTTTCTGCTATGGGACCGGGCGGGTTAACGCGGGAAAGAGCGGGTTTTGAGGTAAGAGATGTTCACTCTACTTATTATGGCCGGATTTGCCCGATTCAAACGCCAGAGGGTCCGAACATTGGATTGATCGGTCACTTAGCGTGTTTCGCGCGACTCAACGAATACGGGTTTATTGAAACACCCTATCGAAAGATAATCGGCGGCCGTCTTTCCAAGAAAATTGATTTTCTTAACGCGTTTGAAGAACAAATGGTTAACATTGCTCATGCCGGCGTTGCTCTTGATAAAAACGGCAATCTTTTAGAGTCTCGAGTGGAGGCGCGCGTGAAGGGTCAGCCGAGTATTACCAAGCGGGAAAAAATTGATTATATCGACGTTTCTCCTCAGCAGTGCGTCTCGGTCGCGACCGCGCTGATTCCGTTTTTGGAGCATGACGACGCAAACCGCGCTTTAATGGGTTCGAATATGCAGCGCCAGGGCGTTCCTTGTATTAAGCCCCAGGCGCCGTTGGTGTCAACTGGCTTGGAGGAAAAGGCTGCCTATGATTCTGGCCATTTGGTGATTAGTCAGGACGATGGCGTGATTGATGCAGTAGATGCCAACAATATTCGTGTTAAGAGCGCAAGGAAGGCAAAAACTTATCCACTTCATACTTTTGTTCGTACTAACCAATTTACCTGTGCTACTCAACGGCCGATAGTTAAACGGGGGCAAAGGGTGAAAAGAGGAGAGGTTTTGGCAGATGGGATGGCGACCGAGAATGGCTGTTTGGCTCTCGGGCAAAATCTATTGTGCGCTTTTTTGCCTTGGCGGGGAGCTAATTTTGAAGACGCTATTATTCTTTCTGAAAAACTGGTTAAAGAAGACCGCTTTACGTCAATCCATATAGAAGATTTTATTTGCGATGTTCGGGAAACTAAACTTGGTCCGGAAATAACGACGCCTGATATTTCGAATGTCAGCGAAGAAAAGCTTAAAGACTTGGATGAAGAGGGTGTCGTTAGAATTGGCGCCGAAGTTGGCCCTAATGATATTTTAGTCGGAAAAATTTCTCCCAAAGGGGAGGTTGATTTATCTGCGGAGGAGAGATTGCTGAGAGCAATTTTCGGCGAAAAAGCGCGGGATGTTAAAGATACCTCGCTGCGTTTGCCACATGGTAAAAGAGGTCGAATTGTTGAAATTCATACATTTTCCCGCGAGCGGGGGGACAAGCTGCCGCCCGGGGTTATAAAAAGTATCCGTGTTGAGGTTGCCGAACTAAGGCCGGTTATGGTGGGCGATAAATTGGCTGGTCGTCATGGCAACAAGGGTGTCATCGCTAAAATTTTACCGGAGGAGGAAATGCCCTATTTGCCCGATGGAACGCCGGTGGATGTTATTCTCAATCCTCTTGGCGTTGCTTCCAGGATGAATATTGGGCAGATTCTTGAAACTCATTTAGGATGGGCGGCAAAAATGTTGGGCTATCGGGCTATTTGCCCGTCTTTGGCGGGGCCAAGCGCGGATCGGATTCGGGAAGAACTAAAAGCGGCTGGTCTGCCTCAGGATGGAAAGATTATGCTTTTTGACGGTCAGACTGGCGAGCCCTTTGGCCAGAGGGTAACCGTTGGCTATATTTATGTGATGAAGCTTATTCATTTGGTGGAAGACAAAATTCATATGCGTTCAATCGGTCCCTATTCATTAATCACCCAGCAGCCCTTAGGCGGTAAAGCTCAGTTTGGCGGACAGCGGTTTGGAGAAATGGAAGTTTGGGCTCTTGAGGGATATGGAGCGGCTTATATGCTTCAGGAAATGCTGACAATAAAATCTGATGACGTGGCGGGACGGGCCAACGCGTACGATTCCATTATTCGGGGTCGGAAAATTAAAACCCCCCAAATTCCAGCTTCTTTTGATGTATTGGTTAGCGAGTTGAAAGCACTGGGCTTGGATGTTGATCTAGTGGACGGAAGGCGTAGAGAAGAAGGGGCAGATGATTAAGAGTTTCTCCTAAGTCCCTAAGGGCATATAAATAAAATTAATTGATCGAACCAATTTTTATGTCAACTATCGTCGATTTTAAATCAATCAAGTTGAAAATTGCTTCGCCGGAGGAAATTCTCGCCTGGTCTCATGGAGAGGTAACAAAACCGGAAACGATAAATTATCGCACTCAGCGGCCGGAAAAGGACGGTTTGTTCTGTGAAAAAATTTTTGGTCCGGAAAAGGACTGGGAATGTTATTGCGGCAAATATCGAAGGATTCGTTACAAGGGCATCGTTTGCGATAAATGCGGAGTGGAAGTCACTCGATCAATTGTTAGGAGAGAGAGGATGGGTCATATCGAATTGGCTTGCCCGGTTTGTCATATCTGGTTTTTGCGGGGCATTCCTTCAAAGATCGGTTTGGCTCTCAATACTTCTGTCCAAGATTTGGAAAAAGTTATTTATTTTGCTAATTATATTATTACCAGAGTCGATGACGACGCGCGCCAAAAGGTTATTGAGGAAATTGAGCGTGAATATAAAACAAAAAAAGCTGGTTGCTTGGCTAAGTCTAAAAAGCCAATAGGCGAAGAGTCTTCAAAAACAGCGGAAAAGAAGTCTTTTAAAAAAGATCAGGATAAGCTAATTGTTTCTAATCTGGAGAATCTCAAAGCTCAAAGAGATGGAGCTCTTAGGGCGGTTCGCGGTCTTTATAAGCTTCGCATTCTTGGTGAGGCGGAGTATTTTGAGTTGAGCCTGAAATACGGCCATGTATTTGAAGTAGGTATCGGGGCCGAGGCGATCAGGAAGGTACTGGAAGAACTTTCGCTTGAAGACTTGAAGAAGGACATTCAAAAACAGGTCGTTTCCGGGCCAGAAACCCAAAAAGAAAAAGCTTCGAAGCGTTTGAAGCTGGTTGAAGCCATGCTAAGGGCTAAAATCAAGCCGGAGTGGATGATTTTGAAAGTTCTGCCGGTTTTGCCCCCCGATCTTCGCCCAATGGTTGCCCTCGATGGCGGACGGTACGCGTCGTCTGATCTCAATGATCTTTATCGAAGGGTTATAAATCGCAATAATCGCCTCAAGAAACTAATCGAACTTAATGCTCCGGAAGTGATTTGTCGCAATGAGAAAAGAATGTTGCAAGAGGCCGTTGATGCGCTAATCGATAATTCAATTCGGCAAAAACAATCTGCTGTAGCTTCAACCGGCCAGCGACGGCCCCTAAAATCTTTGGCGGATATTTTGAAGGGCAAGCACGGGCGGTTCCGTCAAAATCTTCTTGGAAAGCGCGTTGATTATTCCGGCCGTTCGGTGATTGTTGTCGGACCGGAACTAAAAATTCATCAGTGCGGCCTGCCTAAACGCATGGCGCTAGAGCTTTTTAAGCCTTTTGTTATTCAAAAATTGGTGGAGCGCGAGCTGGCTCATAACATCAGACAGGCCGGGCGTTTGATAGAATCGGAAACCGACGAGGTCTGGGCGATTTTAGAAGAAGTAGTTAAAGATAGGCTGGTTCTTTTAAACCGCGCTCCGACCCTTCATCGCTTGGGTATTCAGGCTTTTTTGCCAGTTTTGATCGAGGGTAGCGCGATTAAGTTACATCCCTTGGTTTGTCGCGCTTTCAACGCCGACTTTGATGGCGATCAAATGGCTGTGCACTTACCTTTGGGAGAAGAGGCTCAAAAAGAAGCGGCTCGCATCATGCTCTCTTCTTTAAATCTTCTAAAACCGGCTACGGGTGAACCAATCGCTATCCCAACGCAAGATATGATTTTGGGTTGCTATTGGATGACGAATATGGTTGACGGATTGAAGGGGGAGGGAATGGTTTTTGCCTCCGAAAACGAGGCAATTGTGGCTCATGGGGTTGGCGCGGTTGACCTAAGGGCAAAAATTAAATTCCGGCTCGACGGGAAGATTGTAGAAACTTGTGTGGGCAGGATCATATTCAATGAAGCCTTAAAGGGAGACGCCGATTTTATTAACGAAGAATTAGACAAAAAAGTTTTACATAGAATTATAACTCAAATTATCGAAAGGCGCGGGGTCGAGAGGACGGCGGTGGCACTGGATAAAATTAAAGAAATCGGTTTTGAATACGCGACTAGGTCTGGCATAAGCTGGGGAATGGACGATTTGATAGTCCCAGCCGCCAAAGGACAGATTTTGGAACAGGCGGAGCAAGAGGTTGAGGCGACGCATAAGCATTATTTGAACGGGCTTCTAACGCGCGAAGAACGGCGCGTTAGGATCATTGAAATTTGGTTTTCGGTTATGGATAAGATTTCAAAAGAAGTTCGCAAATCTTTAGGTCCCACCAATCCTGTTTTTGTCGCGGTTAATTCCGGTGCCCGCGGTTCGTGGGGCCAGACAACGCAAATGATAGGCATTAAGGGACTGGTGATTAATCCGGCCGGTGAAATCATAGAATTGCCGGTCAAGAGTTCCTTTAAGGAAGGATTTAATGTCTTGGAGTTTTTTATTTCCACTCATGGTGCCAGAAAAGGCGCGTCAGACACGGCTTTAAGAACTTCAACGGCTGGTTACCTGACGCGGCGGTTGATTGATGTAGCGCAAGACTTGATTATCACTGAAGAGGATTGCGGAGACAAAACCGGTATCGTGGTGTATAGAGTAGACGGTGAAGAGTTGGGTCGGGATTTGAGTTCGAGAATTACTGGTCGTGTTTCTTTGGAGGAAATCAAAGTAAAGGGGAAGACGTTAGTAAAATCCGGTCAGATGATTGATAAAGAAACAGCAAGGGCGATTGGGGCCACCAGTATTGAACAAATTCGGCTACGTTCAGTCATTGGCTGTAAAGCCAAAAGAGGGGTTTGTCAAAAGTGTTACGGCTATGATTTGGGGAATAATAAGCTTGTAAAATTGGGCGAGGCGGTTGGGATTGTCACCGCGCAAGCTATCGGTGAGCCGGGTACCCAGCTGACTATGCGTACTTTTCATACCGGTGGCGTAGCTGGAGGCGGGGATATCACGCAAGGTTTGCCGCGTGTAGATGAAATTTTCGAAATCAGGCCGCCGAAAGGACGGGCCATAATATCCGAGGCCGAAGGAAAGGTTTTGTCGGTTGAGACGAGAGAAGATAAGAGGGTTATAACGATCCGGGGAGTGATAGGAAAGTTAAGCAAGGAAAAACCCAAAGTTGTTGAGTATCTGGCTTCATTGGATCGCGGCATCTGGGTCAAAAAGGACGACAATGTGTTGCCGGGACAGCAATTGACAGAGGGGCATATAGATTTGAAGGATCTTTTCAGACTGGCCGGTAAAGAAATTGTTCAGCGATATATCGTAAAAGAAGTTCAAAATATTTATACTTCACAGGGGGAAGGAATTAATGACAAATATATTGAGGTTATTATACGGCAGATGTTTTCTCGGGTGAAGGTTCTGGAGTCTGGTGATACTCCCCTGATAGTCGGTGAGATTATCGAAAGAGGGCATTTTCTGGAAGAAAATGAGGCGGTGGGCAAAAGGGGCGGTAGGCCGGTAAAGGCACAGGATTTGATTATGGGAATCAGCCGGGTTTCTTTGAGCACAACGAGTTGGCTTTCAGCCGCGTCTTTCCAGGAGACTGCTAAGGTTCTTATTGATGCCGCGGTTCAGGGCAAAGAGGATAAATTGAAAGGACTCAAGGAGAATGTGATTATCGGCAAGCTGATTCCGGCCGGAACCGGCTTGAAACGAGATTTCGTATAGAAACCGATTTTAACTGCTTGACAAAAGAAGGCGGGTAACCGCTTTCTTTTTGGTTAATAATTCTTAAACTACCCGTACGAAAATTGACAAAAAGAGACAAAATTGCTAAAATAACCAAAATTGTGTTCTTCGACAAAGGGTATCGGAGGAGTGAGAATGCCAAAAGATCCTATTCATATTCATAAGGCCAAAGCGATGTCTGACATTGCTATGACAGTAATGCAGGAAGGGTTTTCGGGGATTAACCTTCAGTTCGTTGCCGAAAGATTGGTGGCGGCGCTGGATATTGAAAGATGTGTTATAGCAGAGGTCAACTGCGATGGCGGCGTTTATAAATTCGTGGCCGGTGTCGCGACTTCCGGTCCGCCCCATACTCTTGGAGTGAGTTATCGCATCGAGAATTGTCCGCCCATTATTGAGGTTCTAAGAACAAAAGAAATGCGTCTCGTCGACGATATAGCGACGGCGAAATATACAGAATGCTATTATATGCGTGGCCTGATCGAGGCCATTGATATTAAATCGATTCTATTCGTTCCAGTTCTCGATGATCGCGGCGAAGTCGGATTTGTTATCGTTCTAGACGCAATCCGCGAAAAACGTTCTTTTAATGACATCGAAATAGAATTTGTTAATGATATCGCGACAATTATCAATATACTACCGGAATTTAGCCGTAGGCAGGAGCATCAGAACCGGTTGGCCATGCTGGGGCGTGTTTCCAGTACCGTCGCTCATGAAATACGGAACCCCCTTGTTACTATCGGCGGTTTCGCGCGGCGCGCAAAGAAGGTTGCCGAGAAAACATGTCATAGCAATGATGATCTTATTCATTGCTTGAACGAGGTAATTGAAGGCGTTGTGCGGGCGGAAAAAACCCTAAAAGATGTTCTGGAATATTCGAGGATGGAACGCCCGCTCGTTTTGGCTCCGGTGGCGATTGACAAGCTTATCAAAGAAATACTCCAAAACACTGAAGTAATTGCGTTGAAGAATTCCGTTCAAATCAAAGTGACGACCCGGCCAAATATACCAATCTTGCTGCTTGATAAAAGCCGGCTAGAGTTGGCCTTTAATAACCTGATTCTTAACGCGTTTACACATATTCAGCCGCCCAGCTCGGGGAAAAGGGTTGTGGAGATTTTTATCGGTAGAGATGGCAATCAGGTAAAGATTGTCTTACGGAATCCAGGGCAGATACCTGATCCCAAGAAAATCTTTGAAGCCTTTTTTACCACGTCGCCTGATGGTGTCGGTTTGGGCCTGGCGGTAGTGCGAAGCAGTATCGAGGCCCATAAAGGCGCTTCGGTTAAAGCCGCGCAAAAAGGTGATTGGGTGGAATTTACGATTAAGTTTCCGTTGCCAGAATAAGGGCGCGTGTCTTAAGTAGTAATTTTAGTCTCCCCGCAGTACTTCGGGGAGATTTTTTATTTATGTTGCGATTGACGATGAGTTGTAGTTGAAGTAAAATTAGATATAGTTAGTTAAGTTTTGTTTATTGGTGGGATGATAAGAAAATATGCCTAAAAATGATAATAGAAACGATGGGAAGGAGAAAGTAGAAAAACCCGAAAAGAACCGGCTTGGCTTGGAAACCGAAACAAAAAACGGAATTTTAGCCGTCTTTTTTTTCGCTCTGGCGATTATCACGATTCTTAGTTATTTCGATTTAGCCGGTATTTTTGGCCAATATTTTGTTAAAGGCGCGAGGCTGGCACTTGGAAAAGGAATCTTTTTGATTACTGCCGCCCTTCTTTTAGGAGGCATCAGCGTTTTAAAGTCACTACATAAAGATGTTTATAAAACAACGCTCTTGGGAATGTTTATATTTCTCTTGAGTTTCTTGGGTATTCTCTCCGTCTTGATTATCGGAAGCAAGCCGACGGAAAGCGGCGGATATCTGGGCTATGGCGTTGCATATCCATTTCTAAAATTATTAGGCGTTTATGCCAGCTTGATAGTTTTTATTGCCTTTTTGATAAGCGCTATTTTAATCGCGCTGGACATATCCTTGAACAAGCTTTTAAGTGTTTTTGTTGTATCGTTTAGCAAGAGAGAGCAGGGGGTGGCTGAAACTGTCGAGGATTTATCCATAGACGATGGCGAGGAGAGGGGGGTGTTTGGCCAGATCGCGGACATCGGCAAGAGGATTCTACCGAAGCCAAATTTTAAAGTGAGAAAAATAGATGACGAGAATGGTTTTGAGAGCATTGATGATGACGGGGTGGTTGCGGCTTCCGGGGGGGGCATGTCGGCCGCGGACAAAGGTGCTGCGCGTCATGTTGATGCTTGGCGGCCGCCACCAGTTGCTCTTTTGGAAAGCGATCAGGGCAAGCCTTCAAGCGGCGATATTAAGGCCAATGCCAATATTATTCAGCGGACTCTGGCGCATTTTGGGGTTGAGGTTGAAATGGGGGAGACTAAAGTTGGTCCAACGGTGACTCAATATACTCTTAAGCCGGCGCAAGGCATTAAACTCGCGAGAATTACGGCTCTTGTCAACGATCTATCCCTGTCGTTGGCCGCGCACCCGCTTCGTATCGAGGCGCCGATTCCCGGCCGTTCCTGGGCAGGAATCGAAGTGCCTAATAAAGTAATAACGAGAGTTCGTTTAAAAAATTTAATAGAGAATAAGGATTTTATCGAAAATCGTAATTTGTTGACAATGGCCCTTGGCCGAAATGTCGCTGGTGTTCCGGTTTATTCAGCCCTCGAAAAAATGCCTCATATATTGATTGCGGGAGCGACCGGTTCGGGAAAAACAATTTGTTTGAATACTATTATTCTTAGCTTTCTTTATCGTCATTCTCCGGAACGTTTGCGGTTGATTTTGATTGATCCGAAAAGGGTGGAATTTCCGGTTTACAAAGATATTCCTCATCTTTTAACGCCGGTTGTGGTTGAGCCGGAAAAGACTGTTAATGCATTGCAATGGGCGGTGGGAGAAATGGAAAGAAGGTTTAATGTTTTGGCTGGAGCCGGTTCTCGTGATATCATTTCTTATAACAACAAAAAACCTGACGAGCCTATGCCATATGTGGTGATTGTTATCGACGAATTAGCGGATTTGATGGTGGCGTATGGACGGGAGGTTGAGGCGGCAATTGTTCGTTTGGCCCAGATGTCACGCGCTGTCGGCCTACATCTAATTGTTTGTACGCAGAGGCCATCGGTCGACGTTATTACCGGTTTGATCAAGGCCAATATAACTTCAAGAATTGCTTTGCAGGTGGCTTCGCAAATTGACTCGCGAACAATTCTTGATATGTCTGGCGCGGAAAAATTGCTGGGCAACGGCGATATGCTTTATTTGGCCGGTGATGCGAGAAAACCTGTCAGATTACAGGGGGTTTTTATTTCCGAAGAGGAAACCAAGCGAGTCGCCGATTTTATTCGGTCAACCGGCGATCCCGTTGATTATCAAACCGAGGTAACCGAACACCGGAAAAACGCGACATTATGGGGCGGGAAGAGCGACGAAGATATTGATGACGAGCTTTATGAAGAAGCAAAAGAGGTTGTGGTGGCAGCCGGTAAGGCATCGGCCTCGCTGCTTCAGCGCCGTTTGCGCGTTGGCTACGCCCGCGCCGCCCGATTGCTCGATGTGCTTGAAGAGCAGGGTGTTATCGGTCCCGGTGAAGGCGCTAAGCCGCGGCAAATTTTGATTAGCCAGCCATCTGACTCACAAAAATGGTATGATCAGTATGATCATCAAGGTGGGGCGTAATTCAAAGATTAAGAGCCGAGATCACGAGTTGGGATATTGACGATGGGGCCGAACGGTAATTATTATGAGTTTCTTGATGAATTGGGGGAACGGAAAACTATATTTGTGCGAATGGCCTTGAAGTCGGGGGTGGAAAAAATAAAAGAGGGTTAAGAAATTTTCAATAGCCAAAAGCCGAACAATAAAAACCTTGTCATTCTGAGGGTGTAGCCCGAAGAAACTCTTTCTCTCGGGTTAAGATTATGGCGACGATGGGATCCTTCGCTTCGCTCAGGATGACAACAAAAATGACAAAAGAAAAAACACAAACAAAAGACGATAAAGCAAAGGTTTTGGAAAACGCGATAGCGGAGATAAAAGAGAGATTCGGCGAAGGGTCAATCATGAAATTAGGCGAAATTAAGCGGGTTGACGTCGAAGCGATTTCGACTGGTTCGGTTTCTCTCGATATTGCCTTGGGCGTCGGCGGTATGCCGAAAGGAAGAATAATTGAATTATACGGTCCGGAGTCAAGCGGAAAGAGCACGATTTGTTTGCAAACGGCTGCTCAGGCTCAGAAAAAAGGCGGGATGGTAGCATTTATTGACGCGGAGCACGCGCTTGATCCGGAATACGCCAAAAAATTAGGCGTTCAAGTTAATGATTTATTGATTTCCCAGCCGGATTCTGGCGAGCAAGCGCTGGATATTGTGGAATCATTAGTGCGTTCAGGGGCGGTGGAGTTGATAATCATAGACTCAGTGGCGGCGCTGACGCCTAGGGCGGAGATAGAGGGGGAAATGGGACAGCAGCACATGGGTCGACAGGCGCGTTTGATGTCGCAAGCTTTGCGGAAATTGACTGCCATTACTGCTAAGGGCGGGGTGACGATTATTTTCACTAATCAGATTAGGATGAAGATTGGCATTATGTTCGGTAACCCCGAAGAGACTCCTGGCGGCAAGGCCTTGAAATTTTATGCCTCCGTCCGCATTGATTTGCGGCGGACCGCCCAGATAAAGAAGGGCGAAAACATTATCGGTAACCGGGTTAAGGCCAAGGTAGTCAAGAATAAGGTCGCGCCGCCGTTTAAAATCGCGGAGTTCGATATCGTTTACGGGTACGGCGTGGACCACGAGGCAGACCTTTTGAACTCCGGAGTAAAATATAATGTTGTTAAAAAGTCAGGAACTTGGTTTGTTTACGATGAGCAGAAATTGGGGCAGGGAATAGACGCGGCAAAACAATTTCTCAAAGACAATCCAAAACTAATTTCAGAAATAACTAAAAAAGTTAAAGACGCGGCCAAGGAAGTAGTTTGATGCGCGGCCTGCGGGAATAACAATATGAAACCCAAAACCGCCTCGTGTTTCTGCGAGGCGGTTTTGGGTTGAGGCGGCGTATTCGCGGGATTTATCGATTCGGCGCGATTAATTTTAATGGGGTTACGTTTTTACAATCCTGCGGACAGCTTGAAGGCGTTTCGGCGCAAGGGCAGTCAGCGCCCAGGCAAACAATTTCTTCGCAGAGACCGTCGGGGCATTTATTTACGCAAGCGTCATTCTGTTGGTCGGAATTTTCAACTGAGGTGGGCTGGGGTTGTAATGTCGGCGTATTACTGCAGTCCGTCGGGCAGTTTGCGTATGTCTCGAGACAGGAGCAATTTTTTCCCGCGCAAAAGTTGCTTTGGCACGTGTTATCGCCGCAAGAGTTGACGCATTTTTCTAGCTTTAGGTTAAGCGCGAATATCCTATTAAGCGCGCTGAACCAGTTTTTTAACATTGTCCAAATTGAGGCTTGACCGGGCTGTTCCGAGGATATTGTAAAAACCAATATTAAGACGACACCGAAAAGAAGCAGAGCGATTATTTGTTGGGGCATTGATTTAAAATTTATTCTTCAGGCTCTCTCGATAAACTTAGGGTAAGCTTAGGGCGGCTTGAACAATAAATAATGCGAATAGTCTCTTGTCTCTATTGTAGCTCTTGTTGGTTATGCCGGTCAATTTTTGCAATCAAAAAGCGCCCCGCAATGCTGTGGGGCGCCTTTTCTTTCCAAAAGTTTTAGCGTGTTGTATAGGGCAATAATGCCATAAAACGCGCTCTCTTTATGGCGTGTGATAATTCTCGTTGGTGCCTACGGCAATTCCCGCTTCTTTTCGCCGAAGCTATTTTTGCCTGCATGGTTAAAAAGTGGCGCAGGAGTTCCGCGTCCTTAAAATCTATCTGTTGAATATTCTTTTGGCACATATAGCAAGCTTTTTTCATAGTGTCTGTTGCGATCTAAATAGAATTAAAATGGTATATCATCAACATTAACTTCATCATCTTTGCCTTGAGTATCGTTCGACACCGGGGTTTCTTGATCGATAACCGGAATGTCATCATCAACGCTTGACGGTTTCGATTTTGAAAAAGCGGTTGGCGACGAGGAATTACCGGCGTTTTTGGGCCCCATCTGCATATTTTCCATTATAATTTCGGTGCGATTGCGTTTAATGCCGTCTTTTTCCCAAGATTGCGTTTGAATTCTTCCTTCGACCAGGATTAACCCCCCTTTTTTTAAATATTTCGAGCAAATTTCAGCCAATTTTCCAAATGCGACAATGTTATGAAATTCGGCCTGTTTTTGTTTGTTGCCGGTTTTGTCGGTATAAAAACGATTGGTTGCTACGCCGAAAGTGGCAACCGGCTGGCCGGAAGGCAATGTTTTTGATTCGGGATCGCGGGTTAAATTACCCAGGACGATAGCTTTGTTAAAGTTCATAAATGAACTTTGTCTACGGACTACCGTCTACGGCTGACCGCTTTTGCGGTAGCCAGTAGTCGGTAAGCAGTAGCCGGTTACTATTCTTGTAATATTTCTTCCAGCTTTTTGTCCAGCTCCTCGATTTTAATTTTTGTTTGCTTGCTTTTTGGTTGAATCTTTGCTGGCTTGAGTGTTGGGGGTCTAGGTCTGACCACTTCTTTATTGATGATGATATGACGCAGGATGTTCTTATCTTCTTTTATTTCTTTGGCGAAAGCATCGATATTGTTTCTTTCTAACTCAAAATCAACACTACAGAGCAAGCCATTGGCTTGTTTTTTAATGAGGTAGGCCAGTCTGGTTTTTTTAGTCACAAAATCCTTGACAATACGTCCTTCGTGATTCTCAATAAATTCCTTAATTTTTTTAATCAAGCCGGCCAGATTTTCTTCTGAAAGGCTTGAGTCGGCTATAAGGGTAAGTTCATACATGACGAAATTTGTTGTGGTTCAATGCTAACTGTGTCTATTAATGCTCCTCGCGATATTGCGGGGAGCACAATAAACTCATCTTACCAAAGCGAAGTTTTTTGGTCAACCCCATTAGAAGTTTTTAATCATTTTATAGTAACACGAAGTCCAAACTAAAAGGTATCTTCATCTCTTGATTTGTGGAATAAGAATGGTCTCGCCGAACTTCTAACGGGGTCGATCCCCACACGAATTCCGCGATCCTCGTGGTATTAAAAAAAGATCCACCTTTCGTGGACCTGTGTTTTGGTTGATACATCAACTTCTTTTGATATCAATGAGCAACGATTCCTCGTCGAGTCTTGTTATGTAGAACCAGGTTGGTTGGGGAATTAGGGTGTTTAAAAGACCCATGTAGGTTTTCACGCCTTCGCTGTAAAGGCGCACCCGATAATTTTTTCCTTTGATAATTAGCCCCCTCGCGTATTTTTCTGCCCTCGAAGTGTCGGAGCAGGAGAGAGCTGTTAGCGTAAGGGTTCCCTTGGGCGCCACGCATTGGCTCCATAATTCTTGGAGGAAGAACTTTTTGCTTTTCAGGGTGAAGGCGCCGATGACGTCGAAACATATTACGGCAGGAAGGGGAAGAATCGCGGCTAAGTCCGACGGCAGAGCCATAAGATTAGCTTCGAAAACCTCAAGTTGTTTTTCCCGAATGACGCCATTTACTACCGCTTTCTCGATTTTCTTTTTTGCCAGGGCGATGGCGATCGGCGAGCAGTCGAAGCCGACAACGTTTTTATCAAGCCTTTTCGCTATTTCTAGCTCGATGATTGCCGGGCCGCAGCCAATGCTTAAAAATGTGGCGTCTTTTTTGTTTCTAAGAAAATAGATAATCTGGTCAAGCCTTTTTCGTTTCAAGTGGTCTAATTCGTTGTAGGCATCAAGTAGGTCCTGGCTATAAAGATCTGCTAATCTTTGCGCTTCTTGAAATTCCCGCATATTTGCCTCCCACGGGTTGTGGATTGTAAAAGTATGATATGTCCATCTTATTAAATTATATCTGTATTTGCAAGGTTTCCGGCTAGCAGAAAAAACTTCTGAAAACATTGAGGGGAAAAGACGATTTTTTCTTGTTTTCTTGTCCCGCTTCTTGTATTATTTATATAAAAGCAGAAAATAAACCCATGAGCATTAACCCTAAAATTTTCAAGACCTACGACGTAAGAGGCATTTATCCCGCGGAGGTTAACGAAGAAGCGGCTAATAAAATAGGCGCGGCTTTCGCGATTTATTTAAGCGGGAAAACCGACAATGTTGTTGTTGGCCGCGATGCCAGAATTTCTTCGCCTGGTCTGTTTAAGGCGTTAGTTGAGGGAATAACTTTACAAGGATTGGATGTTATCGACATCGGAATTTGTACCACGCCAATGCTGATTTTCGCCACCAAAAAAATTGGCGGTGATGTTGGTGGTATAATGCTTAGCGCTTCACACAGCCCGCCCAATATTAACGGACTAAAACTGATGGGCGAGAGAAGTATCCAGATGATGGATGAAGAAGTTGAACCGATTAAACAATTGGCGCTTGCGGGCAATTTTGTTGATGTGGACGAAAGAGGGAGCGTTATTCCTCGAAACATTTTGGATGAATATATCCAGCACGTTTTGGGCTTTTGTGGGCAAATAAAAGGATTAAGGGTTGTTGCCGATTATGGTAACGGTGTTGGCGCGGTGTCGGGCAGAGAAGTTTTCAACAAATTAAATATCGACTATATTCCGATGTATGAGGAGTTGGATGGAAGTTTCCCCAATCATTTTCCTGACCCGCATAATATCGAGAACATGAACGAGCTGCGTGAACGGGTTAAAGCAGAGAAAGCTAATTTGGGGATATTTTTTGACGGTGATGCGGATAGGTCAATTATGATCGATGAAACCGGCGAAATTGTTTTTGCTGATATGCTGGTAGCGGCATTGGCGCGGGAAGAGTTGAAGAAATACCCTGGCGAGAAAGTTTACTACGACCTGCGGTTTAGTAAAGCAGTTAAGGAAATTATTGAGCAGAGCGGGGGAGTACCCATAATGATGCGGGTGGGAAATCCTTTTTATAAGAAGGAAATGGCTTTGAGGGGCGGAGCCTTAGCGGGTGAATTTTCCGGGCACCTATTTTTTAAGGAAAATTACGCGATAGACGATGGTCTGTTCGCAGCCATAAAAACAATGGATTTAATCTGCAAATTGGGAAAAAGGCTTTCCGAGCTAATCAACCCGCTAAAAAAATATTTTGCCACCGAAGAAATAAATATGAAAATCAGTGATGCCGATGAGACGCTAAAAAAGGTAAAAGAGCATTATAAAGATGGCCACTCGATTGATTTAGATGGTGTCTATATTGAATATCCCGACTGGTGGTTTAGTCTGAGAAAATCAAATACCGAGCCGGTCGTGCGTTTGAGGCTTGAAGCAAACAATAAAGATTTATTAGAAGAAAAAAGGGGAGAGCTGGTAAGATTAATTGGTTCGTAGCGCGTTATCGGTTTGTAATTATTGCTCTTTTACAAAAAGGGGGTGCGTAATGGCTCTTTTGTGGGAAATCGTAAGTTATTATGTTGGCATCGGGATGATTGTGGTAGTGATTTTTTGGTTTGGGCATAAGCTCAGCTTATTGAAAGAAGTGGGGGAGAAGGGAATCGCAAATACTAAAATTGAACCGGTGGGGTTGGATGTTTACCTCTACGTCTGGTTTGCCTGGCCTCGAGTGGTTTATATAACCTGTCGGGATTATTTCCAGAAATGAAGACCGCCAAAAAACACCAAGACAGGTTTTTTGTCGGTACTGAAAAACTTTCGGAGGCGGTGCCGTGTCTATATTTTGATGACGGGACGTTTTTCGAAATTGTTAATTTGCTTTCGGTCCCGGGCCAGTTGCTCTTTGATTGGGGCAAGCGTGAGCCGAAGGATTAAAATAGCCAAAGGAAACATAGTCAATAAATTAAAAAGCGGAGCCGAAACGGCCCCGCCTTTTCATATCTTTTTTAAAATTACCAGGACTAAATTAACCCCATCTTTTTCTTTGCTTCTCGCAGTGTTTTTTCGCTGATCTCTCGCGCTTCTTTTGCGCCATCTTCTAAGATTTTTTTAATTTCCTTAGGTTTTTCCAATAAATCGTTAAATTTTTTCTGAAAGGGCGTTAAGAATTCAACAACCGCGTCGGCGACATCCTTTTTAAAATCAGCATAGCTCGTATGGTCTTTGTAGTCTTTTTCAAGCTGTTCTATCGGTTTATCCGTAACCAGAGAATAAATAGTCAGCAGGTTGGAGATAGCCGGTTTATTTTCGGGATTGTATTTTATTTCCGAGCCGGAATCAGTCACGGCTTTTTTGATTTTGCCTTTGATAACCTCTGGCGTGTCGGTGAGCACGATGTAATTTAGGGAACTCTCGGCGCTCTTGGACATTTTTTTATTTGGGTCGTCTAAACCCATAATCCGCGCGCCTTCTTTCCGGACCATGGATTCCGGAATTTTAAATGTTTCTCCGAATGTTTGGTTGAATCTTCGTGCTAATGTTCGCGCCAACTCCACATGTTGCTCTTGGTCTTCGCCGACTGGCACAATATCGGTGCCGTACAACAAAATATCCGCGGCCATTAACACCGGGTAGTCGAATAATCCCATATTGATAGCAGATTTATGCTCTTCTGATTTTTCTTTAAATTGAGTCATTCTTTCCAGTTCGGGAATCCTGGCAATCGTATTCAAAATCCACGCCATCTCGGTGTGGTCGGGATTATGCGATTGGACGAAAATAAGCGATTGTTTGGGGTCTATTCCGGCGGCAAGGTAGGTAGCGGCGGTTTCGAGCGCGTTTTGTGATAATTCTTTGGGGCTAAACGGCGTTGTAATGGCGTGATAATCAACAACGCAAAAAACGCACCGGTAATTTTTCTGTAATTCAACCCAGTTTTTTATCGCCCCCAAATAATTTCCCAAATGGATGGCGCCCGAAGGCCGGACGCCGGAAAAGACTGTTTTCATATTGCTTACCGACTACTGACTACCGACTACTGACTACCGCTTTTTGCGGTCAGCCGTAGTCCGTAAGCCGTAGTCACTCTAAACCTCAATAACCACTGGTATTACCATGGGCCGCCGTTCGGTTTTAGTATACAAGAATTGGCCGATTTTGTCTCGCAGATTATCTTTGACATAGCTCCAGTTGACCGGATGGCCGGCCATAGTTGACTCTTCGACGATCTCTTTAACTTTGTTGCGGACATCAGCCAAAAGCTCCTTTGATTCGCGCATATAGATAAATCCGCGCGAGATGATATCCGGGCTGCTTTTGACTTTTCCGTTCTGTTTGTCGATGGTGGCGATGATAACGAAAATGCCGTCTTGCGACATCATCTGCCGGTCACGCAGAACAACTTGTCCGACATCGCCGACGCCCAAACCATCAACCATGACGTAGTTAGCCGGTACTTTTTCGCGGCTGTACCAGATTTTTTCTTTGTTCAACAGAATGACTTGGCCATTGCTGGGTATGTAGATGTTCTTCGTCGGTATTCCAACGCTTTCAGCCAATTCGGCGTGCAGTTTGAGCATATAGTAATTACCGTGGATCGGCATAAAAAACTTTGGTCTGGTCAGGTTTATCATCATTTTCAGGTCTTCCTGCGGTGCGTGGCCTCCGGCGTGAATGTCCATTAAAAGTGAATGGAAAATTTTCGCGCCCTGTCGGCAAAGCGTGTCTTTTAATCCTTGGACGGTGCGTTCGTTGCCCGGCACGACCGATGAAGAAAAGATGACCGAGTCGCCTTTTTGAATTCGGATATGCCGGTGCTCGTGATTGGCTATGCGCATTAAAACGGCCTTGTCTTCGCCCTGGGCGCCAGTACACATAACAACAACTTTTGAAGGATCTAAGCCGTTGACTTGCGAAATGGAAATCAAGGTTCCCTTGTTGATCTTGAGGTAATTCAACGCTTTAGCCATCTCAACGTTCGTTTTCATTGAATAGCCGTCGATAGCCACCTTCCGGCCGTATTTTTCCGCTAGAAAAATTATTGACTGGATTCTGGTTAAAAGGGAAGAAAAGGTTACGGCGATAATTCTGCCCTTAGCGTCTTTAAAAATGTTTTCCAAATTTTCCTGGATGGTTTTTTCAGAAATAGAATGCCCTGGGGTTTCGGCATCAGTGCTTTCTGACATTAAAAGTAAGACGCCCTTTTGGGCAAGCTGGGAAATGCGCGAAAGATCAGCTGGAGAATCAGCCACTGGGCTGTGGTCAAACTTAAAGTCGCCAGTATGCACGACTAAACCGGTTGGGGTTTCGATGGCCAGACCCATAGCGTCAGGAATTGTGTGGTTGACGTGAAAGAAAGTTACCTTGAAGGATCCGAGTTCAATTGTGTCGTTCTTCTTAACGATTTCAATATCAAGCTTGGGTAATTCTTTGAAATCTTCCTGTCTTTTCAGAATGATTCCGCGGGTTAACTCGGCCGTATAAACGGTTGGGTTGCCAAGCCGATTGACAATGTGCGGAATGCCGCCGATATGATCATAGTGGCCGTGGGTAATAATGATGCCCCGGATATTTTTTTCTTTGCCGCGCAGATAGGATATGTTGGGAATAATATAATCGATTCCCGGCATATCCTCTTCGGGGAATTGTAGGCCCATGTCAACAATTATAATATCGTTCCCATATTCAAAAAGGGTCATATTGCGGCCGACTTCTTCGACGCCTCCGAGCGGAATGACCCTAAGGACGTTTTGCGCGTGGCCTCGGAACTTGTGAGTCGATCTTCTCGGAATAGACGAGAGTTGCTTTTCTTGCGTATTTTGTTGTGTAATCATAAAACAGATTTAAGATTTACGAGTTAAGATTTACGATAAATTCTTAATTCTTAAATCAATATTCTTAAATCGAAATTTTCTGTAGTGGGCGAGGGGAGAGTCGAACTCCCACAACCTTGCGGTCACCCCGTACCAAAATCATTTTACTCCACGCGTTGTTTCGTGTGTGCCGAGGGGGAGATTTGAACTCCCACGAGCTTGCGCTCACAGCGCCCTGAACGCTGCGTGTCTGCCGATTTCACCACCTCGGCAAAAAATTTGGCGCGGGGCGCGTCTGCCGATTCCGCCACTCGCCCGAGTTCACTGTTGATAATTATGCCCACTTATATATTCCACTCATATTTTTGGGGATTTTTGAGAAAATCTAATGCTTTAAATTTATTTACCAGACTATACATTGGTTCGTCCGGGTCAATCTTAAATTGCTTCAGTAGGCTGTTGAAATCTTTAGCTTGATGAATTTTTAGTTCAGGAACAGCTTGATAGTTTTCGTTTCTTATCCAATCAATAGGAGTATCAATCCTTGGAATTGGATTCGACGACGTAGCATAATAGCCGGCTCCGCGCATTGCTTCAAAAATCGAATAATTTGATTTAGAATTGCGCGCCATCCAGTTAGCCATTTTTAATTCCCGACTTGAGGCATTGATAGTCACATGACCGTAATTCGGGGGGATAATGCATTTTTCTCCTTGCTTTGCGTGAACAACATACAAGTTTTTAATGGAACCGGCTTTTTGTTTTTGCAGTAGGTAATACGCCTCTCCCTCCAGAACTTCGTATATTTCGGCGTAGGTTAACCCGTGTGCTTCCGGCACTAATGAATGCTCGTGACCATAGGTTTTCGGAAATTCCATCCCCAGCATCTTGTGCGGAATAATAGTTATGTCGTATCGTAATTCGTTGCCGATCATGTTTTGTCGATCGTTTTCGGTTGCGGCTAAACCGCGATACATATAATAAGCTCCGAAATTGCCGGTGCTGCGCGCCCACTCCTGGTCGTATAAAACCTCGCCAAGATCGGAGAGCGATCGAATATCTGGAACGGCACCTTTGATTAAATTCGGGAAAATCATTTTTATGTAAGAATGATAATTACTTCCAATGCCTCTTTGTTTTAGTATACCATTTTTCTATGCCGACAAATCTGGCAGACGGCGAGTTGCTGTTGTTCAGTTCGATGCCTTTAATACGGGGCGAGGTGGGATAAAGGTAAATCGGGCTGTATAAAAAGATGGCAGGAAGATCTTGGGTCACTAGTTTATTAAATTGGTCAAACTCCGCGATTTTCTTTTGCGGGTCAGTTTCCCGACGGATCGTCTCAAGCAGCTTATCGGCATCACTGTTCGCATAAAGCGCTAAATTAAGGCCAGGGTCTTTTGTTTGTGAAGAGTGCCAAAAGGCGAAAGGATCGGGGTCGGCGCCTAAAATTTGGCCGAAAAGCAGAGCTTGGTATTGTCTGGCCCTGATTAATTCTTGGGCTTCGGTCGGTTGCTTAATGATAATATCTGTTTTTACTCCGATATTTTCCCAGCTCGATTTAAGGTAGTTGGCTGTCGCGACCAATTCCGGCCAGTCAACAGTCACAAGAGAAATTTCTAGCGTAAGGGTTTCCTGTTCCTTACCCGTTTTTACGGCTTTTTGTCGTACCGGCAAGCTTGTTGTTCCGTTTTCGGTGGACGACCAGCCGTTGGATTCCAGAATGTTTTTTGCTTTTTCAATGTCAAAGTCTTGGGCTGGCTCGGAGTATGAAGCGCCGGGGTCATCTTTGCTGAAAACGAAATAGGGGAGGGGAGAGTTAATTTCTGTGCCCTGATTATTAATGATTTTTTCGATAAGTTCTGTTTTGTTTATAGCGAGAGACAGAGCCTGCCTGACGTTTTTGTCCGCAAGAGCTTTATTTATATCCTGATTGAAAAAAACCGCGAAATAACGAGGGAGAATAAATTTATTCAGATTGAAATCGGCCTTGAGGTTGCCGGTATTGCTTGCTGAGATAAGGTTGATTCCGTCGACCTCCCCGTTATTAAAGGCGGCGAGCGCCGTTGCCTCGTCTTTGTAAAAACTGAATGAGAGGGCGTTGATAAACGGCCGGCCCGAAAAATAATCGGAAAATGCAACTAATTCTATTTTTTTAATTTTTCCCGCGCTATCTTTTTGTATGTCCTTGAACTTATAAGGACCAGAACCTATTGGTTTGAGATTTTGTTCGGCCAGGGGAAAGCTGGCGGGCGGTATTTTCCCCCAAATGTGTTGGGGCAATATCCCGAAGGTGAGATTGTCTAGAAACGGACCGTAGGGATTTTTAAGCGTGAATCGGATAGTATAATCATTGATTTTTTCGATTTCCACGCCCGATAAGCTTATTCTTAGCGGTGAATTGTAGTCGGGATTTTGGATGAGGCGAACGGTAAAAATAACGTCGTCCGCGGTCAGGGTTTCACCATCGTGCCACTTTATGTTCTCCTTGAGGGATACTTCGTAAGTTTTTTGATCCGGACCGGCGATAGGATAATCCGTGGCCGTGTCTAATATGAGGTTGCCATGGCTGTCGCGTTCCAGCAGGCTTGAATAAATAATGGCTGAAAGATCGCGGTCGGCGTCATTGGCAGGCGCCAAAACTGGATTGAGATAACGGGGCGCGCCGATTATTGCCTCGGCGTAGGCGCCGCCATTAGTCGGTCCGATCTCTGTGTGGTTCAAGTAGAAGCTTCTTAGGGGAACCAGAGACGAAAGAAAGATGACCAGAATAAAAAACCCAAGAAAACGCTGTTCGTTGCGGCTTAATATTTTAAAAAAATGACGCCATTGATATCTGTTTGGCCAATTTTGGGAATTGTTTTCGCCCAAAACAAGCTTTTTGGTAAGGTTGTTCAAAAACAAACCGGCGCTCCGTGTTTTTTGGACAAGAAAGCCTGGGATGTTTTGGAGAAGCTTCATTAAATTGTCGATATTCTTACTGATAGATTTGATTTATTATTCGTGAGAATAACAAGCTTGGCTTATTATTCGAGAAATAACAAGCTTTGCTTATTATTCGTGAGAATAACAAGCTTGGCTTATTATTCGAGAAATAACAAGCTTGGCTTATTATTCGAGAAATAACAAGCTTTGCTTATTATTCGTGAGAATAACAAGCTTTGCTTATTATTCGAGAGAATAACAAGCTTGGCTTATTTGACGAAGAGATTAGCAAGCGCGGTTATTAAAAAGATGGCCGCTAAAAAAATAGTAGCAATGAAAATAACTTTTTCCATTCCTCTTTTCGTGTGGTAGGAGGTTTCGCCGCCGCCAGTGATTGCTGAACCGCCAGCGCCTCGTTGCTGTAGCAGGACGCTAATAATCAGCAGGACGGAAACAATCATTTGAACTATAGTTAAAAAATTTGCCGGCATAAGCTTTTTATTCTTCGAGTAAGTTCCGCTTTCGCGGGACGCATCGAGAAGTTTCTAGCAAAACCGAAACAGTTCTCGACAAGCTCGAACAATAAATATTTAAATCAATCATTTTAAAAACGAAGACGAGTTCGTCTCCGCCATCTATTAGAATGATAACATGGCAGGCACGGGGAGGTCAAGAAAATGCACTCTCCTATGGTACACTTTACAGTCTGAGGCATTAAAATATGTTGCAAAATGAATCGGTTAATGATTGGCTGAAATTAGTAAAAACTAATTCAACCAACATTATGCAAACATTAGCGGAAAAG
>Ga0210017_1000947_pt1 | contig 25205 bp, 19 predicted proteins | sample CryGeyCG2014_020_FD_183966 | JGI IMG/M metagenome (GOLD analysis project Ga0210017, IMG submission 183966) | Groundwater microbial communities from aquifer - Crystal Geyser CG08_land_8/20/14_0.20 (SPAdes) (version 2) | ecosystem: Environmental > Aquatic > Deep subsurface > Groundwater | place... | reverse complement strand
GCCGCTTTCATAGCTGCCAACCAAACTAATATTCCATTTGGCCGGTTCACTTAAGGTCAGGGCAACATTGAGGGTGTGAGCTTGATCCCACGGCAATGGAATTACCTGATTTGGTCGTTTTATATCTACATTACCACTTTGAGATGCGTATACTGTAGTAGGAGAGGCATTATTTGCTTCTGCTACCTGATAGGTGTAATCAAAGGAACCTCCCCAAAGGTGAGAGAGCCGTTTCTCGAGCGAAAGTGTGACGCCTTTAACATATCCATAATCACGATTCACATACTTAAAATAGATGTCTGTATCAACAGGTGGATTTGCAGATACCTTCTGGGTGGTTAATAGGTTTCTAATATCTTTCTGGAAAGCAGTTAGGTCAAAGGCAAAATCCTCACTCACCTGTTGTTTAAAACCAGCCTCATATATTACAGTTTTTTGGGATTTGAGGTCAGCATTACCCATAGTAGTTATATTATGCTGTGACCTTACTTCGAAATTTGGATTTTCATAAAGATAGCCAACAGTTGGCATCTGGAAGAAATGCCCGTAGGAGAAATGAAAGGCTCCTTTGTCTGAAATAGGAAAGGCAATCCCCAGACGAGGTGATAGTTGACCTTTTGGAGTAGCGGGTTTTGTCTCTTTGGGTGGAGGGGTTAGATTGCCCGGGGATATAACCCTTACGGATGTATCACTTACAGGTACTTCACTTCTTGGGTCAAAGTAATCATATCTTATCCCTGCATTTATGATAATCTGCGTGAGTTCAATCTTATCCTGGATGTATGCTGCACCTTCAATAGGTTCTCTTTTGTATTCATCCCAGTTGAGTGGATGAGTAGGATTGTAAGGATTAGCGGGTTCTATCCACATTGAATAATAATACAGTTCATGAGCTTTCCCTTCTATTCCTGCTTTTATTTGATTTTGTTTATTTATCTGCGATGTGATGTCAAATTTGGAGATAATGGTAGAGGAATTTCTTTTAAACCATGAATGGGGACATCCACCACGGGTGTACCGCACACCTGAATAATAGCGATCGTCATAATGATAATTGGGGTCACCAGGATCTTCGTACAGATAATACTCATAATCATAAAATGAATATGAGCCACTGAATGTATAGAAGGTGTTTGTGCTGATAACATGAGTTAAAGTAAAGACATCCTGATTGGAGTTTATAGATCTATTTAAAAGAGCATCGGGAATATAAGTATATGAATAAGAGTAAAGTTTGTAGTTTCTATTACGCCAGAAATGTGACCATGTTACTTTAAGATTGGGAGTAATCTTAAGGCTTAATTTACCGTTAATAGACCTTTCTATAACGGGATTCATAGAGACGATTTTTCCATCTCCTGAATAGTAGTTTTGGATGGTTGTTGATGTGTCAATAATAATTGTAGTGTCATTTAAGAGGGTATCCAAAGTTATTGTTGTATCTATGGTTATAATAGTGTCTGGCACCTCTGTGCCTGGAGGGGGAAATCCACCCGGATATGCTACTGTGTCAGATGTAAGATATATCCTTTTGCCTCTAATCCAGCCCTCTTCCTTAAAAAGTTTTCCTGCCAGGAAAAAGGTTAGCTTATCACCAAAGAGCGGTATTGGGCCACTCAGGCTGGCCTCAAGGTTAGAAACTCCCTTCACATCGAATTCTGTATTAAAAGGAGAGAAATTTGACAGGTTGAAGGGAGTATACTTATCAATATCCCAGAATATGTCTTTATGACTGCTCAGGTAATCGCCTCCATAGGCAGATATAGTCCCGGATAATTTACTGCTACCTTCCTTGGTAACAATATTCACAACTCCTGACATTGCCTTGCCGTATTCAGCATTAAAGGCTCCACTTATTACTTCCATTTGCTGGATAGCGTTGTTCGGAACATAAGCTGCTATGCCATGAGTAAACGGATTAACTACAGAAACACCATCTACTATATAGGCAGTTTCATCTGATCTCCCTCCTCTGATATGCATCTCTCCACCGGCTCCTGTACTGATTCCTGCCTTCTTAATTAAAATATCGTGGAATTCCTCGCTCGGTAGTCTTTCAATTGCATCAGAGCTTATTCTTGCTGTACCGGAGGTTATATCAAGCTCTATCATAGGTCTCTCAGCAACAACGACAACCTCACCAAGTTCAATCACAGTTGGTTCTAAGGTAAAGTTTACAGTTGTTGTAAGGTCAATATTAACCTTTACATTGGTTATAGTTTTTGCTCTGTAACCCATCATAGTAACATTCAACTCATAAACACCAGGAGGCACATTAATAATGAAGTAATAACCATCAGCGTCAGTAGAGGCTCCCATAGTTGTTTCAACAATCCTCACATTGGTACCTGGCAGAGGCACCCCTGTAGAGGCATCTATTATCCTGCCAGCAATCTTTCCGGTAATCCCGGCAGATAGAAACGCTGGAAGTAAAAGAAAAATTATAAGAAGAAACTCCTTTTTCATCTTATCCTCCTTTGTGATAGTTTAGCTACCCGATATTCTTATCCGCTTATCCTATTAAGAGGTATTTTTTTACCCTAATATATATTATATAATAAAATTTGTTATAAGTCAAGTTTTTTTTGAAAAAAATCTGTATACTCCGAACCTGTTGATACATTTAGAGTTATAGGATAAACGCGATTAATCTGGGATTTTTCTTGACAATAGTTACTTGGTATGGTATAATATTTGACACAATAATTATCTCAAAATATGCGTTAACCACACCTGCCTACCGCAGGTAGGGATGGTCACACCTGTCTACTGATAGGTAGAGATATTCACAGATTATATCAGAAATAGTAATTAGGTTATTGGGTGATTAAGTAATTCCTGTCTACCGACAGGTAGAAAAGAACACGCTTAGAAATAACTTAATAACCCAATTACTTAATAACTTAATGCTTTGTATCTTATGATAATCTCGCCTGCCTGTCGGTAGACAGGAATTAGGAAGTGTTATGAAGAGGATAGCAATTACCCTTCTTCTGTCGGGTAGCCTTATGGCATCGTGGATACCGTTTGGAGAAGGAGAAAAAGAAGGAATGAAAGTATCGCTAATCAGGGCAAATCCGCAAGAGGTAGTTATTGATGTAGAGGTTCCGGGCGTGGTTTACGAATATCTAAATACAGAGGAAGGAAGATTTACAAGGCTTTCCGGTGGAACAGGTATAACGGGCAATATAGGTAAACCAGAACTCCCGATAATTACGAAACTTATAGAGATACCACAGAGTGCAGAAGTAAAAGTTGAACTTAAAGATGTAGAGACAGAGGAATATACTCTTTCGGAACTTGGTATACTCCACCCCCTTTATCCTGTCCAGGCACCAATTCCAAAGATTCCGGGTGCAGATAAGAATATGAAGTTCGAGATGGACAGGGATGCCTACAAAAGTGATAGATTTTTCCCTGACAGGGTATATACATACAGAGACATAGCAGAAATCAGGGGAACGAGGGTTATTCCTATGGATATTAAACCAATCCAGTATAATCCTGCAAAAAACACAATAAGAGTGACGAAAAAAATGAGAATAAGACTGATACTTTCTGGCTCAGACATCTCTTATACACAGTGGAAAAAAGAAAAATATTATTCTCCATACTTTGACGAAGTTCTAAAAAAAGAAATTATGAATTATGAAAGTACAAAAGGTCTACCTCAACTCCCTGTTGATTATCTTATTATAGTTCACGATGACTTCTACAACAATATCCTTCCATTTGCGGAATGGAAGACAAGAAAAGGATTTAATGTTACAATCACAAAGACATCAGAGATTGGGGCAACTGCAGCTGACATCAGAAACTATATTCAAAATGCCTACAATACCTGGGATACTCCGCCAACATTCTGTCTTCTTGTGGGTGATGTAGGACAGATACCAGTAAGTCAGACAGGATTGGAAACGGGCAAGGTCACGGATTTATATTATTATACAGTGGATGGTTCTGATTTCTTTCCCGATATATACTATGGCAGATTTTCTGGCTCTACTGCCTCTCATATAAATGCTATGGTAGATAAGGTAGTTGAATATGAACGCAACTTCTGGACACAAGGGACAGAGTGGCTTGGTAAAATGTACTTTATGACTACGAATGATGTTGAACACCATAGTGAAGTAGAATATATCAGCAATGTATGTATGGCGCTTGCAAGAGAGAATGACGTTGTATGTGATTCGTTGTATTATTATGATGAGACAGGAACACCTATATCAACTGCAATAAATGACGGAAGGACTATAGCACTATATACAGGTCATGGGAGCCAGAGAAGTTGGGCTGGTCCTCCGTTTGGGCAGTCACAGGTAAATGCCCTTACAAATGAGGACAAGTATCCCTTTGTAGTGGGACACTGCTGTTTGACGGGTGACTTTAATGTCTCAGAGTGCTTTGCTGAGACCTGGATGAGAGCACAAGATAAGGGTGCAGTAGCATATTTTGGTTCGGCACCAACATCCTATTGGGTATGGGATGACACACTCCAGATTGGGTGGTTTAGACCAATGTTTATCGAACCCACAACTAATTTTCTTGGAGGGATAACTCAACTTGGGCTCTATAATGTCTATGAGTGGGGAGGCGATGGATATCCTACTGTCCAGTACTACTATGAGGCGTATCATATATTTGGTGATCCATCTATGGACCTCTATACACTTGAACCCATATCGTTTACTGTCAGCTATCCCGGCGTTCTCCCTTTGGGTTCAATAGTTTTTAGAGTGAATGTGATAGAGGATTCTGCGCTTGTTGCACTCTATATGAATAATATGCTCTATGGTGTAGCCTATTCAAGTGGGGGAGAGGCAGTAGTGAATCTTGATCCTATTCCCACAGAAGAAGGATTTATGCATATTACCATAACCAAACACAATTATGCAACTTATGAGGATTCAATACCTGCAACAATCCCTGCTTTCGTGACCATAGAGCCTGATACAATATCTGTGAATACGCCCACCTGGGTTTATATTACAGTGCTTGATAACAGTTTAGAGCCCATACCCGATATTGAAGTAAGTATCTCTGGTTATGGGGTTATGCCGTCTTTGGTTGATACAACAAATGCTTCAGGATTATGTTCACTCAGAGTTAATGCACCCTATGGTGAGGTTCTTGAGGTTAGGGGCAGGATAATAACTGAAACCTGGACACTTTTCTCAGGACTGTTGTGGGTTGTAGGTGCACCGGATTTCACATCTACATCCTTAGCGGTTTCGGTTCCTTTATTTGATCTTGCTGATACACTTATTCTTGGTTATGAGGGTACAATTGATGTATCGGTTTCACCGTCTGGATTTATGTTATTTGTTTCAGGCTGTGGCATTGACACATCTTCGTATTATGCTGATGACGCTGGAGAGATGATAGTTATTCCTACCACATCCGGGGATGTAACTGTATGTATAGCGAAGAATGGTTATAATATTTATAAGGAGTCTTATCCTGTGAAAGAGTTCTACGGTACGCTTTCTGGCACGGTTGCAGATAGTGTAACTGGGAATCTTATTGGTGGTGCTCTGATAAAGATATACGATATACCTACCAGGACACCTGTATTTGAAGGTAGAACAGGAGACAACGGTGTATATGTTGTTCCTGATAGTTTATCCGTGGGCTATTATTATGTAAATACAACAAGTTTTGGTTATGAGGAATACTCTGACACATTTATGTTGTTTATAGGTGAGAACATAAAGGATATGGACCTTATTCCTGGAGTGATGGTTGTGCTTTCTGGTATAGCGAATTTGATAGACACGGGAGATGACTCCGGAATTACTGTTGAAGCGAAGTACGAGCATTATACATTCTCTACTACGAATGATGACAGGGGTAACTATTTATTAACCATACCACCAGATGTGCTATATACAGTCAAGGCGTATAGGAAGGGATATACTGAGGCGATGAAGGAGGGTGTAGCCGTTCCTCAAAATAATGTGAATTTCACGCTTTATCCTGTTAAGGCGCTTTATTTCTCTGACCTTGAGGATAACGAAGGTAAGATGATTGGCACATCTGATTGGCAGTGGGGCACACCCGGTTTTGGTCCGTCAGGTGCATATTCTGGAGAGAAGTTATGGGCTACGAAACTTAATAGTAACTATTCCAATTATTCTGACTCAAGGCTTACTACTCCTGAGGTAGCATTACCGCATGTATCTTATATAGAGTTGTCTTTCTGGCATTGGTATCATACAGAGGATTATTATGATGGTGGAAATGTAAAACTCTCCACTGGTGATAGTTTTACTGTGATAGAACCTGTTGATGGATATCCGGAAAATGCAATACAAAGTGGCAATCAGGGTATACCAGGCGAGCCTGCGTATTCTGATGCAAGTGATGATTGGATAAAGGCAACCTTTGATATAACTCCCTATGCTGGAGATACTGTGATAATAGGATTTCACTTTGGTAGTAATGCATTGGTAACTTATTCTGGTTGGTATATAGATGATGTATGGATTGGTTATGTGGATTCAACAGGTATTTACGATGTAGGTGTGCTGTCTATCTTGTTACCCGACAGTGTATATCAGGATTCTGTATACATCCCTGCTGCAATTGTATATAACTATGGAGTTTCGGAATTACCATTCCCCGTTGTATGCAACATAGAGGACTATACTGATACCGTATCCGCTGATGTAGCACCCAGTACTAAGGGGGTTGTGGAGTTTAGTGAGTGGATACCCAATTCAGAGGATAGCATACTCACGGTAAGGGTTGAGACGAAGATGGAGGGAGATTTGGTGCTCAACAACAATTTAGAAGAGAAAAAGATCTGGATTTATAAGAACATACCAGAGGTATCTGCGCTTTATCAGAACAGGCCCAATCCATTTCGTGATGTAACGACAATAAAATATGCACTTCGCAATAAGGCTAAAGTCACTATAGAAATATACAATGTTCTTGGTCAGAGGGTCTATGTATGGGATTTGGGCGTGAAGGAGGCGGGTTTCCATTATGTGAAGTGGGATGGGAAGGATTCAAGAGGTGTAAAAGTATCCAGTGGTATATATTTCGTGAGATTCACATCAGGTGACTTTCAGGCGATAAAAAAGATAGTGAAGCTAAGATGAGATGTAATATGGGGTAATGGGGTGGAGAGTAGTAGGGCAAGGCTTTAGCCTTGCGTTTAGCCTTGCGAAAGAGCAAACCTGAAGGTTTGCCCTACATATGTTGCAGAAGAAAGAGCAAACCTGAAGGTTTGCCCTACATATGTTGCAGCAGAACTAATTGATATGTACTGGAAAAAGATAAAAAACAATACCTCATTGTGGCTTGAATGGAATGGATGGAAAGATGCCAGGGCATACTTTTCTACTAGAATTGGTAAACTCACGAATTTCTACAGCAATATACACCAGAGAAATTCTGAGAAAAAATTTGCATATTTAAGACAGTCCCATAGCGATAAAATCTGTATTGTATCATTTCCAGGAGAGTATGAAGGTGACGGAATTGTTACTAACAATCCCGAATTAACCTTAAGAATTAAAGTTGCAGATTGTCTTGCTATTTACATATACGACCCAGTCAACAAGGTTATATGCCTTGTTCATGCAGGTTGGAGGGGTACTGAAAAGAGGATATTAGAAAAGGGAATTATCTGCCTCAAAAAGACATATGGATCTTTGCCCTCCGAGATTTGCATTCTATTCAGTCCATCTATATGTCCCCATTGTTTCGATGTAGATATCTGGAGCGAAAATGAGAATCAGGCAAGACTTCTTGGCGTTAATAAAATATTAAATCCCCGTATGTGTACATACGAAAATCCAGAGTTATTCTACTCATACAGAAGAGATAAATGTGACGAGAGAATGCACGCGGTTTTTGAACTGTTTTAACAGTTAACTTTGTATCCTTGGTTCTGCGAAATTTGTAGGCACGACCCGTTAGATATTTACTATCTAACGGGTCACGAATTCAATTCGTGCTAACCATATATTCACTATGAGAGGCATAAAAAAGACAATCCTGAATCACCTACACACGCCAAAGACATTTTGGGAATTAATGAGGAATCAAGATGTCAACGCTGTTCAACTCATAAATATATTAAATAACCTGTACGAACAGGGAATTATAGAGATGAAGACCCAAAAGATATATCTGACTCAAAGGGGAGAAAAGCAAGATTCGAAGGTTCGACTAAATAGACATACAAGATGCGATTTTTGTGACAGTGGATATCTGATAGATGGATTTGGTGATATATATTACCGTTTCAAATCCTATTATGATACGAAACCCAAAAATATACCTGGATTTGATCAGGGTTCTATGAGATGTAAGGATGTCTTAAAAAGGCTCGTATTTATTTATGACAAGGGAGACCTTTGTAACACAAGAATTCTGATACTCGGAGATGATGATCTTCTATCCATTGCTATTGCAATGACAGGGCTTCCACAGGAGATAGTTGTTTTAGATATTGATGAAAGATTGGTTCATTATATCCACGATGTGTCCAGCAAAGAACATCTGAACATAGAGACAGAAGTTTACAGTATTGAGAATAAGGTACCTCTACAAAAAAAGATGGATGTATTTATCTCTGACCCCGTTGAGAGCCTCGTCGGGATTAAGTTATTCCTTTCAAGAGGTATATCTCTCCTTGCCAATGGAGGTAGATTCTATTTTGGGCTTACCCATATAGATTCATCCCTCTCCAAATGGCAGAAGATAGAACAGATGCTTGTAAACGGAAGTTGTGTTATAACCGATGTAGTTCGGGACTTTGCATTCTATCCAGGTGTTTATTATAAAAATATCAAGGAAAGACTCTTTTTTGACCCAGGACTACCACCAAAGTCCTGGTATACTTCAAGCCTTATAAGGGGTGTAAAATTAGAAGATAAGATATCCGAGAGCGGCAGTGTATCATTGGGAACAAGTTTATACAAAGACGACGAAACGATTACGGTGAAATAAATCCAGCCCTCTAATTTTTCTGCCTTTTCCCCTTTACTCTTTTCCGATATTGATTATTTCGCCCTCTTTTCCTATATTTAGCTGAGTCTTACCACCAAAAACTCTGGTAAAGGCATTTATTAGTTTAACCTCGTCGCCTTCCTTCACCATATCAATCTGTTGTCTCCAGAGACTGAGACCAATTGAACCTGTTTCGTCCTCTAAGGTCGCCGTGGCGACATCAGCAGACCCAAACTTGGTCTGGACATTTCTTCTCTCGCCCATTTTGGTTATTCGCCCCGTCACTTCAATATTACTCATCCCTGATTGAATATCACGAATTTTTACCTCTGGCATAATCACCTCCAATGTGTTGTCAATAAATGCAAAATCAATTTGCTCTCTCTGTAGGGACAACCCTTGTGGTTGTCCGTCCCAGTCAAGACCCAATCTCGACCAAGATTGTCTTTCATCCGTGTAATCTCGTTTTTAATCTATGTAATCAGACATCCCGATCTTTATAGGATGTCTTATATAAAAAGCCGAGGGTTGCAATGCAATCCCCGGGAGCTAATTATCCATCATTGAACATGCAATGATGGAAATTAATCCTAGGTGTATTATACCACATTTTTGACAATTTGTCAAGTTTTTTATAGAGATTTCTGAAAAAGTCCAGAAATCTCTGATTACGCCGATTAAGATAAAAATTACACAGATTAAAAACCTTAAGAGAGCTCAAAAGTAGTTTTTCAAAGCTCTCTTTTCCTAATCTTGCCTTTAAACTTTAATCGTTTCATATTACCTTATCAAGTTCAGAAAGCTTAAAAATCAAGCCAATTAATAAATCCAAATTAATTCAGTATGCACTGCGTGACGTTTTCAAAGATTTCAAAAGTTTCTGAAGCCCTAAATTTCCCAATCTCTAACCCTGATTTTCTCTTTGCTGCCCGTAAGAATCCACTTGCCCTCTTAATTTCAGGCATGAGATTATTTATCTTATTGGTGATTGTGAGCTTAGGGTTAAACATCTTTACCTAAAAATTAAACCTGACAGCAAAGTTTTCAACTTAAAAGAGAACCGTCCCTATTGATAGCATAGTTCGCAATAATGAGACCATGATAGCATTGGTTCAAATTTGTCAGACAGTGTCTGACTTATTTCAGATTTACGAGACAGTGTCACGGATTTTCCAGACGGTCTTTGGAGTTTTTGCTCCTCTAAAGATTTGGCAGACAGTGTCTGCCGAATTGGGAAATTGAGATAAAAGGCTCTCATATTCCTCAAATTTCTCTCTGAGAAACCTCTCCCAAATTTTTCTGTCATATCCTTTGCTAACTTTACAATAAGTTCTTCACCATATTCTGCCTTTGCCTTACCTTTCTGTTCAAATTCTACAATCTCTTCTCCTATTTCCCAGTATGCCAGCACTTGAGCTTTATTTATCTCTCTAACCACCTTGGTTCGTGCTTCAACTAAAATCCTAACAATTCTGCCAAGTAGGTCATTATAACCACTTCTGATTATCTCTTTATTCTTTATTGCCATCTTTTTTCTCCGTCTCTAATTATCTAATCCTACCGTCCCCACGCCCAAAATCAATTAAATTCTATCCCCTAGGTTTACTCCTAATGAATTGCTTTGCCTAATTGTAATAATCCAATTTCTCTTTAGTGCTCATTTCTCGGGTCTTTAGATACTCAATCCATCTTATCGGGTGAAGTTCCTGCATCGTCTTATCTCCTGGAAATTCAAGAGATACCTCTCTTCTCATTTCCTTTCATTTCCTTCGTAACGCAAGCCTCCTCCAATCATAATCAAATAAGTAAACCTTTAGGGCTTCACTGAGGATTCTCGATCATTTTTTGCAATGTCTTTCCAGCTTCTTCAACAAACTTTTTGGCATCTTCAAGTTGAACTTGTGCATCTTCTTTGGTTATCTCTACAAAATCACCATAATCGGAATTTTCTCTAAGCCTTTTTGCATCCCTCAGGAACTTACTGAACTCCCTTGGGAGAAGTCCAACTTTTACTATGTATTGATTGAATAAAGCAATGACACCAGAGTGTTTGCTACTGTCCTTTTCTTTTAACGCCAGCAATGCTCTTGCTGCAGTGAACATTGCATAATAGCTTCTATTCACCGAATTACCCAGATGACCATGAGCAAAGGCATCTTCAGACTCCTTCAAAATTTCTTTAATTGCATAGGAAACTATACCACAGAGGACACGGAGAAACAATATTTATTTATCCTCTGTGCGCTCAAATATTTGAACTATTTTCATTTGTTTAGAATAATTGAGATTGAATAGATTTTGAGTTTGCAGGAGAGCACAGAGTTTTCCTTTTTTGATAAAGATTCTCTGTGCACTCTGTGGTGATTTTTTCTTTAGCCTTTTCCACCCTATATTTAGCTAAATCTATTCTCATAACGGGATACCCTCTTTTTCTACATTTTCAAAAAAAAGGAACCCAATTCCTCGTTCTTCCTATATTCATAAAGACTGTAAAGAACAGTAGATATAGGTAAGCCATATTTAATATCGTAGTCGACTTCTATCTCTGCAATTATATCTCTAATTTTAAAGGTCTTATGTTTTACCAGAATAAAAATATCTATATCTGAATCCCTACCAAAATCCCCTCTTACTTTGGAGCCGAAAAGCTTTATACTCACAAGCTCATTGCCTAATGCTTCCTTCAATTCCTTAACAAAAGACATTAGCACCCTTTTCTCAATTTTGTTTAAGTATTGTAGCTCCTTTTTCATAATATTTCCTTAATCTCATCTCACTCGTACCTAAAAAATCAAGTAAATTTAATCTGGGGGTTTACATAAGCGTCGTTATTTTGGTCATATATATCCTTTCCACTCAATTTTGGCAGGCACAAAATTCATTTGACCAAATTATACCATATAAGAGTAGAAAAGTCAAGGATTTTTTTGATACTCCTATTTATAACCACCAAGACACTAAGAACACAAAGATTGTAGATTATAGATTTCAGATTTTCGTTTACAGACATGGACATTCACCCCACACCAATACACCTGCTTAGCGTCAGGCAGGTAGATGCGTGATAGGTCACAAATTGGCAATACCTTGTGCCTTTGTGTCTTTGTGGTGAAATACCAATCTATCTGTCCTATTTACGGTAATTACCGTAATCAGGAAATCCCAATCCAGCTTCAGGTAAACAGGCAGGGATTCTAACGAGACCCGTACGAGAATTTTTAAAAAACAGAAAATAATAATTCGTCTCTTAAGTTCTCTTTCGATCCCTGTTAATTTTTCTTTTTTCAACAGGGATTTCCTGTCTACCGACAGGTAGATAAGAGATTGCCTGCCTACCGTCAGGCAGGGAAGAGAATAATCCTTTGGATACGAGAATTTAAAGCCCCAAAGAATCTGTTTAATCCGCTAAATCCGATGATATTTTTGTAAGAGGAAAGACACATGGTATCCAGGTAGTAGGGTTAAGATGGATAAGAGAGAGGTTGCTTTGTGAGTCAAGAAAAATTGCATCAGCCAGAGAAAAAACTTGAGGAACCTCCGGAATTGGTGTATGTAATAATCCTAAGTTATGCTTTACTGTGGCAAGACTATGTAGGGCAAACCTTTAGGTTTGCAGAAGGTATTTAGCAAGGCTGAAGCCTTGCCCTACTCCTGACAACCACAATAATAAAGAAATCATGGCTAATCTGCGTTCGTCTGCGTCCAATTATTTTTTTCTCTTGACATTTTTAGGGGCCTATGGTATAATAACAAACATGGTTATTACATTCATAGGCACAGGTTGCGGAGTTCCATCAAAGGTGAGGGGTTCTCCGTCTATCTTACTGTCCCTCGACCACGAAAATATACTCTTTGATACGGGACCCGGGTCTCTTCGAGAACTCCTGAAGGCAGGTTACACCTATAATGATATTGACCACATCTTCTACACGCACTTTCATGTTGATCATATTTCTGACCTTGCACCCTTCATTTTTGCTTCAAAGTATCCTCTGGCTCCCCGACGAAGAGATGTAAATATTGTAGCCCCTCGTGGTATCAAAAAATTCTGGGATAGACTTTCTGTCCTGTATGGAGAACAACTTATTCCATCGCTGTATAGTATAAACATTTTAACCCCGGAGGAGTTCATACCAAACGGATGGAAACTTAAAACCGCACAACTTCCTCATACAGAAGAATCCATTGGATACAGAGTTGAGAAAGGAGAAAAGGTGTTTGTATATTCAGGAGATACAGGATATTCCGAAGAACTTATAGAACTTGGAAAGAATGCAGATGCCCTTGTCTTAGAATGCTCATTTCCCCAGGAGGTGCAAGGACATCTCTATCCCCAACTCGCGGGCAGGGTGGCAAGGGAGTGTAACGCAAAACTTCTACTTCTCACGCATATATATCCTGTTATGAAAGAAGAGGAAATTATTACAGAGATAGGAAAGGAATTTGGTGGGCAATTTATCGTTGCTCGGGATGGGATGCGGGTGGAGATAGGATAGTTCCAAATAATGCGTTAATTTTTGAAACCGCAGATAAACGCTGATTAACGCAGATAATAAAAAGAATTAGTCTGTTAGTTGGATAGTTTGTTAGATTCTAAAAACCCAACAAATCAACCAACTTTCTACGACGTCTATCTGCGTGTATCTGCGGTTAATGGATGATCTGAAACAATGGCAACTGCAACTGCAAGGGTTTTTGTATGACTGATGGAGAGCATTAGTGGAATTCCAGTTTTACCTTCTATGTTTGCATAAGGTTTTTCTTCCCCCAGAATCTCTATTCTATCCCAGGAAATATATCTACCCAAGGCTTTCATAACTGCTTCTTTCACGGCAAATCTTCCAGCAAGAAATGATACTCGTTTCTTATGGTTTTTATAGAGAGCTATCTCCTCTTCGGAAAACACTCTTCTTAAGAACTTATCCCCGTACCTCTGCAGAATACTTGCTATTCTCTCTATCTCAACTATATCTATCCCTATCATAAGTTGAAAACCAGTTAGTAAGTTATTGAGTTATTAAGTCATTGTGTCTTAGAGTCGTTGCGTCTTTGCGTCATTGAGCTCTTCACAATCAACTAATTAACTATTCAACTAATCAACTATTCAACTAATCAACTATTCAACTAATCAACTATTCAACTAATCAACTATTCAACTTATATCCTATTTTCCTTAAGAATTCCTTTCTTTCCTTGATTTCTTTTTCTCCTTCCTCCCCGAGGGGTGTCTCCCCATCTATAACTCCAAGAATTCCCCTTCCCTTTTCAGTCTCTGCCACAATAACCTGACAGGCATTTGCTGTAGCACAGTATATATTTACAATCTCTTCTATCCCTTTCAATCTGGGTAATACATTTATTGGATATGCGTCTCTCAAAAATATTATGAGGGAATGTCCTGCACCAATACGGGTAAGATTCTCCCTTGCAAGTTTTGTAAGTTCCTCATCTGTGCCTGTATATCTTGTGAGTCTGGGGCCTGATGATTCTGCAAAGGCAAGTCCAAACTTTATACCAGGCACAGAACTTACAAGACATTCATATACATCCTCAACAGTTTTTATAAAGTGCGACTGGGCAAGGATAAGATTTACATCATCGGGTTTTTCTATCTCTACAATTTTTATCTCCATAAGAACCCCTTGTTAGGAATATCAAACCTGCCTGACGGCAGGCAGGAATCAAAAATCAAAATGTAAAAAGTAAGTGGTAATCAGTTATCGGTAATCGGTAATCGGTTAGTGGATGACAGCATTTTGAGCATCTCTTCGTGTATCCTTCCATTTGTTGCAAGTATGCTTGCTTTATAGGGAGTGAACTTTTTCCCATCTATATCGGTCACCTTACCACTAGCACACTCCACTATAAGCTTGCCAGCGGCTGTGTCCCAGGGTTTTAAGCCAAGTTCCCAGTAACCATCAGCCCTTCCACAGGCAACATAACACAGGTCAAGAGCTGCAGAACCACCAACCCTTATTTCTAGTGCATCAATAGCAAACTTTACAAAATTGTTAAGGTTGTTGTCTCTATCCATAAAATAAGGAAAGCCTGTCAGAAGTCTTGTTTTTTTAACCCGCGATGTTTGGGTGACCTCTATTTTTTTGCCGTTGAGCTTTGCATTTCTCCCTTTTTCTGCCTCAAACAATTCATCTCTCAGAGGGTCGTAAACTATACCTAATATTACCTCTCCTTCCTTTTCAAGGGCAATGGAAACAGCAAAAAAAGGATAGGAGTATACATAGTTATTGGTGCCATCAAGGGGGTCTATAATCCACCTGTAAGCAGATTTTTCCTTCTCATCATAGAATTCTTCAGCAAGGATTGAGTGGTCAGAGAATGCTCTTTTTATAATCTCGTATATTTTCTTTTCAGCCAATCTATCTGCTGCTGTGACAAATTCCCTTTTACTCTTCAAATACGGCTTCACATTTCCAAGATTGGAAAGGAGTATCTTTCCTGCTTCTTTTGCTGCTAATGCTGCAGTATTTCTCATAAAGTTATTATACAACATAGACAGGAAAAAGTCAAGTTTATTTTCTCTTGACTTTTTTTTGTTTCTATGGTATAATTCAGTCACAATGAGTGAAAAAGTTCTGGTTTCGATCTCTTTGCCCACGAAGGACACGAAATTCACAGAATAAATTTTTTTAATCCCTTAAATCCGATGGTTACAAACAATTAGTCATTTTGCATTTTGATATGTAATCTTGATACTTGATGTCTAATTTTATTATGAGACGTATAGAGATAAAAAGAGAGAATGATATAAGAGGAGAACGAGTAAGACAGGATATAGAGGATCTCGGGCTCTCTTCAGGTAAGGTAGAGGTACTGGATGTATACCTTATATACGGAGATATTACTGATGAAGAGTTTTTAAGGATTGTAGAGGTAGTTACTGACCCTGTGTCCGAAGAATGGGGTGTTTTTAAGTTTGCTAAAAACACAAAGATAATAGAAGTTGCACTGAACCCCGGAGTTATGGATCCAGTTGCCATTGATACACTAGATGTGATAGAGAAAATAGGGATAGAAATTGATGGTGTAAAGACCCTGAAGAAGTATGTGTTTTATGACACAGATGATAAAACGGTAAATCTTGCAAAAGAACGAGTTCTTTTAAATCCACTTATACAACACATTGTTATGGGTAAAGAGACGCTGGAGATGGTTAAACCCGGCAAAAAGAGAACTCCGACAGTCAATGTATCTTCACTTACAGAGAAAGAACTCCTGGATTTAAGCGAGTCTATGGGATTGTTTCTGAATAAAGAGGAGATGAAGGATATTTCCCATTATTTTTCAAAAGAAGGGAGAGCGCCAACAATTGCAGAGCTTGAGACATTCGGAATCCTCTGGTCTGAACACTGTTCACACAAGACAATGAGAGGGAATGTAAAAATTCGAAATTCAAAATTCGAAATCCGAAATCTTCTTAAATCTACAGTAATGAAGGTTACAGAGGACCTGAAAAAACCATGGGTTATTTCGGCATTCAAGGACAATGCAGGTATTGTTGAATTTAATGACGAATATGCAGTTTGCTTCAAGGTCGAGACACATAACCATCCATCTGCGCTTGAACCATTTGGAGGAGCAGCGACCGGTGTTGGAGGAGTTGTAAGGGATATACTCGGTTGTGGGCTCGGGGCAAAGCCGATTGCAAATGTCGATGTCTTCTGTGTTGGAGACCCTGACACATCCTACTCCTCACTTCCAGAGGGTGTATTACACCCCAGAAGAATACTACGCGGAATTGTATCCGGGGTGGGTGATTATGGAAATAAGCTTGGTATTCCAACTGTGAACGGTTCAGTAACTTATCACAAGGATTATACTGCAAATCCTCTCGTTTACTGCGGTTGTGTTGGTATAATACCAAAGGCAAGTTGCCAGAAGAAAGTAAATACGAATGATCTTATAATCCTCGTTGGAGGAAGAACAGGAAGAGATGGCATACACGGAGCTACATTTTCCTCTGGTGTTATGGATGAAAACACACAACAGGAATTCAGCTCTGCTGTCCAGATAGGAGACCCATTAAGGGAAAAAAATCTTCTCGACGCAATACTATCTACCAGGGATAAAGAACTGTACAGTTCAATAACAGATTGCGGGGCAGGAGGAATATGTACAGCAGTTTCAGAACTTGCAGAAGGAATTGGAGCAAAAGTACAACTTGAGAATGTGCCTTTGAAATATAAAGGGCTATCTCCGACAGAAATATGGATATCCGAATCACAGGAGAGAATGGTACTTTCTGCACCTGAAGAGAAATTAGATGAGTTAAAGAAAATCTTTGACGAATGTGAGAGTGAACTTACAGTGATAGGAAAGTTTGTAAAGACGGACAGAATTGTAGTTAGTTATAAAAAAGAGAAGATATGCGATATAGACCTTGATTTCTTACTTCATGGAATGCCTAAGACTGCGAAAACTGCAATTATACCAGTAACAATGGGGAATAGGGAGGAGGTTCCAGAGAATTTGGATATTGAGTCAATTTTTGAGAGTATGCTTTCCCATCCAGATATTGCAAGCAAAGAGTGGATTGTAAGACAGTATGACCATGAAGTTCAAGGAGGAACAGTAATAAAACCTCTTTTGGCTGATGCGGCAGTTATAAAACCGCTATTTATAAAGGGAAATAAAGGTATTGTAATAGGGCATGGACTTGCCCCGTTTTATGAAGATGTATATAAGAATGCCTTGTCAAGTCTTGATGAAGCGGTGCGTAACCTATGTGCAGTTGGAGGAGATCCATCCCACATTGCGCTTCTTGACAATTTTTCCTGGGGTAGTCCAGAAGACCCTGTAAATATGGGCAAACTTGTTAGGGCGTGTGAAGCACTTTATAATGTTGCGAGCGCATATAAAATGCCATTTATTTCCGGTAAAGATAGTCTATATAACGAATTTGAATCAGATAGAGAAAAACAATCCGTGCTCCCAACGATACTTATATCAGGAATTAGTTTTATAGAAGATGCAAGAAAGGGTATTACACAGAGCATTAAGATTCCTGGTGACCCCATTTATATAATTGGCTGTACGTATCCGGAACTCGGTAGTTCTCTTCTTTACCGCTTACTTAAAATTCAGGATGGGGAGGAGCCGTTCCTCCATCCCAAAGAGGCCATTGAACTCTACAGAAAACTGCACATAGCAATAAAAAAAGATGTTATTCTCTCCTGTCACGACTGTTCGGAAGGTGGAATTGGTATTGCCATATCAGAGATGTGTTTCGGTACGGGTCTTGGTATGAAACTTTCCCTTGATAATGTTCCAGTTTCAGGAGTAAAAGATCCTATCGCTATTCTTTTCTCCGAATCCAATTCAAGGTTTATTGTAGAGATAAAAAGAGAAAAAAAGAAAGAATTTGAGGAGATTATGTCAGAGATGCCTTTTGGTAAAGTTGGAGAAGTAATATCTTCAAGAAGTCTTGTCATTGAGAATTTAATCAATATACCTGTAGAAAGATTGGAAAATATCTGGAAGAGTAGGGGATTGTAAAAGGAGATTTTATGAAGGTAAAGATTCCGTTTGGGAAAGAAATATTACATATCCAATTGCCGCCATCAATTTTCGTATACACCTTAAATACTGTTGAATGCGATGATGAGAAGGTGACCCTTACCCATGCACTTGAGAATCCCGTTGATTCTTTGCCCTTTGAGGAGTTTATTCAAGATGATACCGTTATTATTGTGAATGATGCAACTCGTTCTACACCTACATCAAAAATCCTTGAAGTTATTTATCCTAAACTAAGAGGAAAAAGGGTAAAATTTGTGGTTGCGTGTGGAGGTCATGAGCCACCATCTGAAAGCGGACTTGAATTCATATTTGGAAGGTATCTTGCTGACATGAGGGATAAAATACATATACATAATGCGAGAAGAGACCAATTTATAAGCCTTGGCAAGGATAGGTATGGAACCCTGTTAGAGGTATCAAAAATCGTTTATGATGCTCCTCGTATTATAACCATATCATCTGTTGAACCCCACTATTTTGCAGGTTTTATGGGAGGAAGAAAATCTTTCCTTCCTGGAGTCGCCTCTTATACAACAATAGAATCCAATCATTCGCTTGTTCTAAATCCTCATGCGACTACTCTAAATCTAAAAGATAACCCTGTCCATCTTGGAATGGTTGATTTTACAAGAAAGGTTGGAGAGGAAAGAATTTTCACAATACAGGTTGTGACGGATAAAAATGGAAGGATTTACAAGGCAAAGGCTGGGAGTATAGAGAGCGCATTTGAGGAATGCCTCGCCTACAGTATGGAGGTCTCATGTGTGAAACTGGATGAGGCTGTAGATATTGCAGTGAGTGTTGCCGAATATCCTACTGATATAAATTTCTATCAGGCACAGAAAGCGATAGACAATGTAAAACTTGCAGTTAAAAACGGAGGAGTTATTCTATTTGTCTCAGGATGTAGAGAAGGAGTTGGAGATAGAGGATTTATTGATATATTTGAAAAGGCAGGTTCTCCTGAAAAGGCAATGGAACTTGTAAAGAATAACTTCAAACTCGGATATCAAAAAACCTATAAACTTGCGGAAATACTTATTGAAAAGGAGATATGGGGGTATGCAGGGGTAGATTCATCCGTTCTTCGCTCCTGTTTTATGAAACCAGTTTATAACCTTGCTCAAACTCTTAAAGATGAAGCAAAAAAGGGGAAGAAGATTGCCTTCTTCCCCCAGGGAAATTCCACAGTACCCTATGTATAGATGAATTACAAAAATCAAACCCGCTTGGCGGCAGGCATCAAAGTTTAAAAAGAGCCACGGATTCCACTGATTGACACAGATTTCACCGACTTAATTTATTTAATCTTTTTGGATAACTTAATACTGTCTGTGTAATCCGTGGTTGGAAATCTGTGCAATCTGTGGCTATAATTTTGATATTTCTTTTCAGAATGGAATGAAGTTTGTAGTTTTCTTTATCCTCTTTATAAATGCAGCAAGGAGTTTTGAAGTATTTGTAAGATCTTCAGTTGATACCAATTCTACAGGTGTATGCATATACCTGTTTGGAATTGAAACAAGCCCTGTTGCAACACCTTCTTTTGTAAGTTGTATTACATTTGCATCTGTCCCTGTTGCCCTCGGAATTCCTTCTATCTGATATGGTATCTTCTCTTTCTGCGCTGTTTCCACAAGTAAATCAAAGACCTTTGAATTTATATTCGCGCCTCTTGCAATAACAGGTCCTTTGCCAATTTTTATATCACCGAATTTTACTCTTTTACTTTCCGATTTCAATGCAGGATAATCCGAAGTGAAAGTTACATCTATAGCGATGCCAATATCGGGTGAAACTCTAAATGCCGATGTCTTTGCGCCTCGCAGACCCACCTCTTCCTGTACAGTAGCAACCCCGTATACAGCCGCTTCGAGGTTGGATTTAGAAAGCAATCTGAGCGTTTCGGCAACTACAAATGCCCCACTTTTATCATCAAATGCCCTTGCGACTATCCTGTCGCCTTTCAGTTCCTCAAATGAAACCGCGGGGACCGCGGGGTCTCCCACGGAGACTAACTTTTCCGCTTCTTTCTTTTCTTTCACACCGATATCAATGAAAAGGTCCTCAATTTTTTCTACTTTTTCTCTTGCCTCTTTTGTTAACTGGTGTATGGGGTCTCTTCCAATAATTCCCGCGACCGTTCCGTTTTTTCCCTTTATCCAGATTCTCTCTCCGGGCATGATGTGTGTGTCTATTCCTCCGATAGTAGAAAAGTAAAGAAATCCATCCTTATCTATATACTTTATCATATAACCTATCTCGTCAATGTGGCCGGCAAGCATAACCCTTGGCTTTCCTTTGGGATTTATTATTCCGATAGAGTTTCCATGAACATCACCTTCTACATTGTCAGCGAATTTCCCTACATAACCCTTCCATATTTTTGCAGCGTCTCCTTCAAACCCGGATGGACTCATTGCATTGATCAATGTCTTTAAAAATTCCAGCGATTTCTTCTCCATATATCCTCCAGTAAAAGTGACCACCAAGGAAACAATCTATAGGGTTATATATTAACACAAATTTTCATAAAAGTCAAGGAAAAAAACTTGACAAACGCTGAAAATGAGGTTATAATAAATGATATGAGGGAAGCTGAATACTATGAGAAGACTGAAAATAAGAGGGTTAGATGTGCACTCTGTCCTAATTACTGCGTTATCTCTCCAGGCAAATACGGGCAGTGTAGAGGTAGAAAAAACATAGATGGTGTGCTGTACGCAACAAACTTTGCTGAGTGCACATCGGTTGCAATTGATACCATAGAAAAAAAACCCCTCTACCACTATCAGCCAGGAAAACTTATCCTTTCGATATCACCCAACTCTTGTAATATGAAGTGTCCATGGTGTCAGAACGCAGAAATCTCTCAAGAAGAGTTTCCTACAAAATTTATATCGCCTGAAGATATGGTAAAGATTGCCTTGGGAAATGCATCATTTGGAATTGCATACACTTATACAGAACCACTTACTTGGTATGAATATATAAAAGAGACTGGTAAGATTGCAAAAGAAAAGGGTCTTAAGAATGTACTAGTTACCAATGGAATGATAAATGAAAAACCCCTTCTTGAGATTTTACCGTTGATCGATGCACTCAATATTGATTTGAAATCTATGAATCCCGATGTGTACAAGCGCATAATTAAAGGAGACCTTGAAACAGTTTTGAATACGATAAGGATTGCCAAAGAACATGCCCACATAGAAATTACAAACCTTCTTATCCCTGACTTAAATGATTCTACCAATGATATAAAGATACTTGTTGATTTTATCAAAGAGATTGGCAAAGATATTCCTCTTCATTTTTCACGCTACTTTCCTCATTACAAGTGGTCTGCTCCTCCTACCCCAGCCGAGACTATGATTAAGGCTTACAACATAGCAAAGGAAGAACTGATATATGTTTATGTAGGTAACATCTTTATGTCTAAAATATCAAATGATACATATTGTCCGAAATGTAACAATCTTCTCGTAGAGAGATCATTTATGTCTGGAAGGGTGGTGGGGATTAAGGATGGAAAATGCTCAAAATGTGGTAGAGAAGCAGATATTGTTTTAAAATGACTAATAACCAATTTCCAATAACCAATCAAATCTCAATGACTAATGACCTAATGACCCAATAACCAAGCAACCCAATAACTGACCGCCAGGTATTGTTTAGTCATTTGTCATTAGAAATTGGACACTCATTATGTTTATGGTTTTTCTTCTAACTTTCCTTATTTTACCTCCTGAAAAAGACACCGTATTTGTGGGCAATGGCACATGGGGGCCCTATCTGCTATCTCCTTTTGTCATTGAAAACTCCGTTGATGTTACTTTGAATGGTAATTCTGTGGCCTATACACTTTCTCCTGACAGGGGTATTCTTTTCTTTACTCATCCCGTAACTCAGGAAGATACCGTTAGGTGCAGATATGCATCTCTTCCCTTTCATCTGAAAAACGAATACCTTATAAGGAATGAGACCGAGGACACAATAAGTATTGCAGAAACAATCATCGTTTCTGAATCGTCAGATAAACCCAAAATAAGATTTGGAGGAGAAAAGAGACTTGGTATATCACTCGGTAGCGGTAAAGACTTCTCAATAAATCAGGCAACCAAACTTTCGCTTGAGGGCAACCTTTCAGAGAACACGAGAATAGAAGGAGAATTATCTGATAAAGACCTTGCTATACAACCAGAGGGAACTACACAGAATCTTCAGGATTTTGAAAATGCGTATATAAAAGTTGGCGGAGAAAGCTCTTCACTTCTGCTTGGGGATATTGGCTTTTGTTTTGGCCCCAGCCTGAATTTCGAAAAGCCTATAGAGAGGAAGGTGGAAGGACTAAATTTAAAATTCAGCAATACAAATTACTTCTGTAATGCAGCTGCGTCCCTTGCAAAGGGTATACACAAGACTGTAAGATTTGAGGGTAGAGAAGGAAAGCAGGGGCCTTACACTCTATCAGATAAAAAGACGGTTGTGCCAGGCTCGGAAAGAGTTTATGTGGATGGAAGGGAACTCAAAAGGCTTAAGGAATACCGTATAGATTATTCATCAGGGGAACTTGAGTTTACAATCATCTTTCCAATATCAGGCGGAGAAGAAATTGTGGTTTACTTTGAGGAAGGGAACGCTGATTACAAAAGAGAAATATACGGGATTGAAACTGGTGTAAAAGGAGATATTTCCATAAATGCGGGTGTATTTAGAGAGGCAGACGATGGGGAATATCCGCTTACATTATCACTTTCGGAAGGGGATAAAAAAACCATTGCCTCCTCAAAAGATTCTGTTGTATGGCTTCCTGGTTCAAGATATGTAGGAGAAAATAATGGCGATTACACAATGAATGACTCCATATTTATCTATGCAGGCTATAAAAGTGGAGATTGGAATGTGAAGTTTACTGATACTGAAGAGGGAGATTATGAGTATAATAGTCTTATAGGGGGTTTTGAATATGTAGGTAAAGGAAAGGGAAGATTTATTCCGTTTCTCAGAGTACCGCTTCCTCGTGCACATACGCTCTCTGTAATATCACTTAACAAACAGTCTGGTAATTCCAGAATCTCTGTGGATGGTCTATTTTCAATAAGTGATATCAACACTCTTCACAGAGGAAGCGAGAAATTTGGCGGTAGAGGTAAGCTTTCTTATGACAATAAGGGTGAAATATACGAATTTAAGGCATCGCTGTGGTCGAGTTCAAAAGAATTTTATTATCCTGATAAGAGAGAGGAATGGGGGAGAGGCTATGGTGTGAATTTTGATCTAAACCCAAGATACTGGTTCCTTCTTTCGGGATATATTGAAGGAGAAGATAGTTACAGAGGCAGTTTGGGTTTAAAAATAGGCACAGATAGAAAAGGTATTGAATATAATTGGAATAAGAGAATACAATTTGTAGAAAGATATATGAAAGGTTATTACAGAATCAACAGTGTACTGCCTTATGTATTCATCGGCGATATCGAAAGGGAGTTTATAAGGTCGAAAAGATATGGCGCAGGTGTAGCGAACGACAAAGCAGAATTTGAGATTGCGGATGAGATAAGGGATACCCTCTCCTTTACATGGGAAACCTACGAAACAACAAAAAATGCGAGGGTGAGTTTACATCCACCGGGGTTTGATCTTGATTTCATATATAAACAGGGCAAAAGATGGGGAGAGAACATGAATCTTTTACTTGGCAACCTATCGGGATTCTTGGATGGTGAATATGGAAATGTACACCTTGTATACGATCTCTCGCGAAAAGAGAAGACACTATACGAGGAAATTTACTATGAGGTTGAAGAAAGAAGAGGCAATTTTTCAAGGGACTCACTCACTGGCAGATATTATCCTGACGAATATGGCAATTATGAAAGACATTATATACCGGTCAGTTCTCCTCAATTGGTGAATCAATTCTTCTTCCAGCACATAATAAGTCTCCTTCCGACAAAGAATTGCAAAGTAACTATGACCACAATTAAATCAGGTGAGGGAGATAGAATATCATTCTGGCAGAAGCAGCATGGAGTGAGCGATAGGAATTTTGCAAAGGTGTGTATCTCCTTAAAAGATAATTTTCTATTTTCATCCTACTCCAAACAGGATGTAAGAGATGGAAAGACAGTGGGTTCCTCCACGGAGAGAAGAACAGAGGTAATGGAAGTTCTTGTAAATCCGCAGCTTGTTGGTGCCTTTTTATCTCTTGGGTATTATATAGAGAACTCAGACGAGTCGTATATGGATAGGCAAAAGATATCAAGAGAGCAATTAAAGGAGATCAGAGGGAAGATAAACTGTTCCCATAATGATATCAATGTTTCCACTGGTTTTAGCTTGGGAGAACAGAACATTGAAGATTATCTGTACTCTCCATCAAATCCCAGAGTAAGGTTTCACTTTTTAAAAATATCGCCTTCCTTTCTATACAGGGAAAACAACAAGGAAATTAACACAGGCATTGAGATAACCAACAGAAAAGAACTTGGAGGTATGTCATCAGCAGCGGTAAGGGCACTTTACCCACTTGGGATAAGTTACCTGTGCAAACTCTCTCTTACAATTATGCCTGATGGTAATGTGCACTACTGTATAAATTATGAAGGTAAGAAGAAAAGAGAGTATCCATTTGATCACAACATAACATTAGAGGCGAGAATACTATTTTAGGAAATTTACGGATTATTTTAACCCAA